>Ga0181529_10001093_pt1 | contig 36948 bp, 24 predicted proteins | sample PEATcosm2014_Bin_36_FD_119763 | JGI IMG/M metagenome (GOLD analysis project Ga0181529, IMG submission 119763) | Peatland microbial communities from MTU Mesocosm Facility, Houghton, MI, USA - PEATcosm2014_Bin10_30_metaG | ecosystem: Environmental > Terrestrial > Soil > Wetlands > Peat | place... | reverse complement strand
TCCAGCGCGGCCTGCATGGCGCGCGCATTCTCCGGCGCCTTGAAGTCAGTAAAGGGTTCATTGGCAAACCCGCCCTGGGGCGAGCACGGATGAATAGAGGTGGTGAAATGAGTGGTTGACATATCGCAGCAATTGTAGCTCACGGCCTTCCCGCCACACGTGGCTGGAAGCCGCAGGCAAGAAATCGTTTCCCGAACCCATGCAAAACCTCAGCAGAAGAACAAAGGGCAGCTCCCTGGGAAGCTGCCCTCTGATGTATCTCGTTTGCTATGCCTTGCCGGCAGCCGCTACCAACTGCCGCGTTCGCCGAAGATGTCGATCACCTGCGCCAACCGTTTACAACCGTTATCCCAGTTGGTGGAGAGCGCTCGCTCCAGCCGGTCAGGATCTCCATTCACCAACGCATCAATGATTTCTTCGTGCTCGGCCACCATGAGGTGCAATTCCTCAACGATCGAACTCGCGTAGAGCCGCCAATAGCGCTCTGCCTGCGGTTCAATCGCCCGGTGCAGTTTGCTCAGTCGTGGTCCGGAACCAGCAACCACCAGTAAAGAATGGAACTCGTGGTCGAGATCGAAGACGCCAGGCCCGCTGTAACTGCGCTCGTGCGCAATCTGCCCCAGCTTGTCATTAGCCGACTTCAACTTGGCTGCCAGCTCGGCGCGCTCCGGTTGCGGCAATGCAGCGGCGCGGCGTCCGGCCAGACCCTCGACGCGGCCGATGATCGGATAAAGTTCGCTGGCGTCTTCTTTGGTTAGCGGTGTGACGCGCATGCGCGACTTGCTGCCGTTACGATGTTCGTCGACATAGCCCTCGCGTTGCAGCAGATAGAGAGCGCCCCGAACCGGCGTCCGGCTCATGTTCAGGTGTTCACACAGGTCGCCTTCAACGATCCATGAGCCTGGCGCCAACCTGCCGTGCACGATCATTTCGCGAATTCGCTGAAACGCAACGCCGACGCTGGTTCCATGCTCGGCCTTCGAGGATATCTTCTTCAAAACCTTGGCCTTTTTCGTCACTGATTGTGTCATTTTTCTTTCCCCTCCGGTCTCAGAGGGCACCGGAATCATCAATTGGCTGTATACCGCCGCGTAACCCAGTATCAGCCGCCATGGGCCATTCTAGTCAAAATATTTGAAAAGAAGTAGGATGGGGGCGGAGGATGCGCCAGTAACCATAATCTGCGCGTCTCAACCTCTGTGACTGCCATCACATCCTGGGAGCCTTAGGTTATATTGTATACTATATTGCATACTAAGGTGGCATGGGGAATGAACAGCCTACAGCAAATCGCCGCGCAAAATCATCCCAGTCTACGGCCCGGAGAGACGCCGGCAGGTCTTGTTTTCAATCTCATGCGTTTCTCGCTCCACGATGGTCCTGGGATTCGAACCACGGTATTTCTCAAGGGCTGTCCGTTGCGCTGCCGCTGGTGTCACAATCCCGAGAGTCAGTCGCGCGAACCGGAACTGATTTACTTTGAAGAACGGTGCATTCACTGCGGGGATTGCGTCAGCGCATGTCCGCACGGCGCACTGCATCTGGACAAGCAGCTCATCCACGATCCTGAGTTATGCCAGCGTTGCGGAGCCTGTGTTGATGCTTGCCCCAGCGGTGCGCGTCAACTCGCGGGCCGTCGGATGACGGTGCCGGAAGTGCTGGCCGAGGTTTTGAAGGACCAGGTGTTCTTTGATGAATCCGGGGGCGGAGTTACAGTTTCTGGTGGCGAACCCCTGCTTCAGGCAGGTTTTGTCGAGGCGCTGTTAGCTGCCTGCAAGGCCCGGCGGATTCGTACTGTTCTTGATACCTGCGGATTTGCTGACCCCGGCGTTTTGCGCCGAGTTAGCGAGCACGTCGATCTGTTTCTCTACGATTTGAAGCTGATGAACAGCGAAAGACACCTGCGATTCACCGGCGTGAAGAATGAACTGATTCTGCAGAATCTCAAAATGTTGGCGGAATGCGGAAAATCTATCATTGTCCGCGTTCCCGTAATTCCCGGCGTGAACGACGACAGCGACAATTTTGACGCGCTGTCCGCGTGTATGACTTCCTTCGGACTTCGAGATGTTGATCTTCTCCCCTACCACAGCCTTGGCAGCGACAAATATGAAAGGCTGCATCTGCCTCGCGACATGGAGGGAGTAGAACCGCCCACTGCCGAAGAGATGGAAACCCTTGCGGAGCGCCTGAGGCGCGACAAACTTAATGTGCGGATCGGAGGATAATATGAACGCACGTGTGACCAGATTAAGACAAGAAACCATTGATACAAAACCGTGGCTCTCTATCGAACGAGCGGCTCTGCTCACTGATTTTTACCGGCAGGATAGGACGGTTCCCATTCCAATTTGCCGTGCCCGGGCGCTTCAATACCTTATGGAGAACAAGGAAATCTATATAGGCAGCGAGGACTTGATTGTTGGCGAGCGTGGATCTGGGCCCAAGGCAACGCCCACTTTTCCTGAGCTCTGCTGCCACAGCATTGAGGACTTTGAAGTCCTGAATTCGCGCGAGAAGATTTCGTATTCCGTGGATGCAAACGCCCTCCGGGTCCAAAAGGACGATGTAATTCCCTTTTGGAAAGGTCGCTCCATACGCGATCTGATTTTTGAGGAGATGACTCCGGAGTGGAAGAATGCGTACGATGCCGGCATGTTTACGGAATTCATGGAACAGCGCGCGCCCGGGCACACGGTGTTAGGCGACGTCATCTATCGCAAGGGTCTGCTGGATCTGAAGGTCGATATCGAGTCCGCTCTGTCGCGCCTGGATTTCTTCAACGATCCCCAGGCTTCTGTGAGGAGAGATGAGTTGCGGGCCATGTCCATCGCGGCTGATGCGGTCATGCGATTTGCGGAACGCCATGCCGAAAAGGCGGAGGCGCTGGCTAAAACAGAAACAAATCCAGCCCGCAGGGCGGAGTTACTCAATATCGCAAAGGTCTGCCACCATGTACCTGCGCATACTCCGCGCAACTTCTGGGAGGCAGTGCAGGCTTATTGGTTCACCCATCTTGGCGTGGTCACGGAGCTGAACACCTGGGACTCGTTCTGTCCTGGGCGATTCGATCAGCACTTATTCCCCTTCTATCAAAAAGATATAGAAGAAGGCGCGATGACCAGGGATCAGGCCAAAGAGCTTCTCGAATGTCTGTGGGTCAAGTTCAACAATCAGCCCGCTCCTCCAAAAGTGGGCGTGACGGCAGCGGAGAGCGGCACTTACACCGACTTTGCGAACATCAACAACGGTGGATTGAAACGCGATGGGTCGGACGGCGTGAACGACGTCACCTATCTCATTCTCGATGTCATCGATGAAATGCACTTGCTGCAGCCCTCCTCGAATCTCCAGTTGAGCAAGAAAAATCCGGATGCCTTTCTGCGGCGCGGCCTGGAAATTGTGCGCGAGGGATGGGGACAGCCATCGATCTTTAACGCCGATATGGTCGTCCAGGAGTTATTGCGGCAGGGAAAGAAGATCGAAGACGCACGCTGTGGCGGCATCTCCGGCTGCGTAGAGACCGGCGCGTTTGGGAAGGAAGCGTATATCCTGACGGGCTACTTTAATCTTCCCAAGGTGCTTGAGATCACGTTGAACAACGGCGTGGATTCGCGCACCGGGAAGAAGATCGGCAAAGAGACCGGGGATCCTCGCACGTTCACTTCTTACGAACAATTGTTTGCGGCGTTCCGGGAGCAACTGCACCATTTTGTTGACATCAAGGTGCGGGGTAACAATGTCATTGAACGCTTGTATGCGGATTATATGCCGGCGCCGTTTTTATCCATGCTGGTGGATGACTGCATTGTCAACGGAAAGGATTACAACAACGGCGGTCCCAGGTACAACACGACTTACATCATGGGAGTAGCCCCGGCGACTTGCACTGACAGCCTGTCCGCGATGAAATACCACGTCTTCGAACGCAAGACGATGACCATGGACGCATTGCTGAGGTCGTTGGCTCACAACTTTGAGGGCAGCGAGAAGCAACGCCTGGCGCTGTGGAACAATACGCCGAAGTTCGGAAATGATGAAGATTACGCGGATGAGATTCTCCAGGATGTGTTTAACGCCTTCTTCGATGAGATAGATGGCCGGAAAAATACCAAAGGTGGATGTTACCGGGTAAATTATCTTTCCACCACTTGCCACGTTTACTTTGGCTCGGTGACCGGAGCAACCCCCGATGGCCGGCACGCTTGGGAACCGCTTTCAGACGGCATTTCACCTGCGCAGGGCGCGGACCGTCATGGGCCGACGGCCGTGGTGAAGTCCGCGAGCAAGATGGATCAGGGCCGTACCGGAGGGACGCTGCTGAATCAGAAATTCACGCCCCAGTTACTGCAGGATGACGCTGGGCTCGACAAGGTTGCGCAACTGGTTCGCTCCTACTTCCGTTTGGATGGGCATCACATCCAGTTCAATGTGGTTACTGCGGCCACGCTGCATGCCGCACAGGCAAATCCGGAGAAGTACCGCGACCTGATCGTGCGGGTTGCCGGCTACAGCGATTACTTTTGTGACCTGACCAAGGCTCTGCAGGACGAAATTATTGCGCGCACCGAGCACGAGGCCTTTGCGCGATAGTAAGTGCTTCATGGAACCATCGGGCTTTTCACGGCAGGCCAGCGTGTACATTCCAGGTTGGCCTGTCATGCTGCCGTGCAGGGCCTGTGAACCATATCACTCTTATCTGGCTTCAGCCTGATTGAACTGACCGCTGGGAAGCAAGTCGTCAGACTCAAATACACTGGCGGGCGTATATGATGTGTGGTGTCGAAGTTTTGAGAAATGTGATTGAAAAATCACGGACCGGCAGGCAAACCGGTCAAATGCAGTGAGGATTGTACAGAGATCCAAGGAGAGATGATGACCGGGATTAAGGATATTCAAGCGGCATTGTGTGCTGGTTCTATTGATGCGTGGCTCTTTTGCGATAACCATCACCGCGATGCCAGCGCTTATCGGATTCTAGGGCTGCCGGAATCTCTGATGGCTTCCAGACGGTGGTTCTACCTGATTCCCGCTCACGGCGAACCCGTTAAGTTATCGCATCAGATTGAACCCTTTCATTTGGACAGTCTCCCCGGCAGCAAACGGATCTACGCGTCGCGGCAGGAACTCCTTCAGCAGTTGCGCGAAATGCTTTCCGGGTTGCCTAACATCGCCATGCAGTTCTCTCCTGACAACATGTTATTTACGTTGTCGGTCGTGGATGCAGGAACTGTAGATTTGATTCGCAGCTTTGGTAATAACGTTGTTAGTTCCGCCGACCTGCTGTCGAGGTTCGAAGCAACCTGTACTGAGGATCAAATTCGCTCCCACTTTGCTGCGCGCGATTCAATTGATGCCATCATGGCCGCAGCTCTCTGTGAGATAGGCAACCGCGCCCGCCACGGTGGAACTACCGAGTTCGAGATTCAGCAATGGCTGGTGGAAGCGTTCCAGCGCGAGAATCTGGTTATGGACTCCCCGTCTATCGTTGCTGCGAATCAAAACAGCGGCATTCCGCATTACGCACCCTCCGCAACGGATTCGGCGCGAATTGGCGAAGGCGACTTCGTGTTGCTCGATGTCTGGGGAAAAAAGAACACCCCTGGCGCGGTATACTACGACATCAGTTGGACCGGCTTTGTGGGAAACTCAGTGCCCGACCAGATCAGCAAGATCTTCAAGATTGTTAAAGCGTCGCGCGACGCGGGCATTGAGAAAGTGCGCTCCGCTATTTCGGCGGGAAATAAACTTTGCGGATGGGAGGTCGATAAGGCTTCCCGTGATGTTATCGAGGCTGCCGGATACGGAAAGTATTTGAATAACCGTGTCGGGCATTCCATTGGAACCGAGGTGCACGGAAATGGCGCGAACATGGACAATTACGAATCCCGCGATGATCGCGAAGTGATTCCGAATACGTTCTTTTCCATTGAGCCCGGAATTTATCTTCCTGAGTTCGGCCTGCGCAGTGAGGTAGATATGTTGGTGCGGCCGGGAGCGGCCGAAGTGACGGGCCGCATACAGCAGGAAGTCGTACTGATTTAACCTGGGCGTCTTTGAAGTTAGAAGCCGTTCATCAGGAGCCCGAGTTGACTGTCTCCGAGCGCTTTTATGAGATTCGCACGGGGTTCGAACGCCCCTTCTGGATCGCGAACCTCAGTGAGATCTTCGAGCGGCTTTCTTACTACGCCGCGTTTGCATCCCTCGCGCTGTACCTGCAGAATCAACTGAATTTCTCAACCGAGCAAACCGGAACATTGACCGGTATCTTCGGCGGCATGCTGTGGTTTCTGGCCATTTTTGGCGGAGCCGTTGCTGATCGGCTGGGCTTTCGCCGCGCTCTTTCGGTTGCATACCTGATTCTTGCGGTTTCCTATTTTCTGCTCGGCTCCATCGGATCATCATGGCTGGCGCCCGTGCGCAATGCCATGCCGCTCGAGTTGTTTGTGGGAGTCATTCTAGTTCTGCCCGCCCTGGGCGCGGCGTTGGTCAAGCCTTGCGTGGCCGGCACCACGGCCCGCGCTTCCAAAGAGAATGTGCGCTCCATCGGCTACTCACTCTATTACACGATGGTTAACATCGGCGGAGCTGCCGGGCCTTTCTTTGCTTCCTGGGCTCATCGCCGCATGGGAGTCGAGAATGTTTATCGCATCGCCGCGCTAAGTGTCTTTGCGATGTTTTTTGTAGTTCTATTTTTCTTCCAGAACCCTCGCAAAGTGGGGGACGTGCCTCTACCTTCGATGGCTACGGTCGCGCGGAATTTCTGCGTAGTCGTGGGCAACTACCGGCTTGTTCTGCCGGTATGCCTGATAGCTTTGTTACTTCGCATGGGATCGTTGGTTTATCCCAGTTTCAACATTCCCTGGTGGATTTGGCTCGGAATTCTGGGGCTCATACTCTGCGGGCTGAGCCGTTTCATGTGGTTTCTGATGATTTTCAGCGGCTACTATATCGTTTATTGGCAGATGTATATCAGCCTTCCAGGGTATATTCACGGCTACATCAGCGAGAATGCCCCCGTCGAGATGATATTGGGTACCGACGGTTTGACCGTGATCTGTCTTACACTCCTGATGAGCTTGTTACTCAGAAAGATTCCAGCTCTTCAGGCTGTTGTTCTGGGCACAGCGATTACAGCCATCTCGTGGCTGATTCTTGCATTTCGACCTACCGTCTGGGGAGCGGTCCTTACTCTCATTGTACTGGCGCTCGGTGAAATGATACAGCAGCCCCGCTATTACGAATACATATCGCAGCTTGCGCCGCCAGGGCAACAGGGGACATATATGGGATTTGCATTCCTGCCTATTGGAATTGGTTCGCTGGTTGGCGGGTGGTTCGGGGGCACACTTGTTCATCACTTCGGAGAAGTCACTCATCAGCCGGCGCGGATCTGGTGGAGTGTTGCGGCTGTCGGTCTAGTTACAGCAGTGCTTCTTTGGGTCTATGACAAAACAGCGAATCCTGTCAGGAAGGCGTAGGGCGCTGGAGGAGCAAACGGGAAGCAGCAGAACAGACGATTTACTTCTAGGTACAGTAACTCCGATTGCCCAACAGCAGAATGTTGACATGATTTATAGAGAGCGTCAAACAGCGTATTATCCTTTTGTACCAATGAAGAGGCTGATTTGGTTTATCAATCCAAGACACCAAGCCAGTGAAACCCTGAGCGGTTTCCCTCCAACATAAAGGAAACCGCCCTGGTTGAATTAGGTTGTCATACTCTATCGTTGTAGTGCCAAAGGGTATGTTCGCAGTCGAGCAAGTTTCTCACAAGCCTTGTGGCCCAAGCTGCGCCGGAGGCGTGGCTTGCAATTCATCAAGGAAACGCCATGAGCTTTTAAAATCGGGAGTTAGCTGCTTACCGGTGAGAATTGCGTGCAAGATTTCGATAGGCATCATGTTTTCGTGCAGGATGGCGTCGTGATATTGGCGGTCGGTCATCTTTCCCGAGTCCACTAACTCATGATGAAGCGCGCGGAACTGCAAGGCCCCGAGCATGTAGGCGCATTGGTAGAGCGGGTCGTAGCCCCCTTCGAAGGAGCGGCGCACCTCGGCGGTAGCGTTGTCGCGTTCATGGCCCGCCTCATCGACCAGGAAATCGACGGCTTGCTCCGGCGTCATGGTTCCCAGTTGAAAGTTGAGCGTGAAGATGATGCGCGCCGCGCGGTGCATCCGCCAGAAGAGCGCGCCCATGCGCTGCTCCGGGGTTGTGTTGAATCCGTGATCCCAGTAGACCATCTCCCAGTAGAAGGCGTTGCCCTCGATCCAGAAGCCGGTGGAGAAGAGCTGCCGGTAGGGCCGGTAGCGCTCGGTCATGTACTCCTGCAGCCAGTGGCCAGGGATCTCCTCATGGAAGGCGGTGGCGTGCGAGAAGTTGGGGTTGTTGCCGCGCATACTCATCATGCGCTGGTCGAAGGTCATGCTGTTGGTGGGATAACTGACGATGAGGGTTTCGCCGCCGAGAAAGAAGGGATTGACCAACTGACGCTCCGGCGTCATCATCTCCATGCGCCAAGTTTCCTTGGCTAACTCGGGCACGGTAACCAGGTTGTTTTTTTCCGCGAACTTCAAGCCTTCGAGCGCCAGGTCGCGGATCAGTTGCGGCTGTTTGCCCGGTTCCACGTAGGAGTTTTTCGTTTTTTCAAGCGCCTTGCGCCAGTCGTCGCCGTAGCCCATTTCGCGGCTGGCGCGCTGCATCTCCCGCTTGCACCAAGCCATCTGCTCTTTGGCCATCGCGATCAACTCTTCCGGCGTGTAGGGAATCATCTCGTCATTAAGTTGAGCCAGCAGCGCCTCGCGGCCTATTGGGGTGCCAATCACGGTGGTTTTATCGTCGGGCGCAATGCCTGCCACTTTTTCGCGCAGAAAGGCGGCGTAGTCTTTCATCGCCTGGTCGGTCTGTTGATAGGGTTGTGCCGCCCACCATGTGAAGCTGGGGTCGTATCCGTTGTAAAACATAAACCAGTTATGAAGCTGGTCGCGCAGTTGATCAAGGTCGCTGGCCGCGCGCCAAGCGGTGATGCGGCTGGGCCTGCCGGCTGCCTCCTTTCCCATGACGGCTTCGAGTTCCTTACGCCGGGCAGTCATGGCAGCGGACATTGCGTTTAGTTGGCCGGCGATCTTCTCGCCGTTGGGCTGTTCGACGCGGCGATTGGCGTCTTCCAGCGCGAAGACGGTGGGCGCCAAGGGCAACAGCGGCCCAACTTCTTTCCATTGCGCTTCCGCCAGGACCTGGTCGTGCTCCTCGCGGGTCAGGTGGTTGGCAAACAGCACATAGTCGGCCTTGCCCTCCTGGTCGAGCGCAGCGAAGGCGATTCCCGCCAACTGCTGCCGCCAGTAGGCGCGCAAGCGGCTCATGCGCGCGCGCGTGGTGGGAGAAAGCGGGTCGGTATAGATGCGGGCCAGGTCGTTGCAGTCAGCCGAGTAGTTCTCGATAAGGGTTTGCACCGGATTCGGAACTGTGGTCTCCGATTTTGCGGGCGCCGCCTGAAGCAGCGGCGAAAAGGCAGACGTAAAGAGAAGGAGACAAGAGAAGAATTTGGATTGCGAGATATGCACCGAAAATCTCCTTTGGGTGAGGATAAGGCGATTAAGGCAGTTAGGGAGGATTCTTACCCGCACATTTTTTGATATACAAGATTGTACGCAATAAATAATAATTTGACCAACCCGAAATTTTCCTTACTACCGGTGCATATTTACCGGAATAAACTTCTGTCGAGGAGAAGGGCTTATTGATGAGTGATGGCCTTCCCATCACGGTGAACGGCTGGCCAGCGTGGTGGCAGCCAGCGCATCGGCACGGAGTAGACACGATTGTGTCGCGGCAAAAGTAGACCATGGAGCGCTGAGCCTTTATGGTTCCGCTGGGCAACACGACCGTGAACCTGCGCCTCGGATAAAATCCGGATGCAAAGAAATAACAAGGAGAAGCGATGAGCAACGAAAGCGTAACGCGGAGAGGATTCTTGTTGACCTCGGCCGCGGTGGCCGCGGGAGGCGCGTTGATGCCGCGTGGACTGTGGGCGCTAGGTCAGGATGCGGTCGTGGATGTGCCGCGTTCAAACAACAACACTGGCTATGAAAAAGTGGCGTGGAAGGCAAGGCCGTTTCCGATGGCACAGGTGAGGCTCAAGCCGGGTCTGCTCAAGGACATGCAGGAGCGCAACCGGGTCTATCTATATATGTTGCCCAATGACCGGCTGCTGCACAGCTTTCGCCTTACTGCGGGCAAGCCTTCCAAGGCCGAGCCGCTGGGCGGATGGGAGGCTCCGGATTGCGATCTGCGCGGCCATCTGACCGGCGGGCACTATCTTTCGGCATGCGCGTTGATGTACGCCTCGACGGGCGATGAGTCGCTGCGTTTGAAAGCCGAAGCGCTGGTGGGGGCGTTGGCCGAGTGCCAGCAGCCGGACGGCTATTTGGGGGCCTATCCGTCCACCATGTATGACCGGATGAGGAAGGGCGTAAATCTACCTGCGGGGCAGCGCTGGGATAACTATGCGGATCACGTCTGGGCGCCCTTCTACACCTATCACAAGATCATGGCCGGCCATCTGGATATGTATACGCATTGCGGCAGCCAAGTTGCTTTGCATACGGCAATGAGAATGGCCGAGTGGGCAATCAAGTGGATTGAGCTGCTGAGCGACGAAGAGTTAGCCAGGGTGCAGACGATTGAGCACGGCGGCATGAACGAGGCTTTGTTCAATCTCTATGCCATCACCGGCGAGAAGAGGTATCTGGATGCGGGCTTGCGCTTTGAGCACAAGCGCTTCTTCGCGCCGCTTGCCGCGCATCAGGATAAGCTGGCTGGACTGCACTCGAACACCAATATCCCTAAGGTGATTGGCGCTGCGCGCGGCTATGAGCTGACCGGCGACGAGCGTTACAGGGACATCGCGGAATACTTCTGGCAGACAGTGGTGGATCATCACACCTTTGCCCCCGGCGGAACCTCCAACACCAACGAGGGCTGGAGCGAACCGGATACGGCAGGCACCCATCTGGGGCCGGGCGGTCAGGAGTGTTGTTGCAGCTATAACATGCTTAAATTGACGCGCCACCTTTTTGGCTGGAAGCCGGATGCGCATTGGATGGATTACTATGAGCACCTGTTGTGGAATGTGCGCGCTGGCACGCAGAACGAGAACGGCAGGTTAATGTACTATGTACCCACTATTCCCGGCGGCTGGAAGACCTTTGACGATCCCTACAATGGCAATCTCTGCTGTACGGGTTCGGGCATGGAGGAGTACGCGAAGCTAGTGGATACGATCTACTTCCAGGACGCGAATGGCATCTATGTCAATCAGTTTGTCGCTTCGGAAGTAAACTGGCCAGAGAAGCGCGCCCGGCTTGTTCAGCAGACCGAATTTCCGGAAGAAGGGCACACGTCGATTGCCATATACGTCGAAAAACCGGTGTCTTTTGCCCTCAAGGTGCGTGCGCCGCATTGGGCCGAGGGTATTTCGGTAAGTGTGAATGGCCGTCCGGAGAAAGCAGTGAAGGGAAGCAACGGCTACCTGGTCATCGAGCGTATCTGGAGAGGCGGCGACCGGGTCGAGGTGAACATGCCCATGCCGCTGCGCCAGGAGCCGGTGGCAGGCAGTCCTGAACTTGCTACGCTGGCTTATGGGCCGCTGGTGCTGGCCGCGTGCATGGGGCGCGACGGCTTGAGCCAGAAGTTGATCGATGCCGGCCTAGGACCGGATATGGATCGCTTGCCGGCCTTGCCGATGCCGAGCTTTGAGGCTCATTCTGAAACCAGCACGGAATCGAAGGGGGCTGCCTCATGGGTCAAGAAGACCGGCGAGGGTGAACTGCGCTTTCATACCGTTGGTCAGGCGAAAGAGACGGAGTTAAAGCCGCTTTATCAGGTGTTGGACGAACGGTATTCCGTGTATTGGAAGAAGGCCCACAAGGCATAAGTGAGGGAAGTATGAAGCAATCGATAACTCGGCGGAGTTTTCTAGCATCGACCGGCGCGGCAGCGGCGATAGCAGCCATGCCGCGCCGGCTGTGGGGCGCCTCTGAAAGCAAACGGCAGTTTCTCATTCGCGCGGAGCAGGAAGAAGGCGTCGTGAGTCCGCTTCTGCATGGGCAGTTTGCCGAGCACTTGGGTTCCTGCGTCTATGGTGGATTGTGGGTGGGCGAGAATTCGCCCATCCCGAATATCCATGGTTATCGCCAGAGCGCCATTGAGTATTTGAAGGCGTTGGGCGTGCCGGTGCTGCGTTGGCCGGGCGGTTGCTATGCTGACGACTATCACTGGCGCGAAGGCATTGGGCCAAGGAAACAGCGTGCCAAGCGCGTAAACATCAGTTGGGGCAACTACATTGAGGACAACAGCTTTGGTACGCATGAGTTCATCGGGCTCTGCCGGCTGATCGGCGCAGAGCCGTACTTAGCTGGCAATGTAGGCTCCGGGTCGCCCTCGGAACTGCGCGACTGGGTCGAATATTGTAATTATCCCGGCGGCAGCAAGCTCAGCGACGAGCGAGTGGCCAATGGTTCTTCCGATCCATTTCGCGTGAAGTATTGGGGTGTGGGCAACGAGAGTTGGGGTTGCGGCGGTAATATGCGGCCGGATTACTATGGCGGTCTCTATCGCCAGTTTGCCGGCTATTTGCATAAGATGGGCGGCATCGAGCCGTTTCTCATCGCCTCGGGTCCCTCGGGCGATGATATTCGCTGGACGCGCGGCCTGTTGGATACCACATCGCCCATCATGCCGGATGGCCTGAGCATGCACTATTACTCCGGAGGCGCCGATGAGTCTACAAAATTCGCTGCGTCAGCCATGGAAGAACAGTTCAAGAGCTTCCGGCATGTAGAGGATGCAATTGTCCATCAGCGTTCGGTGCTCGATGGCTATCGCGAGGGTTCGCGGATTGGGCTCCTACTGGATGAGTGGGGAGTCTGGGATAAGATTCCGGAGGCAGACGAAAAGCGCTACGGCAAGCTCTGGCAGCAGAGCACGATGCGCAGCGGAGTTGCAGCAGGACTGGGCCTGAACCTCTTCAACCGCCAGGCGGCCAAGCTCTATATGTGCAACATTGCGCAGATCACGAACGTGTTGCAGTCGCTGCTCATCACCGATGGGCCTGAAGGTGAGCGCTGCGTACGCACCACCACTTATTATGCCTTCCAACTCTTCAAGGATCATCGCGGCAACACGGCGGTGCACGTGGACAAAGAAAACGAAGATCCGCTGGGAGTTTCCGTTTCGGCAACCAGGGCGGCCGGCAAGCTGGTGGTGAGCCTGGTCAATCCCAAGGACAGTGAAGAGGCGACGGCCGAGTGCATGCTCCGCGGGGTGACGCCGCGCAATGCCACGGCGCGCATTCTTCACCACGCTGACCGCAATGCCGCCAACAGCTTCGATGCTCCGGACGCAATCACACCTCAAGCGCATCCGGCACGAATCGAGGCGCAAAAGCTGGTGGTGGATCTGCCTCCGCTCTCTGTGGTTACAGCGGTGGTGGAATTGAACTAGATTGCTGAGCGCTTGAATTTGTAATAATACTGGGTTTCCCAGGTCTCGATTTTGAGACCTGGGAAACCACGGATTCAATGGTACAAAACCATCCGGTCAGAGAGCTGGTTTGCGAGTTATCCAACCTATCCGTTCTGATCGCCTGGATTGCTCCCGTTGCTGCGGGCGCAGATCTCAAGTGATCCGTTGCGCTGGAAAGACTTATTGTGGGTCCGCTGTCATGGACGCGCGGTGTTGCGTCGTTATCCCCCAATAGTCGATCCACTGCCGGCGGATGCCATTGACGCGCTCAATGAGTTCGCGGCTTGGCTTTTGTCCGTGCTCGACAATCAACACCATTCCGGTGTTGAACTTCCGTTGAGAGTGGTTGATGTCCGGTAAGCGCGGCCCCTCGTTGGCGATCACATCCTTGATGGTCACCTTGGTCCGGTCTGCCTTGTAGATGGGGTGACCATTGGCGTCTTTGCCCGCTGGAACCAGGTTCCTCAGGATAAAGAAGTCGGGCACTTCCGCCGGTGAGATCAAGCCCATCAAGTAGAGATCGAGATAGGAATATCCCGATGCGGGGACGTAGTAGTTATCCGCCAGTTGGGTGTAGGTGCCGTCAAAGTTATCCTGCCAGACGCCTCCTCCCATCGCCGATGCTTCCGTAGGAAGTTGATAAGGAAATGGCACGACGGCCTGCAAGCCCTGCGCCCAATGCACGGGACCGAGCGGAATAACTTCACCATTTACCTTCGCCGATGCAAACGCGGACCAGCGGTGGCCCATCTCATGCCCAATCTGTGACATTGCGTAGTTATACGGAAGCATCTTCCCATCTAGCGATCGCTCGCCAAGTTGGCGCGTGTAGGTTGTTATATCGTGATCGGTGAGGGCCGGTGCTCCCGGCGGTGGAAATTCGTCCATTTGAATGGCGTGGGTATATACCGGTTGGACGTATCCCCACTGTAATCTGCCCTTGCTGCAGAAACCCTCAAGGCTGACTTCAAAATCGTGTTCAGTCTGCCCGATTCCGGTAACATTGCCACCCAGCGGGCCTTCACTCGGCGTGCCAGCTTCCTGATTGTCGATGCGGAAGTCCGAGTAGTAAGCCAGAAAATCAAAGTTGTCGCCGAGTGCTTTGATTACCGTGCAGGATAGATCTTCGGGATTAGGTAGAGGCAGGTAGTGGAATGATTCGTACGCGAGGGTGAAAGGGCCGTCCTTGCGCGTCAGCGAAGAGAGATGAACCTCGGCGCTATGGATTCCTGATAGACGAACAGCCTGAGAGGGGATTTGTTCAACAATCTTCTCGGGGCTTCCGGGAGCAACGACCTCTGCGTGGACAGTAACCTGCCCGGCTTCGCGAAACGCTTCCGGCAAAATCCCCTGTAGCACGATGGAGTTGCCACTTGCCTTCACGGCGGATAACACTCCCTGACCGAACGCGACGTAATGGGACGGCTGGCCCTCCGCAAAACCCAGTGCGGTCCAGACCGCCGATGCGTGCGGGGCGTCAGAGTGCCCGGGAAGCTGCTCATCAAAGAACACCCGGAACTGAATGCCATCGAGTGCTGGATTGCCTTCTGCCAACACAGGGCCGCGGGTTTCAAAAGTGGCCTTCAATAACAGGCCATCAACAACTGAAATCTTGAGGTTCTGGACATCGAGGTGCGCGGCAGTTTCTGGATGCGGCCCGGTGCTGATCGTCGCGAGCGGCGTTTCCTTGCCTGAGAACATTGGGTAAATGCCAACGATGGCATCCTTTGCGGCGAGCTGCTTGTACGACATCTCGATTGCGCCATCGCGATGCAGCACGGCCTGGAAACGGTTGATTGTCTTATCCCATGTAAAATCCTGAATATTCCCATAAGGTTCTGTAACATCCCAGGTAATAACCACGCGATCGGAGAGTTCCTTTACATAATGAGGCCCGCTCATTCGCGGCTTGAAGAAGACACACATCGCAGGAACGGTATTGACCAGCTTGCTGGCTGCTTCTGAGAGCGGCTCGAACCGGCCGATTGACACTCCGGCGGGACGGTTTCCAGGACCGTGTTTGCTGTCTGCTTCGCCGAAGCTGATCGATCCAGTCGTTCCCACCTGAAATGAATTCCAACTCTTGCCGGAAAAGGGGAATGTAAAGTTATGCAGGGTAACATCTCCGCCGGTAAGTTCAGGGCCAAACTCCGAATCCCACTGTAGGTCCGTATTTTCAACGTAATACTTCCCGCCCTTTGGCGTGAAGCGCAGCGTACGACCCGTTAGGTCAAACAAGTGTGCCTTTCCGAGCGCCCCTTTGTCCAATTCCATGACGATAAGGTTTCCGTCTGTCGAGATATTACCAATGGAGTGTCCAGGGCCCCACGACTGGGCCCGTGCAAGACCGGCCTGTAGGAAGAGCACAAACAGGATCAACACTCCACTGCGTAAAAGGCAGCCTCTTGTTCTGCTCATGTGACAAACTCTACCGTAAGATGACATAACCTTGGATCTCCTTTTTTCGCCTCAATAGCACTACTCACCATGCATTCATCCTGACCTGCGCGCAGACATGCCCAATCGAATAAATTTCCGTTCAGCGGTAAGCGGATGACCGAATTGCACTCGGGATGAAATTATGTATGCATAGTTGTATTTTTGCAAGAGATTCTTTTGATTATCCCGATTTTTCTCTCACCGCGGCCGTGCCTCCCGCTCTCCCATGGCCCAAAAGGTGATCCACACATTGACCGCGAATGCTCTCTCTGATTCTTCGCCGGATCGACGAATTCTGGCGAGCGTTGTGCCTCCTCTGCCAGCAATACCCCGCAGAACGCCCCCTGCCCAACCTCGACTTCGTGAAATACTACTCCCAGATCGTTGCACTTCGGAGTTGGAACCAGCATCGATAATGAATAGAGATGTGCCTCGGTATCTCCGCCAGGCATATGGTTGAAACTTGATAGAGGTGTCATGAAGAAGATCGCCCTGATTACCGATATACGGAATTCCCAGCTAGGGGATGTTCTCAGCGGCGATTTAAGAGAAGTGCTTAGCGGGCGCGCGGAGATCCGTAACTACTTCTTCGAGAGCTTGAAGTCCGATGAACCCATTGAGGCCGATGTGGTCCTCGTGACCACCCAAAGCAGGGCCCTGGAGATCCAGAACCATGTGGCCGAGGCCCGGCGGATTCTTGTGGTCCAGCGAACGATCCGCGAGAGCGACGCCTATCGCATCTTCTCCATTCCTCCCGGTACCCCGGTGCTGGTGGTCAACAACCTTCCCGAGACCACCATGGAGACGGTGGCCCTCATGCAGCAGATCGAGTTCGACCACTTGCAGTTCATCCCCTACGAGGAGGGCATGGACTGCTCGGAGATTCACATCGCCATCACGCCCGGGGAGCGGAATCTGGTGCCCGCCTCCATCACCACCGTCATTGACATCGGGCACCGCTGCATCGATATTTCCACGTTCATTGAGATCATCAGCCGGCTGCGCATCGTGGACCATTCCATTGACCAACGGCTGCTGCGCTACTCCCAAAGCAACGTGAATCTGGACACAGGGGTCAACCACCAGTACAAGGAGCTCTTCAAGCGCAACATCGAACTGGATACGGTCATCAATCTGGCCCATGAAGGCATTCTGCTGCTCGACAACCACCAAAAGGTCTCTCTTTACAACCATGCTTTGGCGGAGATGCTGAATCTTGCGGAGGGCATCGCCGGCTGTGGTCTCGAGGTTTTCGAGCCCGAGATCCGGGAGATTCTGGCTCAGGACCAGAACCAGGAGTGGATCGTCGAATCCAAGGGACGTTCCATTGTTGTCAATCGCCAGGATATCCATTACTTCGGCGAGCGCAGCGGCAGCTACTTCAATTTCCAGGAAGTCACTTACATCCGGCAACTGGAACAGAACCTGAGCCGCAAGCTCAGGGAACGCGGTTTGACCACCCGCTACTCGTTTTCGGACGTGCTCTTCCAGTCTCCCAAAATGGGGGCGTGCCTTGAACTGGCGCGGCGAATCGCGGGATCGGACTTTACGGTGCTGATCATGGGCGAAAGCGGCACGGGCAAGGAGCTGCTGGCCCAGTCCATTCACAATGCCTCGGCCCGATCGAAGCAGCCCTTCGTGGCTGTGAACTGCGCGGCTGTGCCCGAGAACCTCCTCGAAAGCGAGCTCTTCGGGTACGTCGGGGGCTCCTTCACGGGCGCGCTCCGGGAGGGCAAGGCGGGCCTCTTCGAACAGGCCAACAATGGCACCGTTTTTCTGGATGAGATTGGCGACATGCCCCCCATGCTCCAGGGCAAGCTGTTGCGGGTTCTCCAGGAGCGGCAATTCATGCGGGTGGGGTCCACCAAGCTGACCCAGGTGAATATCCGGGTCATTGCGGCCACCAACCGCAACCTGCGGGAACGCATCCAGGCCGGGCAGTTCAGGGAGGATCTCTACTATCGCCTCAACGCATTGTCCCTGATCGTCCCTCCGCTGCGGGATCGCCCGGAGGACATCTTTCTCCTGCTGGAGCATTTTCTGGCCGAACAGAACCAAGCCCATCTGAAATTTACCCCCGAGGCCAGGAACCTCCTGCTGCGATATGCCTGGCCCGGTAACATCCGGGAGCTGGGGAACGTGGCCAACCACATCACCTTGATGGCGGTCGATCCCGTCACCATCTCGGCCTTGCCCTCCTACCTGGTAGGCAGGACGCAGACCTTCGAGGCGGAGGAAAAGATTCTTCAGGCGAGATGTGGCCTGGAGCGGGCTCTCGATGTGCTGGCCGTCCTCGACCAGTACGCGGACCACGGTCGCAAGGCTGGACGCAACAGCATCAAGGATGCCCTCAGAAACCAGGAACGCCCTCTGAGCGAAGCCGAAGTGAGGAGCGTCCTCCAGGTGCTCGGGGAACTGGGATTCGTGCGATCCACCGTGGGCCGGCAGGGCACAGAGCTCTCCGCGCAAGGGCACCAATTCATCAACTGGTTGTCGAACAGGTCATTTACGTAACCTATTTAACCTATTTAACAGGGCCAAAACCTTCCCTATGCGCATTCTCCCGCCCCGAATACCCCGGAATGCTGGAAATCCAGCCTCCAACGGGCTTTTTTGCCCCCAGATCGATTTGGCACGCCGGGTGCATTTATATGCTTGTCTCCGGCAGGTCGGCGAAGCCATCCAGCTTCTGTGCGCCGCTCTCCTGAAGGCCGTTTCCAAGCCCATAAAGCGCGGATTGCCTCCCCGCGAAGGGGCGTGGATCGTAAAAGTCAGGAGAGTTCATGCCACAGAACATTGTCGAGAAGATTTTGAAAGGCCACCTGCGAGCCGGCGAGTACCAAGTCGGCGCGGAGATTGGCATCCGCATCGATCAAACCCTGACCCAGGATGCCACGGGCACCATGGCCTACCTCCAGTTCGAGGCCATGGGCCTGTCGGCCCTTCAAACTGATCTTTCTGTCTCTTATGTGGACCACAACACGGTGCAGGTGGGCTTTGAGAATGCCGACGACCACCGCTATCTACAGACTGTCGCTCAGCACTACGGGCTTACCTTCTCCCGGCCCGGCAATGGCATCTGCCATCAGGTTCACCTGGAGCGATTCGGCAAGCCAGGCACGACCCTTCTGGGCAGCGACAGCCACACCCCCACGGGCGGCGGCCTGGGTCAGATCGCCATCGGGGCGGGAGGCCTTGATGTGGCCGTGGCCATGGGCGGAGGAAACTTCTATCTGACCGCTCCCAAGGTCCAGCTTGTGCGTCTTACGGGCCGTCTGCGCCCCTGGGTTACGGCCAAGGACGTGGTGCTTCACATGCTTAGCCGCCTGACCACCAAGGGCAATGTAGGCGTAGTCCTTGAATATGGCGGACCCGGCGTGGCCACCCTCTCCGTGCCACAGCGCGCCACCATCACCAACATGGGTGCGGAGATGGGCGTGACCACCTCCATCTTTCCGTCCGACGAAGTCACGCGCGCGTTCTTCAAGGCTCAGCGGCGCGAGCAGGACTGGGGGGAACTCAAAGCCGACGAAGGGGCAAGCTACGACCGGATCATCGACCTGGATCTGGGTCTCGTTGAGCCACTGGCCGCCTGTCCACACAGCCCTGGCAATGTCAAAACCGTGAAAGAGCTGGCCGGCATGAAAGTGGATCAGGTGTGCATCGGCTCCTGCACCAACAGCTCCCTGAAGGATATGCGCGTTACCGCAGCGATTCTCAAGGGTGGGCGCGTGAGCGAGAACCTGAGCCTGGGCATCGCACCGGGATCACGCCAGGTGCTCCAGATGCTCTCCCGGGATGGAAGCCTCTCCGAGATGCTCGACGCTGGCGCCCGCATTTTGGAGTCCGCTTGCGGTTTCTGTATCGGCAACCACTTCTCCCCCAAGAGCGGCGGCGTCTCCCTGCGCACCTCCAACCGCAATTTTGAAGCCCGCAGCGGCACCAAAGACGCGCAAGTCTACCTGGTCAGTCCTGAAGTAGCCGCCTTGTCGGCTCTCGCCGGCGTGATTGTGGATCCGCTTGCTACTGGCGTTACGTGTCCCGCGATTTCGGAGCCTGAAGCCTTCACCATTGACGACTCCATGTTCATCTTCCCCCATCCTGAGGCACGAAAGACGGAGATCTTCCGCGGGCCGAATATCGGGGAGCCGCCGAGCAATGAACCCATGTCTCAGGCCTTGAAGGGTGTGGTGAGCATCAAAGTCGGCGACAAGATCACAACCGACCACATCATGCCCGCCGGCGCACGCCTCAAATATCGCTCCAACGTGCCCAAGTACGCGCAGTACGTCTTCGAGCAGGTTGACTCCACCTTCCCCGCGCGCTGCCTGGAAAACCGCAACAGGGGCATCCACAACGTGATCGTTGCCGGTGAATCCTATGGCCAGGGTTCCAGCCGTGAGCACGCCGCCATGTGTCCCATGTATCTGGGCGTAAAGGCTGTCGTCGCCAAGTCCTTTGAGCGCATCCACGCGGCCAACCTGGTCAACTTCGGCATTTTGCCGCTGGTCTTCGCCGATCCCAAGGATCATGATCGCATCGTGGCCGGCGCGGCCGTTGAAGCCCCGGACTGGCGCAAGTGCTTGGAGCAGGGCCAGCCTGTTCTGCTTCAGATTTCAGGCCAGAAGCCCGTGCCTTGCACCTACAACCTCTCCGAACGCCAGCGCAAGATCCTGCTGGCCGGCGGACTTCTTAATTTCACCAACCCGGCTTCAGCCAAGTAATAGAGGAGCAATCGGCATGACCAAGATTCGCGTAAAGACACCGCTTGTCGAGATGGATGGCGACGAGATGACCCGCATCATCTGGTCCAAGATCAAGGAAACCCTGATCCTGCCCTACCTTGACGTTAATCTGCGCTACTTCGACCTGGGCGTCACCCATCGTGACGCTACGGACGACAAGGTCACCGTGGAAGCCGCCGAAGCCATCAAGGAATTGGGCGTAGGCGTGAAGTGCGCCACCATCACTCCCGATCAGGGGCGCATCCAGGAGTACAAGCTCAAGAAGGCGTGGCCCTCCCCCAACGGCACCATCCGCAGCATCCTTGACGGCACCGTTTTCCGCAAGCCGATCATGACCAGGAACATCACCCCAGCCGTGTCGAGCTGGAAGAAGCCTCTCATCATCGGCCGTCATGCCTACGGCGACATCTACAAGGCCGTGGACTTTGTCGTTCCCGGTCCGGGCAAGGCCGAGCTGGTCTACACCCCGGCCCAGGGCGGTGAGTCGGTCAAGCTGCTCATCAAGGACTTCAAGGGCGGCGGCGTTGTGATGGGAATGCACAACACCGATGCCTCGATCCGCTCCTTCGCCAAGGCGTGTATTACCTGCGCCCTCTCCGAGAAGATGGATCTGTGGTTCGGCGCCAAGGATACCATCAGCAAGAAGTATCACGCCCGTTTCAAGGACCTCTTTCAGGAAGAGATCGACGCGCGCAAGGCGGACCTGGCGGCGGCTGGCATCAATTACCGTTATCTGCTGATCGACGACGCCGTGGCTCAGATCATGAAGCACCCTGGCGGAATCCTTTGGGCCTGCATGAACTATGACGGCGATGTCATGTCTGACATGGTCGCTTCCGGTTTCGGCAGCTTGGGCATGATGACCTCCGTGCTCGTCTCTCCGGACGGAAAGTTCGAGTACGAGGCAGCCCATGGCACGGTGCGCCGTCACTACTACGAGCATCTGAAAGGGAATCCCACCAGCACAAATCCCGTGGCCTCGATCTTTGCCTGGAGCGGCGCCCTGCGCAAGCGCGGTGAACTGGATAAAACTCCTGAGGTGATGGCCTTCGCCGACGCCCTGGAACAGTCAGTCATCGAATGCATCGAATCCGGTTTGATCACGAAGGATTTGATGGCGTTAGTTACGCCCAAGCCCGCCGCGCATCAAACCACAGATTCCTTCCTTGCCGCCGTGGCCTTGAAGTTGAAGGCGCATCTTAACTAGGAACCTGTCAGCACTCAAATCGAGTGCCGGATCTAGAGAAAGTAAATCGTGGACGAAGAACTGGACATTGAAACTCTGGATCCCCGCAAGGACGTGCGCGGAGCGGCTGAAGTGAAAGAGCTGCTCCGCGCCAGCGGCCTTGATGCGGAGGCGGACATTCAGGTCTTCGTCGTTGCCCGGAACCGGCGAGGGATCGTGGCTTGCGCCGGCCTTGCGGAAGACGTTGTCAAATGTGTGACCATCGCGGCCGAGTATCGCGGCTCGTCGTTAGCCTTGAGGCTGATGAACGAGATTCATTACCTGGCCATGATGCGCGGTCAAAGCCATCTCTTCCTTTATACAAAGCCGGGCAATGCAACTCTGTTCGAGGGCTGCGGCTTCCACAAGCTCGTCGAAGTCCTGGGTCATGCCTGCCTCATGGAGAACACCCCGGTGGGCATCAGGGACTATTGCGACAGCTTGAATGCCTTTCGTCAGCCAGGACAGCGGATCGGGTGCGTGGTTCTCAATGCGAACCCCTTCACGCTGGGCCATCTTTACCTGGTTCGCCAGGCTCTGCGGCAATGCGACTGGCTGCATGTTTTTGTGGTCTCGGAGGATGCTTCGGCCATCAGCTACGCGGATCGTTTGGATCTTGTACGCGCGGGTCTGGCTGGAACGGAGCGGGTGACGGTGCACGGCGGCTCCCGGTACCTGATCTCCAAAGCCACCTTCCCGAGTTACTTTATCAAGGACGCCTGTGTGGTGGAGGCGTGTAGCACGGCAATCGACCTGCTGATCTTCCGCAGGTACATTGCTCCGGCCCTGGGCATCACCCACCGCTTTATAGGCAGCGAGCCTTTCTGCCGCCTGACCCGCAAATACAACGAGGACATGTTTGAGTGGCTGGAGAACGCATCCGAGGAGGGGCAGCCGGTTCATGTGGTTGAGATTCCCCGCTTCGAAGTGGCTGGCTGTCCCGTGTCGGCCTCAGAAGTGAGGCGTCTGCTCGCCAGGGGCGACTTTGTGACGATGGCATCTTTGGTGCCCCCAACAACTCTTGCGTGCCTACGCGCCAAATATGCTTTCCGCACCCAGCCGCAGGCGGACTATTGCGCAACCGAAATCATCGAGGTGAAATAAATGGAAATCAAGAAGGAAGCTATCTGCGGGACATTGGAGTCCAACGATCTTCTCGTGAAGGTCGCTCCCCGGAATGGATTGGAAGTGACCATTTCCAGTGAGGTGATGCGCCAGTTTGGCGCTCGCATTCGCGAAGTGGTCGAGGAGACTCTGAAACAGATGGGCGTCTCCCAGGGGCAGTTTGTCATTGAGGACAAAGGCGCTTTGGACTGCGCCATTCGCGCCCGCGTTCAAGCCGCCGTACTGCGGGGATGCGATTCTGAAGAACTGAACTGGAGGGGCTTGTGATGAAGAAACTGCGTCGTAGCATGCTGTTTATCCCCGGATCCAACGCCGCCATGCTCAGCACGGCCTTTGTCTACCGGCCTGACTCCATCATGTTTGATTTGGAGGACGCGGTGGCTCTGCGGGAAAAGGATTCCGCCCGTCTGCTGGTCTTCCACACGCTACAGCTTACTGCGTATCACGGCATAGAAACAGTGGTGCGCATCAATCCTCTGGACACTCCCTACGGCCTCAAAGATCTTGAAGCAGCCGTGCGGGGCGGCGTAGAAATCGTTCGCCTGCCCAAGACCGACTGCGCCGAGGATATTCACAAATTGGAGCGCGAAGTCGATCGCATCGAGCGGGAGTGCGGCCGGGAACACGGTTCCACGCGCCTCATGGCCGCCATCGAAAGCGCTTCCGGTGTCGTGAATGCCGTGGCCATCGCCACTGCCAGTCCGCGCATGGACTCCATCGCCCTGGCGGGCTTTGACTACGTGGTTGATATGCAGACCCAGCGCGGAGACGGCACCGAACTTTTCTATGCTCGCTGCGCCATCCTGCATGCCGCCCGCGCCGCCAAGATTGACGCCTTCGATGTGGTCTTCTCCGATGTCAATGACGACGAGGGCTTCCTGAAGGAAGCCAATTTCGCCAAGCGTCTGGGCTTCAACGGCAAATCGCTGATCAATCCCCGGCAAATCGAGCTTCTTCATCAGGCTTATGCCCCCACCGAACAGGAACTGCGCAAGGCGGAGCGGATCGTCAATGCAGCGGAAGAAGCAGAGCGCCAGGGCCTCGGCGTCGTCTCTTTGAACGGAAAAATGGTCGATGCGCCCGTGGTCCTCAACGCACAGCGGATTCTGGCCCTCGCCAAGCCAGCTTTCGTCCAGGCTTAGGTCTCTGACCGCTTGATACCAATGCTGGGTGCCCCCGGTCTCGATTTTGAGACCGGGGAAACCACGGATTCAATGGTACGAAACCATCCGGCCAGAGACAGTATCGATCCGCAATGATTGTCTTATGAGATGACGTAACTCGGCACACGTCAGAAAGGTTTTTTTATGAATAACAATCAGCGCACTCTTTCTTTGAATGACCCCTGTCTGGAAGGGTTGGAGCGTTTCCAGAACTATGCGACCCATACGCCATACCTGAAGGGGCCGGAAAAGCTCACGCGCAAGCTGGTCGATTCACTCGAGGAGGCGGTGCGCCGCTCGGGGCTGAAAGATGGACAGACCATCTCCTTCCACCACGCCTTCCGCGAGGGAGACAAGACCATCAACTACGTGGTGGATGTCTTGGCGCGCATGGGCTTTAAAAACCTCACGCTGGCTTCCAGCTCCCTGGCAAGCTGCCATGCTCCCTTGATCGAACACATCAAGGCCGGCGTCATCACCAAGATCTACACCTCGGGTATGCGCGGCGCCTTGGCCAAGGCCATCTCCAACGGCCTCATGGATCAGCCCATCCACATCCATTCCCATGGGGGCCGGGTCCAACTGATTCAGTCGGGAGAACTGAAGCTCGACGTGGCCTTCCTCGGCGTCCCCGGCTGCGATGCTTTTGGCAACGCCAACGGCGTATGTGGCAAGTCCCGGTGCGGTTCTCTGGGATACGCCATGGTGGATGCCCAGTTTGCCAAGCACGTGATTCTTCTTACGGAAGAGATCATGCCTTTCCCCAATACTCCCGCCAGCATCTCTCAGGACCAGGTGGACTGGATCGTCAAGGTTGACCAGGTGGGCGACCCCTCGAAGATCAGCGTGGGCGCGGCCCGCGTCACCAAGAATCCTCGCGACCTTCTGGTTGCCCGTATGGCTGCGGACGTTATCGAACACTCCGGCTACTTCGAGCAGGGATTCTCGCTCCAGACCGGCTCCGGCGGAGCCTCGACAGCCGCGACCCGCTTCCTGGAGGACCGTATGCGCCGCAAGGGCATCACGGCCAGCTTCGCTCTGGGCGGCATCACCGGCGGCATCGTGGATCTCCTCAAGAAGGGGCTCATCGGGAAAGTGGCGGACACGCAGAGCTTTGACGCCGACGCGGCGGCATCGCTCGCTGACTCTCCCAACCACATCGAGGTCTCGACCAACGAGTACGTCAATCCCGATTCCAAGGGCACTTACTGCGACCGTCTGGATGTGGTGATTCTCAGCGCCCTTGAAGTAGACTTGGATTTCAACGTCAACGTAATCACCGGCTCGGATGGCCTCATGATGGGCGCTTCCGGCGGGCACTGCGATGTAGCGGCGGCCGCCAATCTGTCCATCGTGGTAGGGCCGCTCATCCGTGGCCGCATTCCCACGGTGGTCAAGCGGGTCACAACCTTGGTGACGCCGGGAGAATGTGTCGGAGTGCTGGTGACGGATCACGGCATCGCTGTGAACCCCAATCGCCCCGAGGTGGAAGCGCGTCTGCGCGCTGCCGGATTGCCGGTCATGACCATCCACGAATTGTACGAGCGCGCCGTCGCGCTCACCGGAGAGCCCGCGCCCATCGAGTTCCTCGACAAGGTCGTGGGTATCATCCGCTATCGGGACGGAAGCGTCATCGATGTAGTCAGGCAGGTCAAGCCTTGAAAGATGGGACGACGGAAGTATCGCTTGACGCGGTTCTCCTCAACCGTGAGCATCGTGTCTTTCATCAGCGCGCTGCTCTGAAAGCCTTCGGTCGTCCCGTACTCTCCATCACTCTTGTAAACCCAGGCCCCGTCAAGGATTCCCCCTCCGCTCGCCAAGTGATGACCCATGCGCTCCATGCCTTGGATATTCTCTTGGCGGACCGGGGCTGGCCGGTGCTGAACCGGAAGGTGCGCCTTGATCCCACGGGTCCTGAAGCTCTTCTGGTTGTGAATGCCGGCTCTCATGAACTCAAGCAGGCCACGACTCGTCTTGAGGAGGAGCATCCCTTGGGCCGCCTCTGGGATTTGGATGTAATCGATCCCCTCGATGGCCCAATCTCCCGCAAGACTTTGGGCCTGCCAGCTCGGCGCTGCCTCCTCTGCGGAGAAGACGCGCGCGTCTGTGGTCGTTCCCGAGCCCACTCCCTCAAGGAACTTCAACGCGCGATACAGGAGATCATCCATGCCTACCGCGAGCCTTGAGTGCGTTGAGCCTTTCGAGATTCGGACTCCTCAAGCAATCAGGGAATGCCATGAGGAGCGTGCGAATGTCATCGGCGCCCTTGTCTGCCAGGCGCTTCTGAAGGAAGTGGACCTGACTCCCAAGCCAGGCCTCGTTGATCGCCTCAACAGTGGCTCTCACCGGGACATGGATTGGACGACCTTCCACGCCAGCGTCGCGGCCATTGCCCCCTGGTTCCCCATCTTCTACCGCATCGGAGCTTCCACGCGGGATCTGGCTCCTGAAGACCTGCTGGCGCGCCTTCGTCCCGAGGGCTTGGCTTGTGAAGACGCCATGCTCCGGGCCACCGGCAACGTGAACACCCACAAGGGCAGCATATTTTCCATGGGCCTCCTCTGCGCGGCCGCCGGGCGCATCGATTGTGGGCAGGATCTCCCTGATCGGGAGCGCCTCTGCCGGGAAGTTTCCCGTATCTGCTCTCATCTCGTCGAAACCGAACTTCGGCGGAGCCAGTCACATCGCACGGCAGGAGAAAAGCTGTTTCAGGCTCATGGCCTGACCGGCGTCCGCGGCGAAGCCGCCTCCGGCTTCAGAACCGCACGCTGCCACGGCCTTCCCGCATTAGAAAGAATCCTTGTCCGCGGGGGCAGGGAAGACCAAGCCCTTCACGAGGCGCTGCTCCATTTGCTCGCCGTGAACCACGATACAAACCTGGTCCACAGGGGAGGACTTGCAGGTCTGGCCCATGTCCAGACCCAGGCCAGGAATCTGATCGAGGCCGGCGGCGTCCTGTCTCCCCGTTTCGATGCCAGCATTCATGACTTCGACTCCGACCTGATTGAACGGAACCTGAGTCCCGGCGGCAGCGCCGATCTTCTCGCTGTTACCTGGTTCCTTTCCCAGTTCCCAGGGTCCAATTCGCGCCCGTGTGATCAGCGTATTTGCTGATGTGATGGGAATGAAGGGTTTTCGGTTAACTCACCACATGACACCGGGGCGCTTGCGAAATCCCGCAAGCGCCCCGGCTTTATTCCACTTGAGCTTCTCAGTTGTTGGTGAGGCAGGTCCTAACCTTTCAGAACCTGGTCGACCGTCTGAATGTCAACCAATCCGTTGCACGCATAAATCGTCGGAAGCACCTGCTCCGCGGGATAAGTTCGCCTCAGTTCAGCGATCTTTTCCGTGCCGATGCGATACGACGGCAGATACATGCGGCCCAGCAGGGGATGGCGTCCCCAGGCCCCGGACAATTTATCGGCGCGTTCTTCCGAGACCAGAAAATCACGCCGCAGCGTAGCCGCAACTTCCGGTTGTGGCCTTTCCTCGCCCCAGGTCAGATATGACGACTGGTTCTTGGCATCATCCTGCAGCAGCGCCAGCAGCACGCCGATCTGCAGATCTTCGTCCGGCAACTGGTCAACTTCTGTGACTCCATGCGCAATCAGAATCGCATTGTTGGCGATTCCCTCAAACAGCGTGGCGGCGCGCGTGTTCATGGTGAGAACCGTAGCCTCGAAACCGGCCTTTCCGCGGACGTACAAGTTCTGCAGGTAGGCAAAGGTGGTCACGTGCCCCGGCACAACCTCGTGGCTCACGAGCTGTTCAAACTCCGGATACGAAATCTGCAACGAAGCATTGATCTCGTAGCTCGCTTCGTATTGCGGAGAGTCGTCCTCGTTGCGCGCCCGTCCGATGTAGTTCATCGAGCCTGAAAACCAGGCGTCCTTGATGCGGAGGAAGTCGATATTCGCCCGCGGTACCCGCGCCAATTCCTTGGGAAGGTAGGGCAGCAGGTGCTTGGCGCTGAGGTTATCAAAATGCGCGATCACGGCAGCGCCCAGCGCGCGCACTGAGGCCATGGGAACCACCCGCTCCCGGCGCCATGCATCGACTGCATCCAGCACGCTGGACGAGGCGTAGCCAGCGCGGCCCAGCAATTCAGCAACCCGCTCGCGCTTCTTCTCCGGCTGAGAGGGCTCCGGCGGCTTGGCTGTCGCCGCCTCAACGCAGCGAGCATACGGCACCGGATCGCCCTTGCCAAGAACCTCCATAGCCAGATCCCACATGGTCTCCAGTGAAACCGCCATGCCGGTCAGATAGGCCTGGCGCAGCCCGCCCATCTTTTCAGCCTCCTGGCGGAGTCCGGCAATGGCTTCGGGAAGGTTGACCTGACGCAGGTACTCTTCCACTGCTTCTTTATCGACGTTCTTGCCCGAGACGCCGCCAAATTGCCGCACACGTGCCGCCGCCGGATGCGTGTAGGCGACGGGCAGCGGCCAATCGGAAAACCACGAATCGGCGATGAAGCGTCCCGTGCCCGAGGGACACATCACGTCACCGCCCCAGAGTGTGTCAATGCCCAAAACGGCGTCAGCAATATACTTTTCTGCTTGATCCATCACTTACACCTTCTCCTTCTTTGTGGAACGAAACCAGACGTACAGACAGAGGCTCACAAAAAGCAGCACGGAAACCGATTGAGAGACAGGATCATTCATATAGAACGGGGTGGTGATTCTGTCCGCGCTATACCAGGGGAAGAGGTGCAAGGCCGCGCCCAGGACGCCTCCCAGCGCTCCGCCCGCCATCAGCCCCGAGGCCAGGATGACGCCGCGCTCGCGAATTCTGCTTCCCTGTTCGCCGCCGGTCTTTTCCGACCGCTTGTTGATGAGGTGCGAGAGGATACCGCCAGCCAGTACGGGCGAAGTCAGCTCCAGCGGCAGGTAAATTCCCAGGGCGAAGACCATGGAAGACTTGCCCAGCATCTCCAGGATCAGCGAAATCATGGCGCCGATGCCAAACAGAAGATAGGCGACCGGCTGGTTGTTCATGAATCCCACCACCAGGGCCTTCATGATGGAAGCCTGGGGTGCAGCCAGAATCTGCCGCGTGTCTCCCGGCGCGGCCTCGCCGAACTGATAGACGTGGGCCAGCAGGACGATGGTCAGTCCGGCGGCAATCGCGGCGGCAATGACACCGATAAACTTGACCTTCTCCTGCGCCGCGGGCGTTGAGCCGAGCCAATAGCCGGCCTTCAGATCGGTGATGAACTGCCCCGATACGCACAGGGCCGTGCATACCATGCCCGCAATCGCCATCACGAAGAACATTCCCGTCGTGCCGGAGAGACCAAAGCTCAACAACACAACCGCGGAGACAATAACCGTCAGCATGGTCATGCCGGAGGCCGGATTATTTGCCGTTGTAGCAATGGCGTTGGCGGCCACCGAGGTGAAGAAAAACGAGAAAATCAGCGTCAACAACAAGCCGATTGCCAATACAGTCCACGAGACCTGAAGGCGTCCAAAGAAGATAGCCACGGCGATGGAGCCGATAACCACGCCCAGCAGCAGGGAAATGATGGGGATATCGCGGTCAGTCCGCTCCTGGTGAGGGGCTTCTCCATGGCGGAAGGCGTGCAGTGCGATGCCAAACGATCCGGCAACCACGCGCATCGATTTGAGGATGCCGATGATGCCGGCCGTAGCGATGGCGCCCACGCCGATGAAGCGCACGTAGTTGCGAATAATCTCCGCTGCGGTCATTTTGGCGATAGGAATAAGGGCGGGATATACAGGGGCGTCAATATGGCTGCCGAAGTACCAGATCAGCGGGACCATGACGAAGCTGGTCAGAATGCTGCCAGCGCAAAAGATCAGGGAACTGCGCAAGCCCATCACGTAGCCCAGTCCCATGATGAAGCTGATCGCATCGAATCTGAAGACCATGCGGCCGCGCTCGGCAAGGGAACGGAGCACGGGCACGAACTGAAAGTCCAGATACTCTTTCCACACATGAAATGTGGTGACGAAGAAGTCGTAAACGCCGGCGATGGCAGTTGCTTGAAGGAGCAACTTGGCCTGCGAACCGCCCTTCTCCCCGGTGACCAGCACTTCGGTGATGGCCGTCGCCTCGGGAAAGGGCAATTGACCGTGCATCTCGCGCACGAAATAGCGGCGCAGCGGAATCAGGAAGAGAACGCCCAGGCAGCCGCCCGCCAGGCAAATGAAGATGGTCTGCACCGGGTGCGGATCGAGGTGCAGGGTGTAAAGCGCGGGCAGGGTAAAGATGGCGCCCGCCACCACGCTGCCCGACGCGGCGCCGATCCCGGTGATGATGACATTTTCAAGCAGGCTGGTGCGGCGCCTGAAGATGCGCGCCAGGCCGATGGCGAGGATGGAGATGGGGATGGCAGCTTCCATCCCCTGCCCAACCTTCAGTCCCGAGTAGGCTGAAGCGACGGAGAAGACCACACAGAACACAACGCCCCAAAAGACCGATCGCAGCGTCAGTTCCGGCTCCTTCGCCTCCGCGGAAATGATGGGTGTGTAGGATTCGCCGGGTTTCAGCGGCAGGTAGGCGTTTTCTGGAAGAGACTTCGCTTCGTTCTCGGTCATCGATCAATAATCCCCTGTCGGCGAGGCTCCGGGGTCCGGTTCTTCAGGCATTCTTGCGCATGCCAATTCAGACCGATCTCCGGGTTCATTAGCAACCCGGAATAAACCATACACTCTACCAATGCCAGGGAGTCAAATCAGGCCAGCAGAGGGATTGACTTGGCGCAGCCGGCCAGGGATGCGGCGTAGGCCAGCAAGTTGCTCCCGTGGTTCCGTTTGCCGTCCCGGTCAAACCACAACCCCGGCGGCCCTTGGCGCCCAGTCAAGAGCCCTGCTGGTTGAAGTAGAGTGTGTTTCATCAATCCGCTTTGTATCAGGGCACGACTTCAGTCGCGCCGAAAAGGCGGGAATCAGCGGGTTTTAACCCCTGCGGGATTGCAACTGAAATAAGGTAGCTCTTTATGAAACACGCTCTCGGTATTTCGCCGGGGTTTAAGCCGCGATCTGCATGAAAAGCAAGATGTTACGCGGGCTTTAGAGCATTTTAGCTTTTGCTATAGACTTCCGTGCCCCATCCATTCCGCGTTTTTCTGCGGAATGGGTGGGATACCGCCAAAATTCCGGTCTACACAATTTCCGAAAAAAGCGTTAGGGCTTGCGGCCGTTGGGGGACTTGGCCACGGCGGCCTGCTTGCGCAACGGCACAATCGCACCAGCGCCGGGCGCGGCTTGCTGGAAGCGCGCCAGCATCTCCGTCCGCACGTACTCCACAAAGCTCTGCATCTGCCGGTTCATCTCTTCCATGCGCTCCCGCATTTGCAGGATGATGGCGATGCCGGCGATGTTCACGCCCAGGTCGCGCGCCAGGTTCAGGATGAACTCCAGCCGCTCCAGGTCTTCGTCGGTGTAGAGCCGTGTGTTGCCCTCGGTGCGCGACGGCTTCAGCAGCCCTTCGCGCTCATACAGGCGCAGCGTCTGCGGGTGAATTTCGTACATCTCGGCCACCGCCGAGATCATGTAAGCGCCTTTGGACTTGCGTTTAGCGGCCATGTGACTTTCCGAATCAGCTTACCTTAGTTCGTTCGCGCCCTGTCCCCTGTTCCCTATTCCCTGTTTTTTCACAGCTTATCAAACAGCAACACCCGCGGGTCCTGGTTGTTCAGCTTGGCCAGTTCGCGCATGATTTCTCGGCTGCGCTCGTCGTTGAGGTGCGGGATCAACACCTCGATGGTCACAATTTGGTCGCCGCGTTGGTCCGGGCGCTGCGCGTTCTCCACGCCCCGCTCTCTCAGGCGCAGCTTTTGCCCACTCTGCGTGCCGGGAGGAATCTTCAACTGCGCACGTCCGTCGATGGTGGGCACGTCCACCTTGGCTCCCAGCGAGGCTTCGGGCACGGTCACCGGAACGGTCAGATGAATGTCGTCGCCCTCCCGCGTGAAGACCGGGTGCGCGCCGGTGCGGACGATGAGGTAGAGGTCGCCGGCCGGGCCGCCGTTGAGTCCCGCGTTGCCCTTGCCTTGCAGGCGGATGCGCTGCCCGTCGCGTGTGCCGCCCTTGATGCGAAACTCGACTGTCTCGGTGCGGCTGACCACGCCCTCGCCGTGGCAGGTGACGCAGGTATTGGCCGTATGTCCCGTCCCGTTGCACCGCGGACAGGAAATGTTGAACTTCATCCTCCCGCCCATCTGCGTCACCTGGCCCGTGCCGTTGCACTCCGCGCACTGCGTCAGGCCGCCGGTCGACGCCTGGCCGTGGCAGGTGGGGCAGATTTCCTGGCGATGCACCTGGAGCCGCGCCTGGCCGCCGCGAATGGCCGTCCAGAAGTCCACCGTTGCCTGGTACTCCAGATCAGTGCCCGGCTGCGGACCGCGCGGATGCTGCGGCTGCTGCGCTCCGCTGAAGATGCCTGAAAAAATGTCCTTGAAGCTGCCCCACGAAGCCGAACCCGCCCCCGCCTGCTGGCCCCCGTGGTGTCCTGGCCGCTGTCCCGGTCCGTTCTGGAAGCCCGTGAAATCGAAGCCTTCGAAGTCCACCGGCATTCCGTGCCCGGCGCTTTGGCGCGCATAGGCCTCGGCCTGCGCCGGGTCGATCTGATCGGAGTAGAACCCTACCTGGTCGTAGACCTTGCGCTTCTTCTCGTCGCTCAGCACGTCGTTGGCCTCGGAGATTTCCTTGAACTTCTCTTCAGCCTGCTTGTCTCCCGGATGGAGGTCCGGGTGATACCGCCGCGCCGCCTTGCGGAAGGCTTTGCGAATCTCCTCCGGGGTGGCCGTCTTCTTAACGCCGAGCGTGCCGTAATAATCCTTGTTCGTGGTCGTGGGCATGGTCTGTTTGGACTCGTTTTCTGGTTACTGAATCAGCACTCCGGGCTCTATGCATCTGAAAGCTCTCATCCGGGGTTCGCAATGAGTTGTCACCCTGAGCGGAGTTTACGCGCTCTTTGCGCCAAACGCAGTCAAAAGACCCGCTCTCGTCTCTTCATCGGCAAAGAACCGCATCATGCTTAACGCTTATCGTAACGCGAGAAGCGGCTAATCGCTCATTTCTGTGGCATCGTGACGTCACGCGAAAGACGATGTTCGTGGAACCGATCTCTTGCCGTGTCAACCTTTTCTCGCGGCAGCTTTAGCCGCCGGCTTGGCGGCGCTGGGCTTGGGGATGGCGTCCAGGTCCACCTTGCCTTCGGCCAATTGCATCAGAAAGTCCTGAGCAGTGAAGGGTTTTGCGTCCTTCAGCAGTTTGCCGGCGCGGATGTAGCTGCCGTCGGGCTGCTGCAAGCGGGCCTTCACGGTGTCGGCCAGATACGCCGGCAGAATCTCGTCGTGGATGCGGGCGCGGACGGCCGGGTCGCGAACCGGAAAGACCACCTCGCAGCGCTCGAAGAGGTTGCGCGGCATCCAGTCGGCCGAGCCGAGATAGATCTCGTTGTTGCCGCCGTTGGCGAAGTGGAAGATGCGCGAGTGCTCCAGAAAGCGTCCCACAATGGAGCGGACCCTGATTCTTTCCGAGAGTCCCTTCACTCCAGGGCGCAGGATGCAGAGGCCGCGGACAATCAGGTCGATCTCGACGCCCGCTTGCGAGGCCTGGTAGAGAGCCTCAATGACCGAGGGCTCAAGCAGGGCGTTCATCTTGGCCACGATGTGAGCGGGCCGTCCGGCCTGGGCGTGCTCCTGCTCGCGGCGGATGAGGCGCAGAAAGCTTTCGGCCATGGTCAGTGGCGCCACCAGCAGCGGGCTGTAGTCGTCGATCTCGGCATGGGCGGTCAGGTAGTTGAAGACCATGTGGACCCGCTCAGTGATCTGCGGATCGCTGGTGAGCAGGCTCAGGTCGGTGTAGAAGCGGGCAGTGACGGGGTTGTAGTTGCCTGTGCCCAGATGACAGTAGCGGCGGGTCTGGCCGTCTTCGTCGTGGCGCACCAGCATGGCCAGCTTGCAGTGCGTCTTCAGGCCGACGACGCCGTGGAAGACCTGTACGCCGGCGTCCTCCATGCTGCGCGCCCAGCGGATGTTCGAAGCCTCGTCGAAGCGGGCCATCAGCTCGACGACCAGCGTGGTTTCCTTGGTGGCCGCAGCCTCAATCAGCGCCCCAAAAACGGGCGAGTCCTGGCTGGTTCGGTAGAGGGTCTGTTTCATGCTGGCCACTGCGGGGTCCTCGGCGCCCTGCTGAATGAAACTCACCACCGGGTCGTAGGAGTCGTAGGGGTGGTGGAGCAGGATGTCGTGGTGGCGCAGTTCATCAAAGATGTTGGTGGACTTGCGGCTCAGTTTGAAGGGCTTGGGCGTGAAGCGCGGAAACTTGAGGTCTTTCCGATGCACGTCGCCATAAAAGAACATCAGCCGCGAAAGGTTCACCGGGCCGTCGCTGCGGTAGACCTGATCCTCGTCGAGTTCAAAGTTGACCGTCAGCCGCTCAACAATCTCCGTGTCGGCGCCGGTCTCAATCTCCAGCCGCACCGCGTCGCCTTTGCGGCGGTTGTGCAGTTCCGCGCGAATGGTTTCCAGCAGCGAGCGGGCTTCTTCCTCTTCGAAATAAAGATTGGAGTTGCGGGTGACGCGGAAGGCGGCGCGGGCCAGCACCTCATAGCCGCGGTACATCCCGCCGAGGTTCTGCGCGATCAGGTCCTGTAGCAGCAGGTAGTCGTACGCGCCGTCGGCCGAGGGCAGGCGGACAAAGCGGGGCAGAGCGCGGGGCACCGTGACAACGCCCAGCACTTGAGGGCCGGAACTGCGCCGCTTGAGCCGGAGCAGGAGCGCCAGGCACAGAGCCTTGTTCAGCACGCGCGGAAAGGGGTGGGCCGGGTCAATGCTGATAGGCGTCAGCAGCGGGTCAACTTCGCGCTGGAAGTAGCTCTGGGCAAAGGCGCGGGCTTCTTCGTTCAACTCCTCCCACTCCAGCAGCCGGACGCCCTGCTTGCGCAACTCGGGCAGCAGGTGGTCGTTCCAGCAGCGGTACTGCGCGTCCACAAAGCTGTGAATCTCGGCGGTCAGCATGGCAAGGGATTCGTCCGGGCGCAGGCCATCGTAGCCCGGCTCGCGGTAGCCGTCCTCAATGCGCTGCATCAGGCCGGCTTGGCGGACTTCAACGTATTCGTCGAGGTTCGAGCCGGTGATGGCCAGGAACTTGACCCGCTCCAGCAGCGGGTTTGTCGCGTCCTCGGCCTCTTCGAGTACACGCCGGTTGAACTGCATCCAGGAGTGGTCCCGGCCGTTGAAGAGCTTCTGTTTCTGTGTCGTTCTGCCCATCGAATCCGTTCTATGCGCCGTGTTGGAAGTCTACAGCGTTTGAACGGAAAATTGAAGATAACGCCTCTGGAAAGAACGAAAACGCCCTTTTGATCAACAGAACGGCGGGACCGCAAGGCAGGTTGCCCGCACATCAACCCCGGAAAATCGCTATGAACCATGAGAAGTTGTGGCAGGTGGCCCGCACATCAGTCCCGAAGAACCATCCTGACCTTTGAGAAGCTGTGCCCCGTTCATCGCAGTTTTATCGCGATGAGCGGGTCTTGAGATCAGATCGTGGCCGGGGTCCCGTCCTTTTCTTGTCTTTTCCCACCTCAACCACAGACTCTGGGTGCCCCATCCTTGCGCCTTTTTTCTGGCGCAAGGGTGGGAAACCTCACAGCAAAGGCCCCTGTCCGCAAATTCCGGCATACCGGCATATCAGTACTAATCTGTGCCTGGATGCGTGCATTGGCTGTTATGCGCTTGGCGAGATATTGGAAGCAGCCCTCGGATGCCGCCTTGCGAGGCAGAGCCAGCGTGAAGTCTGACTACTTTTCACTGAACGCCACGAAAGCACCGAGTCCGATCATTCCAGCGCCAGAGGCTACTCTCTGGTTGCGGCGGAACCGCGCGCTTGATCGCAGCCGTGCGCCAATTGGGGCAGCGAACGAAACCACAAGCAGGTCGGCCGAGGTGTTCAACGAGACAGACATAATGCCCAGCAGCAGGAATTGGACCACGACACGCCCCAGGGCCGGGTTCACAAACTGGGGGAGGAACGAGAGGAAGAAGAGCGCCGTCTTCGGGTTCAGAACCTCTGTCACCACGCCTTGCCGTAACGCGTGATTCGTATTGCCTGATTCGGCGGGTTCATCCATCGGCACGTTACGTGTCAGAATCATCCGGACGCCCAACCAGACAAGGTAAAGTGCACCGGCATACTTGATCACCGTAAAGGCTGTGGCCGATGCAGCCAACAAGGCAGACAGGCCGAGTCCAGCGGCTAGAACGTGCATCGATCCGCCGATGAAAGTGCCGAATGCTGAAAGCACGCCTTCTCGCTTGCCGCCGGAGAGAGTACGCGCAAGAACATAGAAGATTCCGGGACCGGGGGTCACCGCAAGCAGAGTCGCAGCAGCGAGAAACAGCACGAGGAGATGTATGTCCAACATTTGACAATTATAGAGGTGTGCTCGATTGGCATCGAGACTTCATGATGCACCGAGGGGTAGGTTCTATAGAAGGGCGCACTATTTATATTGCGTGGCCCACCCTTTAACTAACCAACACTGCGGGTGCGGGTGCGGGTGCGGGTGCCCCCGGTCTCGCTTTTGAGACCGGGGATCGCAGGAATTCCTGGCAACAGTCGATCAATCCAGTGACCTTGCCCACGCAAAACGTATCCCATAGCGAGCTGGTGTAATAGCGAAAGGGATACGAAGATGCGGAACGGTAAACGAGGCAGGTACACGCTGGAGTTCAAGCAGGAAGCGGTTCGGCTG
>Ga0181529_10001090_pt1 | contig 37007 bp, 29 predicted proteins | sample PEATcosm2014_Bin_36_FD_119763 | JGI IMG/M metagenome (GOLD analysis project Ga0181529, IMG submission 119763) | Peatland microbial communities from MTU Mesocosm Facility, Houghton, MI, USA - PEATcosm2014_Bin10_30_metaG | ecosystem: Environmental > Terrestrial > Soil > Wetlands > Peat | place... | reverse complement strand
TCATCCATGCGCCGGAAGCGGCGCTCGCCTCCTACGCGCGCAAGCGGCCCGGCCCGATTGGTCTCGACGAAATCGGCCTGCCCGCCCAACTCGCCCTGTTCGAACGCGCCGCCGACCGACTCGACCGCGCCCCGCCCGTGATCGACGGCCGCGACCTGCAGGCCGATCCGCGCGGGGCGCTTGGCGCCTTGTGTGCGGCGCTCGGGCTCGTCTTCGACGCTTCGATGCTCGCCTGGCCGCCGGGACCGCGTGACGGCGACGGGGTCTGGGCGCCGGCTTGGTACGCCGAGGTTGAGAAATCGACCGGCTTCGCGCCGCCGGCCGCGGAGCCTGGATTCGACGACCTGCCTGATTCGCTGAAACCCATCGCCGAGGCCGCGCGGCCCCTTTACGAGAGTCTAGCGCGCCACAAGCTGACGGCGTTATGAGGGGTCGCGAGGCTCGCAGACGACGAAAGACGCGCAAAGCCAGCGGATAGCGGGGTCAAGGGGGCAGGCCCACCCTTGACGGGCGGGAACGCGCGTCGCATCAGGATTCCAATGCCCGTTCTCGTACTGCCGTTTCCCGTGATCAACCCCATTCTGTTTCAGTGGGGGCCGTTGGCGATTCGCTGGTACGCGCTCGCCTACATCGTCGGGCTGATCGTCGGCTGGTGGATGATCCGGCGCATCGTCGCCGCCGACCCGCTCTGGGGCGACGTAAAGCGCCCGACCCCTGACAGCGTCGACGACCTGCTCGTCTATTGCGCGCTCGGCGTCATCGTCGGCGGTCGGCTGGGCAACGTGCTGTTCTACGACCCGAGCTATTACCTCGCGCGCCCGCTCGAGGTCTTCGAGGTTTGGCGCGGCGGCATGGCCTTCCACGGCGGTCTGATCGGCGCCGCGCTCGGCGCCTGGCTGTTCGCCCGCCGCTATCGCGTGCCGGCGCTGACTGTCTTCGATCTTGCCTCGCTGGCCGCGCCGATCGGCATCTTCCTCGGCAGGATGGCGAATTTCATCAAGCCGGAGCTGTGGGGAAGACCAACCGACGTGCCTTGGGCGATCGTCTTCCCCGGCTCCGACGGCCTGCCGCGCCATCCGAGCCAGATCTACGAGGGAGTGCTCGAAGGCCTCGTCGTCTTCGTCGCACTGTCGATCGCCGCGCGCCTTGGCGCGTTTCGCCGTCCCGGCCTGCTCGCCGGCGGTTTCGGCGTCCTCTATGGCTTGGCGCGCATTTTCTGCGAATTCTTTCGCGATCCCGATCCGCGCCTCGAGGATCTCGGCGGCGGCCTGACGATGGGCATGCTGCTGTCCGCGCCGCTGATCGTCATCGGCGTCGCATTGATCGGTTGGAGTGTGCGGACGAAGACCGCCGCCGGAGGACCGGCATGAGCGCGCTGGGCGATCAGATCAAGCTGAAGCTCGCCAAGGGCGGGGCGATCACGGTCGAGCGCTTCATGGAGCTTGCGCTCGCCGATCCGCAATACGGCTACTACATGACGCGCGATCCGTTCGGGACCGAAGGCGACTTCACCACCGCGCCTGAAATCTCGCAGATGTTCGGCGAGCTCATCGGCCTGTGGGCGGCGGAAGTGTGGACGTCGATGGGACGGCCCAATCCGGTGCGCGTGATCGAGCTTGGTCCGGGCCGCGGCACGCTGATGAGCGACGCCTTGCGGGCCGCGCGCGTCGTCCCCGAGTTCCGCGCCGCGCTCGACGTCACGTTGATCGAAACGAGTCCGCCGCTCGCCCAGATCCAATACGACGCGCTGCTCACCGCCGGCGCGCCGATCGCTTGGCGTGGAAGCTTCGCCGAGGCGCCGGAGGGTCCGGCGATCGTTCTCGCCAACGAGTTCCTCGACGCGCTGCCAGTCAGGCAATACGAACGGCGCGGCGGACAGTGGCGCGAACGAGTGGTGCGTCTCGATGGAGCGGGCGAGTTTGTATTCGGCGTCGCCGACAAACCGGAACCCTATCTCAGCGCGGAGGCCGACGACGGCGCCGTGATCGAGGTCGGCGCCGTCGCGCATCGCTTCATGTTCGAGCTTGCGGCGCGGCTGGCCAAACAGGGCGGCGCGGCGTTGTTTCTCGACTATGGCCACGCGGTCTCTGGTTTCAGCGACACGCTCCAGGCTTTGCGCGCCCATACTCCCGTCAGTCCATTGTCCGAGCCGGGCGAGTGCGACCTCACCGCGCATGTCGACTTCGCCGCGATGGCGCGCAGCGCCCGCGCCGCCGGCGCGACTGTCCACGGACCGATCGATCAGGGCGATTTCCTGCGCGCGCTCGGCGTCGACGTGCGCGCCCGCGCGCTGGCCGAGCGGTCGCCGGAGCGCGCCAGCGAAATCGAGGCGGCGCGCCGCCGCCTGGTCGGCAAGGGCGAAAACGAGATGGGCGCGCTGTTCAAGGCGATGGCGGTCGCCAACCGCGCCGTGCCGACGCCGCCCGGCTTCCAACCCAACCCGGCGAAGCCGGCGTGACGGCAGCCGAGACCCTACGCGCCGCGGCGCTCGAGCTGCCCGGCGTCGCGCACGCATTCTTCACCCGCCGCGGCGGCGTCTCCCTGGGCGTCTACGCAACGCTCAACGGCGGCGTCGGTTCGCGCGACGAACAGGACGCCGTCGTCGCCAACCGCGCCCGCATGGCGGCGGCGATCAAGGTCGCGCCTGAGCGCCTCGCGATCCCCTATCAAGTCCACTCGTCCGACGCGCTGGCGATCACGGCGCCGTTCCCGCGCGAAGCGCGGCCACGTTGCGACGCGCTGGTCACTGCGACTCCCGGCCTCGGCCTCGGCGTCACCGGCGCTGATTGCGGCATGATCCTGTTCGCCGACGCGGAAGCGCGGGTAATCGGCGCCGTGCACGCCGGCTGGAAAGGCGCGCTCGGCGGCGTCCTCGAAGCGACGGTCGCCGCGATGGCCGCGCTCGGGGCGCGAATCGATCGGATCAGCGCGGCGCTCGGCCCGTGCATCGCCCAGTCGTCGTACGAGGTCGGACCGGAATTTGTCGCCGCTTTCGAAGCTGACGACGTAGGTTCGGACCGTTTTTTCACGCGAAGCGTCAACGCCGGGCGATCGATGTTCGATCTCCACGGCTATATCGCGGAGCGCGTGGCGCGCGCCGGCGTCGGCCGTTTTGAGGATCTTGGCCTCGACACCTACGCCGACGAGGCGCGGTTCTTCAGCTACCGACGCGCCACCCATCGCAAAGAACCCGACTACGGTCGCCTGGTGGCGGCGATCGCGCTGGCCTGAGCGGCCGCCGCTCGGGTCGGTTGACAAGCCCCGCGCCGGCGCTCATTTCCGTCCCGCGCGCCGCATGCTCGGCGCGAAGTCCCAAGCCCGCCGGAAAGGACCGCGCATGCTGGCCGGGAGGTTGGCGCGGCGCCTGTCGCGTCTCGGACTCCATTACAGCTGGGTCGTGCTGGCGGTCGTCTTCGCCCTTTCCGTCGTCACTGCCGGCGCGATGGCCCTGCCCGGCGTGCTGCTCCTGCCGCTCGAACGCCAGTTCGGCTGGAGCGCCGAGGACATTTCCGCCGCCGTGGCGCTGCGGCTGATCATCTACGGACTGATGGCGCCCTTCGCCGCCGGCCTGATCGATCGCATCAGCCTCACGCGCGTCATGATCGGCGCGGTCGCCCTGATCGGCGCCGGCCTGGCGCTGTCGCTGGCGATGAACCAAGTCTGGCAACTCACGTTGCTCTGGGGCGTGATGGTCGGAATCGGCGCCGGCCTGACCGCGCTGGTGCTCGGCGCGGTCGTCGCGACGCGATGGTTCACGGCGCGGCGCGGCCTCGCGCTCGGCGTGTTGACCGCCGGCGCAGCGGCGGGCCAGCTCATCTTCCTGCCGCTCGCCGCCTGGCTCGAGCGCGGCTGGGGCTGGCGCGCGGCGCTCGCTCCGACGCTCGCCGGCCTCGTCGCGGCGGCGGCGCTGGTCGCGCTGCTGATGGCCGACCGGCCCGCCGACCTCGGCCTCGCGTCCTATGGCGAAACCGCCGTCGCGCCGCCCGCGCCTGCCCGGCGTCGCGGCGGCGAGCTGAGGACGCTCAGCGAGATCGTCGGCTCCGGCGCCTTCTGGATTCTCGCCGCGACCTTCTTCATCTGCGGCTTCAGCACCAACGGTCTGATCCAGACGCATTTCGTCGCGCTGTGCTCGGACTTCGACGTCGGCTCGCTGACCGCCGCCTCGACTCTGGCGCTGATGGGCGCGTGCGATTTCGTCGGCACGATCGGCTCCGGCTGGCTCTCGGATCGTTACGACAATCGCGCCCTGCTGTTCGTCTATTACGGCTTGCGCGGCCTGTCGCTGATCTACCTGCCGGGCTCGTCGTTTTCAATCTACGGCCTGTCGCTGTTCGCCGCGTTCTACGGCCTCGACTGGGTCGCGACCGTGCCGCCGACGGTGCGCCTGACCGCCGAGGCCTTCGGTCGCGAGCGCGCCGGCGCGGCGTTCGGCTGGATCTACGCCGCGCATATGGCGGGCGCGGCGACGGCCGCGTACGGCGCCGGCTATTCGCGCAGCGTGCTGCAATCCTATCTGCCGGCTCTCTACGCCGCCGGCGCGCTGTGCCTGCTCGCCGCCGCGCTGGTATGGCTGATCGACAACCGCCCGGCTGGGGCGCCAGCCTGAGGCGTTAACCGAAATTCTTCACTGACCCTTCTGAAACCTTAACGCTAACGCGCGATCGTTTGGATGCAATTGTTGAAAATGCAAGCGAAACCGCGCAATTCTGCCGTAACGTCGCGCGGCGTCGGCACCGGTTTGCTTTCCTGTCGCCCAGCGAACGCCGAGGCGAGGCCATGCGAAGCGAAACCATTTCGATTCACGGCGGTTTCGATTGCGACCCGGCGACCAAGGCGGTCGCGCCGCCCATCTATCAGACGGTCGCCTACGAATTCGACAGCGCCGACCACGGCGCCGCGCTGTTCAATCTCGAGGTCGAAGGCTTCCGATACAGCCGCATCGCCAATCCGACGACCGAGATCCTCGAGAAGCGCGTGGCGCTGCTCGAAGGCGGCGCGAGCGCGCTCGCCGTCGCCTCTGGTCAGGCGGCGCTCGCCTACGCCCTCCTGACGCTCGCCGACCACGGCGGCTCGATCGTCGCGCCGCCGACGCTGTACGGCACGACCCACACCCTGCTCGCCCACACCCTGCGCCACAACGGCGTCGAGGCGCGTTTCGCCAAAAGCGAGCGCGCCGAGGACCTCGCGCCGCTGATCGACGAAACGACCCGCGCATTGTTCTGCGAGTCGATCGGCAATCCAGCCGGCAACGTCTGCGACATTGGCGCGCTCGCCGCCCTTGCGCGTGCGCGCGGCGTGCCACTGATCGTCGACAACACGGTCGCGACGCCGATCCTGCTCAAGCCGATCGAGCACGGCGCCGACATCGTCGTCCATTCGCTGACCAAGTTCATGGGCGGCCACGGCGTCGCGATGGGCGGCGCGATCGTCGACGCCGGAACCTTCGACTGGCGCGCCCAGGCCAAGAAATTTCCGCAGTTCACCGAGCCGGACGAATCGTATCACGGCCTCGTTTACGTCGACCGCTTCGGCCGCGACGCCTTCCTCGCCCGCGCCCGCAGCGTTTATCAACGCACGACCGGAGCGGTGTTGGCGCCGATGAGCGCCTTCCTGCTGCTGCAGGGGATCGAGACGCTGCCGCTGCGCATCGAGCGCCACGTCGCCAACGGCCGCGCGGTCGCCGAATGGCTCAACGCCGACCCGCGCGTCGCCTGGGTCGATTACGCCGGCCTGCCCGATAGCCCCTATTTCGCGCTGGCGCAGAAGTATCTCGGCGGACACGCCGCTTCGCTGCTGACTTTCGGCGTCGTCGGCGGGCTCGAGCCGGCGAAGCGCTTCTACGACGCGCTCAAGCTGGTCAAGCGGCTGGTCAACATCGGCGACGCGCGGTCGCTGTGCTGCCATCCCGCCTCGACCACCCATCGGCAGATGACGGTCGAAGAGCAGCTCAATGCGGGCGTGCGGCCTGAAACGGTGCGCATCAGCGTCGGTCTCGAACACATCGACGACATTCTCGAAGACCTCGATCAAGCGCTCGCGGCCGCCGGCGCGCTGGGCGCCGCGGAATAGAGGGGACCGCGATGGCGCTGAAGATCGAACGCCCCGCCCCGAGCCCGCCTGCCCAGGCGCCGGGCGAACGCGGCGCGCGTCTTGACGGACTCGCCGATCGCAGCTGGCGTACGATCACGATCGGCCTGGTCAACAACATGCCGGATTCGGCGGTCGCGGCGACGCAGCGTCAGTTCACGCGTTTGCTCGAAGACGCAAGCGGCGAGCTTGACGTCCGGCTCCGCCTGTTTGCCCTCGAGACGTTGCCGCGCGCGGCCGAAGCGCGGCGCGCCATGGCTGAAGACTACGCCCCGGTCAGCGCACTCGAGGGCGCGCGACTCGACGCCCTCGTCGTCACCGGCGCCGAACCTTGCGCCGCAGACCTGCGCGACGAGCCGTTCTGGGACGAACTCGGCTTCGCCCTCGACTGGGCGGCTGAAAACACCATCTCGTCGCTGCTGTCCTGTCTCGCCGCCCACGCCGAGGTGCTGCGCAGCGACGGCGTCGCGCGCCGACCGCTCGCCCGCAAGCGCGCCGGCGTCTTTTCCTTCGACGTCGTCGCCGACCACGAGTTGGTCCGCGGACTCGAACCGCGCTACCGCGCCCCGCACTCGCGCTGGAACGACCTCGACGAGGCGAAGCTGGTCGAAAAGGGCTATCGCGTGCTGGCGCGCTCGCCGGAATGCGGCGTCGACCTGTTTGTCCGCAAGGCGCGCAGCCTGCTGGTCTTCCTCCAGGGTCATCCGGAATATGAGGCGGACACCCTGGCGCGCGAGCACCGCCGCGACTTGATGCGCTTCCTGCGGGGCGAAACGGCGTCGGCGCCGAACCCGCCGGCGAACTACTACCCGCCAGAGACCGCCGCCGCAGTGGATAATTTCGCCCGCCGCGCGATGGCTGCGCCCGAAGCGGCCGTGGCGGCAGGCTTCCCCATCTCGGCCCTGTCGCTCAACGATGAGGCGTGGCGTCAGGCGGGCGTCCAGTTCGTTCACAACTGGCTCGGGCTGGTGGCGCGGCGCAAGACGGCCCGCTGCGCCGCGACGTTTGCAGTCGCCCGCTGGGGCGGATAGAAGGGCGGAACGCAATGATCTGTGTCGAAAGTCCTCCGCGTGATGACGAAGATAAGCGCATGACCGCGCCGTCGGGCAGCGGCGAGTCCGCGATCTTTCGTCAGGCGATGCGTGAATTCGCCGTCGGCGTTTCGATCGTCGCCTGCGGCGTTGGCGATGCGCGCTCGGGTTGCACCGTCACCGCATTGACGTCGCTCTCGCTGACGCCGCCGACCTTGCTCGTCTGCCTCAGCCGCGAAGCGCAGACGCTCATGCGGCTCAGCGAGACCCGCGCTTTCTCCGTCAATCTGCTCGGCGCGCGCCATCGCGAGCTCGCCGACCGCTTCGCCAGCCGGGTCGGCGAGCGCGGCGCGGCGCGCTTCGCCGTCGGCCGCTGGACAACGCTCGCCACCGGTTCGCCGCTGCTCGCCGACGCGCTGACGGCGATCGACTGCCGCGTCGAAGAGATCCTCGAGCGCCACACCCACGCGATCGTCATCGGCGCCGTCGCCGCGGTTCAGCGCGGCGAGACCGGCCCGGCGCTCGCCCATTGGCGCAGCCGTTACGAGACGCTGGAATGACTGCGGCCGCGCCGCGGCCGACCGCCGCGACGCCCGCCCGCGCTTGGCTCAAGGCGCTGGAGACGACAGCCCAGGCGACGCGCGATCCCACCCGCACTCTGGCGCGCGCCGCTGGCGAATGGGCCGCCGTCTACAGCGATGCGCCCGCCGTGCTCAGCGACGTCGAACGTTTCAGCTTCCGCGCGCTCGCCGAGCGCGCCAATCGCTATTCGCGCTGGGCGCTCGCCGCCGGGCTCGCCAAGGGCGACGTCGTGGCGCTGATGATGGGCAATCGACCGGACTATTTCGCGCTATGGCTCGGCCTGACCCAAGTCGGCGTCGTCGTCGCGCTGCTCAACACGAACCTGACCGGCGCGGCCCTCGCCCATTGCGCCAGGGTCGCAGGCGTGCGCGCGGCGATCGTCGAAGCGCCCTTCGCCGAGGCTTGCGCCGAAGCCTTCGCAGGGCTGCCGCTCGACATCTGGGGTCACGGCGGCGACCGCGAAGCGCGCCGCGTCGATCGCGCGCTGACGGGCATCTCCGCCGCGCCGCTCGACGACGACGAACGGCGCGCGACGACGCTGTCCGACCGCGCGCTGCTGATCTTCACTTCCGGCACCACCGGTCTGCCCAAGGCCGCCGCCGTCAGCCACCATCGCGTCGTCGCTTGGAGCCATTGGTTCGCCGGCCTCGCCGACATGCGCGCCGACGACCGCATGTACGATTGCCTGCCCCTCTGCCACAGCGTCGGCGGCGTCGCCGCGCTCGCCGCGACGCTCGTCAACGGCGGCTCGGTCGTGATCGCCGAAAGGTTCTCGGCCAGCCGTTTCTGGAGCGAGATCGCGCGCTGGGACTGCACGATCTTTCAGTACATCGGCGAGCTCTGCCGCTATCTCGTCGCCGCGCCGCCGTCGCCCGACGAGAAGCGCCATCGACTGCGCCTCGCCTGCGGCAACGGGCTTTCCGCCGCCGTGTGGCGCGCTTTCGCCGAGCGCTTCGGCTTGGCCCAGATCCTCGAGTTTTACGCCTCCACCGAAGGCAATCTGACGCTTTACAACGTCGAGGGCAAGGTCGGCGCGATCGGCCGCCAGCCGCCGTTCCTCGCTGCGCGCGACGCCATCGCGCTGGCGCGCTTCGATTTTGACAACGAGGCGCCATGGCGCGGGCCGGACGGCCTCGGCGCGCGCTGCGGCGTCGACGAGGTCGGCGAAGCGTTGGGCCGCATCGGCCACGACGCAGGCCAGCGCTTCGAGGGCTACACCGAGCCCGCCGAGACGGAGAAGAAGATTCTGCGCAACGTCTTCGCGCCCGGCGACGCCTGGATGCGCGCCGGCGACCTCATGCGCCGCGACCGCGAGGGCTTCTACTATTTCGTCGACCGGGTCGGCGACACCTTCCGCTGGAAGGGCGAGAACGTGGCGACGAGCGAAGTGGCGGCGGCGCTGTCAGCCGCGCCCGGCGTGAAAGAGGCGGTCGTTTACGGCGTCGCCGTTCCCAACGCCGACGGCAAGGCTGGCATGGCGGCGCTGACGATCGCCGGCGCGCCGGATCTGGCCGGGATCGCGCGAGCGGTAAGCGCCCTGCCTCGCTACGCGCGGCCGCTGTTCCTGCGGCATACGCCCGCGCTCGAAGCGACCGCCACCTTCAAGCCGGTGAAACGCGCGCTCGCCGCCGAAGGCTTCGACCCGGCGAAGGTCGCCGACCCGCTCTACGTCTACGACGCCGAGCGGGAGGCCTATGTCGGGCTGGACGTCCAGAAATACGCTGCGATCGTGAACGGCGACGCGCGGCTGTAGAAGGCCGCGGAACCTCTCGCCTCGCGAGCGGAGCGAGGATTGGGGCGAAGGCTGGGAGACTCGCCCAGCCGCCTGAGCCCGACCGACCAGCCCCTCATCCCATCCTTCTCCCCGCAAGCGGGGAGAAGAAATTTGAAGCGTCGCGCGCCCTCTCAGGCGAACGGCGACGCGTACACCGCCGACCGTCCCAGCTCAACCTCGATCTCGAGCAGGCGATTGTACTTGGCGATGCGCTCGCTGCGGCTCGCCGAACCGGTCTTGATCTGGCCGCCGCCCATCGCGACGGCGAAATCGGCGAGGAAGGCGTCCTCGGTCTCGCCGGAGCGGTGCGAAACGACGTAGCCCCAGCCCGCCTTGCGGCAAAGCGCGATCGCCTGCATCGTCTCCGACACCGTGCCGATCTGATTGAGCTTGATCAGCACCGCGTTGGCGGCCTTCTCCTTGACGCCGCGGGCGATGAACTCGGGATTGGTGACGAACAGGTCGTCGCCGACGATCTGAATGCGGCTGCCCTGCGCCGCGGTCTGGCGCGTAAAGCCGGTCCAATCGTTCTCGTCGAGCCCATCCTCGATCGACACGATCGGGAAGCGGTCGATCCATTTGCCGTAGAGCGCGATCATCTCGTCGCTCGACTTGCGTCCGCCTTTGGACTTGGCGAGATCGTAGGAGCCGTTCGAGAAGAACGAACTCGCAGCGGGATCGAGCGCGATGGCGATGTCCTTGCCGGGCTTGTAGCCGGCTTTCTCGATCGCCGCGACGATCAATTCGCACGCTTCCTCGTTGCTGCCGAGATTGGGCGCAAAGCCGCCCTCGTCGCCGACCGAGGTCGCGTAGCCCTTGCCCTTGAGCAGCTTGGCGAGCGTGTGGAACGTCTCGGCGCCATAGCGCAACGCTTCGGCGAAGCTCGGCGCGCCGATCGGCATGACCATGAATTCCTGGAAGTCGACCGAGTTCTCGGCATGCTTGCCGCCGTTGACGATGTTCATCATCGGCGCCGGCAGGCGGTTTGCGCCCGCGCCGCCGAGATAGGCGTAGAGCGGCAGCTTGGCCGACTTCGCCGCGGCGCGCGCGACCGCCATCGACACGCCGAGGATCGCGTTCGCGCCGAGCGCGCCCTTGTTTGGCGTGCCGTCGAGCGCCAGCATCAGTCCGTCGATCTCGCCCTGATGGGTCGCGTCGCGGCCGACCAGCGCCGGAGCGATCCTGTCGACGACGTTGGCGACCGCCTTTTTGACGCCCTTGCCGCCGTAGCGCGCCTTGTCGCCGTCGCGCAGCTCGACCGCCTCGTGCTCGCCGGTCGAGGCGCCGGACGGCACGCAGGCGGAAGCATGCGTCCCATCGTCGAGGCCGAGCCTCACCTTAACCGTTGGGTTACCGCGCGAGTCGAGGATTTCGAGCGCGTCGACGAATACGATTCTGGCCATGGCGAACTCCGCATTTTCAATCGGCGCCCTGCTCTAACGCGTTGCGCCGATGTGGTTGTGACGCAAATCAAGCATAAATCCGCTGCGCCGCCCGAACGCCGGCGCTTCGCAGGACGTCGGCCACCCTCCCTATTTGACCACCATCACCGTGCAGCGGACGAGATCGACCAGACGGTCGGCGACGCCGCCGATGATACGGTTGTACAGCGCCGAATGGCCCATGAAGCCGACGATCAGCAGATCGTAGCCGCGCCGTTCGACGAATTCGGCGATGCTCGAAACCGGGTGCCCGGCGACGACATGGGCGGCGAACGGCACGCCGGCCGCCGCCGCCTTCGTGGTCGCCGCCTCAACCACCTTCGCGAAGGCGCCGCCGAGATCGGCGCGCGTCTCCTCGACCTCGTCGATCGTGGCGGGAAACCGCGGCAACTCCTCGACGCAGATCATGTCCAGGCCGACGGACAGCCGGCGGGCGAGGTCGAGCGCGGCGGCGAAAGCGCGTTCGCCGCTCGCAGAGCCGTCGTCGGCGACCAGCATCCTGCGGATCATTCAGCCCCTTCCTCCGCCGGCGTCGCCTCGGCGACGACGAGGTCCGCGGATTCAGGAAGCGGCGGCAGGAACCAACGCTGGGCGATCAGCGTCGGCACGACCGCGCTGCCGATCACCGCCGTCACCAGCACCGTGTACTGGCCGCGGTCGATGATATGGTTGGTCAGACCGAACAGCGCCGAAATCGAGCCGAAGGTCAGACCGGTCGACATCAGCAAGGTGGTGTACATGCCTTCGCGGGGGTCGAAGCGGAAGGCCCGGGTCAGCGGCAGGATGCCGACGAATTTGGTCGCCATTTTGATCGCGAGGAAGACGACGACGAGGCCCGCCGAGCCGACCAGGGCCGAAAAATCGACGAGCGACCCGGCCTTCAGGAAGTAGAACGGCGTCAGGATGGTGAAGGCGATGATCCGCATACGGTGCGGCAGTTCAGGGTTGAGCAGGAAAGCCGGCGCCAGCGCCATGCCGACGAGATAGGCCGGCAGCACCGCTTCGCTGCCGGCGATCGCCGCCAGGCCGCCGAGCGAAAGCAGGATCAAAGCGACGAATTTCGTCTCCGGCTCGCTGACGCGATTGCCGACCTGGGCGAAGAACCACGGCGCGAAGCGCGGCAGCAGCCACAGCACCGCGGCGGTCACGGCGCCGAAAAAGGCGAGCCGCATGTCGTAATGCGCGAACGCCACGCCGAGGGCCAGCACCGTGCCGAGGTCGTTGACGAAGCAGGCGGCGAGAATGATCTTGCCCATTTCGGTGCGATTGAAGCCGGTCTCGATCATCACCGCGTAGACGACCGCCACCGAGGTCGTCGACAGCGAGATGCCGGCGATCTGCGCCTGATCCCACGGCCAATGGATGGCGTAATGAGCGTAGGCGACGACGCCGAGATAGGGGGCGAAGAAGCCGACGACGCCGATCGACAGCGCCGAACGGTAGTGTTTGCGCACCACGCCCGGGTCGATTTCCGTGCCGGCGAGAAAGGTCAGCATGATCGCGCCGAACCCGGCGAGAAAATTCACCCATTCCGTCAGCGGCAGGCCGATTGCGTTGCCAGCCAGCGCGCCGACCATGATCTCGATCAGCGCCACCGAAACGGCGACGCGAATCGAAACGATCGAGGCGACCAGCGCCAGACCGATCCACAAAGCCGACTGAAGCCAAACCTGTCCCATCGACGCATTGCCTCCTTTGACACGGCAATCAGCATCGGCCGACAGAACGGCCAAACGCCTCCCACCGCACGTTTCGCGGCAGGAGTCATCAGCCTGGGCAGGCGGTTTTGGGGGACTCCATCCCCTTGGGGATCGGATTGAAGCTACGCTCGGCGCCGGCGCGCGTCAAACCGCTCGCCGTCGCAGGGCGCCGCCGGCTTCACGGCTTGGCGGCCCACGTTCGTTTGAGCCCGTCGCAGACGCGCGCGAACGCCGCCTGCGCCGAGGGGACGACGCCGCCGAGGCCGTAGAAATGATGGATGAGCCCTGGATGGACGGTCAATTCCGCCCGGACGCCCGCCGTCGTCAGCGCTGCGACGTAACGCTCGCCCTCGTCGCGCAACGGATCGAATTCGGCGACATGGATCAGCGCCGGCGGCAGCTTCGCGAAGTCGCCGCCGGCGAGCGGAGCGACGCGCGGATCGTCGGACGCGAGGCCGGGGACCCGATAGAAGTCCCAGTAGGCCGCCATGGTGGCTTCCTCGATCAGCCAGCCTTCCGCCAGCGCGGCGCGCGACGGCGTTCGGCCGAGCGGATCGAGGACGGGGCAAAGCAGCAATTGCAGCGCCAGCGGCGCGATCGCTTCGCGCGCGAGGACCACGGCGAGATTGGCGCCCGCCGAGTCGCCGGCGATGCCGAGTCGTTCGGGATCGACGCCGTAGCGGCGCGGCCGCGCGGCGATCGCCTCGAGCGCCGCCCGCCCGTCGTCGAGCGCAGCGGGAAAACGATGCTCGGGCGCGAGGCGATAGTCGACCGCGATCACCCGGCAGCCGGCGCTCGCGGCAAGCGTAGCGCAGATCGCGTCGTGGCTCGCGACGCCGCCGGAGATCCAGCCGCCGCCGTGGAAGTAGAGCAACGCCGGCAGTTGCGCGTCGCGAGAGCCTGTCGGCGCATAGAAGCGAATGGCGACGCGCGCCGCCGCGACGACGTCGTCGCGGCGCTCGACCGGCGGCGGCGGCGCGGCGAAGGACGCCAGCCCGTCGGTCGCGGCGCGCAGCTCCTGCAGCGTCGGCGCGCCGTCGCGCGTCTTGGCGGCGGCGGCGATGAGATCGAGAAAACGGCGCGCGCGTGGATCGGGCCCGCTTCGCGCCGCTGCGTCGGCGGGCGCTGTCGTCACGCCGGCCGGAGGCGCTCGACCAGCGCCGCGATCGTCGCGATGGAGCGGAAATTCTCCGGCGTCAGCTCGGCGTCGGGAATGGCGACGTCGTAGGCCGCTTCGATCGCCAGCATCAGCTTGACCGACGCCATCGACGTCAGCCCCGCCTCCCGCAGATCGGCTTCGCGCGCGCGCTCCGGATCGTCCGGCAGCGCCGGCGCGAATTCGCGGGCGAGTTGGCCGAGTTTCTGATCGTGGGCGGCGCGAGCGCTCATGACGTAACGTCCGTCGGACGGGAAGACGGCGATCTCCCTACCATTTCAATCGAACTTCGCCGCGGGCTTTGCCCGTTAGGATTAACGCGACGGACATGCATCGAACTTTCGCTAAAGACGTTGACAAACTGTTAACATTTAAACATAGGATTTGTCGAATATGCTAGCGAGCTGGGATAACGCTGGCGTTGCATCAAAGTCTTTTGCCCGGTGCTGCTGTGGACCCTAGCGGGCATCGCGAGACTACGCAGCTTTCTCTGTCGTTGTGCGATCACGTTCAGGAGTTGGCGTCATGAGCCTCAACGTAACCTCGTTCCCGCCTCGCCCCCCTCGCTCGCGCGCCGGCGACGCCCCCGAAGCGCATGACTTCATCGTTCGCGCCGAAGCGGTGGCGGCGGTCGCCGAACAATTCGCCGACGCGGTCGACCGCGAGGCGCGCTTCCCCGCCGAAGCCTTCGCCGCGATCCGCGAGCATAGGCTGCTCGGCATGCTGGTCCCCGCCGAGCTCGGCGGCGATGGCGCGCGCGCCGCCGACGTCGTCGACGTCTGCGCCATTCTCGGCCGCGCCTGCGCCTCGACGGCGATGATCTTCGCCATGCACCAAGTGAAGCTCGCCTGCCTCGCGCGCCATGCGCGCGGCGCCGCGTGGCAGCTCGCGTTCCTCGGCGAAGTCGCCGAACGTCAACTGCTGCTCGCCTCCTCGACCACGGAAGGCGGCAATGGCGCCGACATCCGCTCGAGCGAAGCGCCGGTGCGCGTCGCCGGCGACCGCGTTTTACTGCAGCGCGACGCCTCCTGCATTTCCTACGGCCGCGAGGCCGACGCGCTGGTCACCACCGCGCGCCGCTCCGACGGCGCGGCGAAATCCGACCAGGTGCTGGTTGTCTTCCGCCGCGAGGACTACACGCTCGAGCCGACCCAGACCTGGGACACGCTCGGCATGCGCGGCACTTGCAGCGTCGGCTTCGTCCTCACCGCCGAGGGCGCCGCCGAGCAGGTGCTCGCCGAGCCTTACGAGCGCATCCACAGCCAGACCATGGTGCCCTACGCGCATATGTTCTGGAGCGCTGCATGGTGCGGAATTGCGGCCGGCGCCGTCGCCCGCGCCCGCGCGTTCGTCCGCCAGGCGGCGCGCGCCGCCGGCGGCCGCATGCCGCCCGCCGCCGCCCAACTCACGCGCGCCCGTCTGTCGCACGAAACCCTGCGCGCGGCGGTCCAGGCCGGCGTCGCCAATTTCGAGCGCCATGCAGCCGATCCGGGCGGGCTGGCGACAAGCGAGGCGCAGCTCGCGCTGACCTTGCTCAAGGTCGAGGCGTCGGAGCTCGCGACGACGACGGTGCTCGCCGCGATGCGCGCCTGCGGCCTCGCCGGCTATCGCAACGACAGCCCCTTCGCCATGGGCCGCTTCCTGCGCGACATCCTCTCGTCGCCGATCATGATCAACAACGACCGCATTCTCGCCAGCGCCGACCCTGCGGTGCTGATGAGCGAGGCGCCGACCGCGTTGAGCCTCTAAGAACACGCGAAAGGAGCCGCCATGAACATTGCGCCCAGTCGCCTCGGCCAGCCCGCCGCCTCGCAAGAGGCGATCTTCGACGCTTTGTTCCACCCGACAGGCGTCGAGGGCGTCTATGGCCGCTCCGGCGCTTATGAGGCTGTGGTCGAAGGGCTCGGCGCACTGATCAGCCGCGCGCGCGACCCGCGCGCCGAGATCGTGCGCTTCGCGCCGGTCGTCAGCCGCGCGCTGATCGAGAAGTCCGGCTATCTGAAGAGCTTTCCGCATCTGCTCGGCTGCGTCTGCGCGCTCGGCGGCGGCGACGCTGCGATCGGCGCGGCCGTCGACCGCTTCGAGGCGGGCGGGACCTGGACCGACGGCCTGCAGGCGAGCGACCTCGTGCTCGCCCCGGCGGCCTGCTATCCGGTCTATCCCCTGGCGGCGCGACGAGGTTCCGTCCCGAGCGACGGACTGATCTTCGATGTCGCCTCCGACTGCTTCCGCCGCGAGCCGTCGCGCGAACTCGACCGCCTGCAATCGTTCCGCATGCGCGAATTCGTCTTCATCGGTTCGCCCGAGGCGGCGCAGACGTTCCGCGACGCTTGGAAGGCGCGCGCCGGCGACTTCGCCGACGCGCTCGGCCTCACTTCGCGCATCGATCCCGCCAGCGACCCGTTCTTCGGCCGGGGCGGCGCGATGGTCGGCCGCTTCCAGGTCGAGCAGGCGCTGAAGTTCGAGCTGATGATTCCGGTGCGCTCGGCCGAGTCGCCGACCGCCTGCATGAGCTTCAACTGTCACCGCGACCATTTCGGCCAGACCTGGGGCCTCACCAGCGAGGACGGCGCGACTGCCCACACCGCCTGCGTCGCTTTTGGCGTGGACCGGCTGGCGGCGGCGTTGTTCGCCGCGCACGGCGTCGATTCCGCCCGCTGGCCCGCTTCGGTCCGCGCCGCGTTGAGCCTGTGAGGGCGGCGCGCGGCGCCGCTTGACGCCCGCGCCGCGGCCTGACAGGATAGTTATACACTATAGCTATATGTCGCCCCCCGCCGCAGCGGCGCGGAGAGGCCGGCCGAACGGCGGGAGGACACGATTCGGGCGATCCGCGCAGACCGCGAGCCGTCGCTTTCCGTGCTTGGCGCGCTGAGCCCGAGCCTCGTCGCCCGCCCCGACGGCGCCTTCCTCGTCCGTTCCGCCGAACCGTTGCCGGACTATCCGCGCCGGCTCGGCGACTGTCTGCATCACTGGGCGCGCGAAGCGCCCGACCGTGTTTTCCTCGCCCAGCGCAACGCCGACCGCACTTGGCGCAAGCTGACCTACGCCGAGACGCTCGACGCGGTCACGCGAGTCGCGGCAGCGCTGCTCAAGTTCGATCTCAGCGCCGAACGGCCGATCGTCGTGCTGTCCGGCAACGACGTCGAGCACGCCCTTATCGGCCTGGCGGCGATGGAGATCGGCGTTCCCTACTGCCCGATCTCGCCGCCCTACGCGCTCGCGTCGCAGGACTTCGCCAAGCTCAAATTCGCTTTCGCTCTGCTGACGCCCGGCCTCGTCTACGCAACCGAGGGCGCCGCTTTCGCGCGCGCGTTCAACGCCGTCGTCGCGCCCGCGATTGCGCGCGTCGCCGCGCGCGACGCCGACGCGGTGAACGGACTCGCGTTCGCCGACCTCCTCGCCGCAAGGCCCGGCGCCGAACTGGCGCGCGCGCGCGCCGCGGTCGGCCCGGACACGATCGCCAAGTTCCTGCTGACCTCCGGCTCGACCGGACGGCCGAAGGCTGTGATCAACACCCAGCGCATGGTCTGCGCCAATCAGGCGATGCTCGCTCAGGCGTTCCCGTTCCTCGACTGGGCGCCGCCGGTGTTGCTCGACTGGCTGCCGTGGAGCCACACCTTCGGCTCAAACCACAATTTCGGCATCGCCCTCACGCATGGCGGCACATTTTATTTCGACGCCGGCCGGCCGATGCCGGGCGGAATCGAGGAGACGGTCGGCAATCTCAACGAGGTCGCGCCAACCGTCTATTTCAACGTGCCGAAAGGTTTTGAGGCGCTGTTGCCGCATCTCGAAGCCGACGCCCGCCTGCGCGCGAAGTTTTTCAGCCGGATGGAGATGCTGTTCTACGCCGGCGCCGGCCTGGCGCCGGAGATCTTCCACGCTTATCGCGCCATGGCCAGGCGCGAAACCGGCCGCGACATGCCGTTCGTCACCGGGCTCGGCGCGACCGAGACTTCGCCTTCGGCCTTGATGTGCCTGATGGACGTCGACGAACCCGGCAACATGGGCCAGCCGATGGCGGGCGTGGAGCTCAAGCTCGCCCCCGTCGAGGGCAAGCTCGAGGCGCGCGTGCGTGCGCCGACCGTGACGCCGGGCTATTGGCGCGACGACGAATTGACGCTCAAGGCGTTCGACGAGGAAGGCTTCTACCGCTTCGGCGACGCCGTGCGCTTCGCCACGCCCGGCGACGCCGCCGGCGGCTTCCTGTTCGACGGCCGCATCGCCGAAGATTTCAAGCTCGCGACCGGCACCTGGGTCAGTGTCGGGCCCTTGCGCGCCGCGCTCGTCTCCGCTCTGACGCCGCTCGCCAAGGACGCGGTCATCGCCGGCCACGACCGCGACGACGTCGCGGCGCTGATCTTCCCCGATCTCGAAGCGTGCAGGCCGCTCGCCGAAAGCGGCGATCTCGCCGACCCGAAAGTGCGCGAAGCGTTCCGCAAGCGGCTCGCCGCCTTTGCCGCCAAGGCGAACGGTTCGGCGAGCCTGGTCGAGCGCATCCTGCTGCTCGCCGAACCGCCGTCGCTCGACGCCGGCGAGATCACCGACAAAGGCTCGCTCAACCAGCGCGCGGTGTTGCGGCGCCGCGCCGAATCCGTCGCCGCGCTTTACGATCTGGAATCGGAGGCGGTCATCAGGGCGCACCAGAACGCGTCGGCGTCAGAGGCCGGCGCACACCGAACCTAGCGCCTTCGCTGGAACGAGGCTGTGAGCCGGCCGACGCAACGCCCTCTTGCGACGAGGGGACGCACGGCATTGGCGAATCTGCATTTTCGCTCGGACCCGCGAGGACGTCGATGGCCGGATACTCGGGAAGGCCGCTAGCCAACAAACTCGGAATCGAACCGAACGCGACGACGTTGCTGGAAAACCTGCCGAGCGCTGTTCGCGCGGAACTCGAACCGACGCTGGCGAAAACCAAAGTCATGAAGTCCGCCCGGCCCAGGCATTGACTTCATTCTGGGCTTCGCAACCTCCAAAGCCGAATTGAAAGCAGATTTCCTGAGATGGAAGAATTGCCTGTCGAAGACGGGTTGTCTTTGGGTGTCGTGGCCGAAGACGACCTCGGCGATCGAAACGGATCTCAGTGGCGATGTGGTCCGCGAAATCGGCTTGGCCGCCTTCCTGGTCGACGTTAAAGTCTGCGCCATCGATGAACAATGGTCTGGATTGAAGTTCGTCTTCCGACGAGTGGATCGATGAGCTCAACCTGCCCTGGCGGTCCAAACGCGCCCGCTCGATCCGAGCGGGTCGCCGCTTTTCATCCCCTGAACCGAGGCGACCATGACCGACATTTACGATTTTTCCGCGCGCGACATTTCCGGCCGCGACGTTTCGCTCTCCGCTTATCGCGGCAAGGCGCTGCTGATCGTCAACACGGCGAGCAAATGCGGGTTCACGCCGCAATACGAGGGGCTTCAGGCGCTCTATCGCGACCTCGGCGCTCGCGGCCTCGTCGTGCTCGGCTTTCCCTGCAATCAGTTCGGCGGGCAGGAGCCGGGCGACGCGGCTGAGATCGCAAGCTTCTGCAAGCTGACTTACGACGTCGCCTTCCCGATGTTCGCCAAGATCGACGTCAACGGCCCCGAAGCGAGCCCGCTGTTCGTCTGGCTCAAGCGCGAGGCGCCCGGCGTCCTGGGCAGCAAGGACGTCAAATGGAACTTCACCAAGTTCCTGGTGGACCGGACCGGCCATGTCGTCGAGCGCTACGCGCCGACCACGAAACCGGAAGCGATCCGGGAGGCGATCGAAGCGCTGCTCTGAGGTGAAAAAGGCGTTGGCCCCGCCGCGCTACGCCGTCGCGCCGGCGTCGACCGTCAGCACGGACCCGGTCACGTTCCGCCCGCCATCGCCCATCAGCAGCGCCGCCATCGCCGCGACGTCGTCGGCGTCGGTCAACCGCCGCAGCGCGGTCCGGGCGACGATGCGGTCGCGCTGCGCGGCGTGGAGGCCGCGCGTCAACTCCGTGTCGACGAAGCCCGGCGCGATCGCGTTGACGGTGACGCCGACCCTGCCGACCTCGCGCGCCAGAGCGCGGGTGAAGCCCACCAGCGCCGCCTTGCTCGCCGAATAGACCGAGAGGCCGTTGTAGCCGGTCGCGGCGACGATCGAGGCGATGTTGACGACGCGCCCTCGTCCCTGGGCCATCATCCCCCGCACGACATACTTGGTCAGCACGATCGGCGCGAGCGTATTGAGGCGCAGCAGCGCCTCGATGTCGCCGTTCGACGTGTTCGCCAGCAGCCCGCTGGCGCTGGCGCCGGCGTTGTTGACCAGGCCGTAGATAGGCCCCCGCCGTTCCTTGACCGCGCGCACGAAGGCGGGAATGGCGGCGACGTCGCTCAGGTCGAACGCCTCGAAATGCAGCGCGCCGGCGCAGCCGACGTCCGCCGCCGCCTGCGTGAACGCCTCGCTCGGCTTGCGGGCGACGCCGATGACGCAATAGCCCTCGCGCGCCAGTCGCGTGGCGATGGCGAGACCGATGCCGCGGCTTGCGCCGGTGACGAGCACGTTATCCATGGCGGGCCACCTTGCCGCCGTCGGTCATCGGCAATTCGGCGACGAAGGTGAGGAACGACGGCGCCTTATAGGCGGGCAGCGCGGCGCGGCAGGCGGCGAGAATGTCGCGCTTCGTCACCTCGTCGGCCGCCGCCCCGTCGCGCAGCACGATCTCGGCGGCGACCAGCGCGCCGGTGATGGGGCTCTTGCGCGCGAAGACGCGGCTCGCGCGCACCGCCGCATGGGCGTTCAGCGCCGCCTCGACTTCTTCCGGGTGGACCTTGGCCCCGCCGACGTTGATGATCCCCCCGCGCCGGCCGACGAACAGATAGCGATCGCCGCTCAGCGCAACGACGTCGCCGGTGTCGACGAAGCCGTCGGAATCCTTCAGCGCCGGCGCATCGGCGCCGAGATAGCGCAGCGCAGCGCGATTGGAGCGAACGCGCAAGACGTCGTCGACGACGCGCAGAGCCACCTCGCCGTCCTCGGCGACAAAGCCCGCGGGAAAGCCGGCGCGCCCGTCGGAGACCACGAAGGCGACGCCCGCCTCGGTCGACGCATAGGCGTGTTCGACACGCGCGTTCGGGTAGAGCGCGCTGAGGCCTGCGATCACCGCGTCGTCGGCGATCTCGCCGGAGAGGCGCACGCGTTGCGGCGCGATGCGGCGCGCTTCGCCGCTCATCAGAACTTTGCGCCAATGTGACGGCGTGCCGGAAATGTGGGTCGCGCCCGCTTCGCCGAGTCGGACGAGGAACGCTTCGACGCCTTCGCGCGGATCGCTCAGGGTCAGCGATTCGGCGCCGGTGAGAGCGCGCAACAGGATCTGCAGCCCGCCGTAGCGGCGGATGTCGTAAAAGGTCGCCCAGCGCTCGCCGGCTGCGGGGCGAAACGCCGCGGTCAGCGTCGCCAGCGTGTGGGCGACGAGCTTCGGCGGACCGCTGGTGCCCGAAGTCGGCATCGCCCATTCGGTGACGAGACGCGCCGGCCGCGGCGCAGCCAGCGGCGCGAGCGGCAGGCGGCAGGCGACGCGGGTCGCGACGTCGATCTGCGGCGCCGGCGCGTCGCTGTCGTAGACGAGAGCGTCGGCGGCGGCCGCGCGCGCGAGCGCAGCCAGCGCATCCGGGCTCGCGCCCGCCGGGCTGAGCACGATCTGGCGCGCGACTCCGTCAAGATCGATCAACGCCGCCGCCGCTTTGGCCATATCGCCGACAGCAAGCAGAACTGAGCGACCTTCGAGCCGCGCCAAGCCGTCGCCAAGGCTGCCGGCGGCGGCGAAGCGATCGACATCGAGGGTGAAGTCGCGGGTCGCGACGCGGCGACCGCAACCGCAACCGCTCGCGATCATCCGGTCGAAGAGGGTCCGCAGCTCAGACAATCGCGTTGTCGTAGAAGGCGATCAGCTCGCCGACCGTCGACGGCAGACGCCCGTCGCCAGACGCGGTGAACGGATCGTTCCCGACCGCGTCCTCGAGTCGCGCGATGAGGATCGCGAAGCATAGGGAATCGAGGCCGGTCTCCATCAGCGGCAAGTCGTCGTCAAGCGGCGCGAGCGTCTTGCCCTGCTCCGCCGCGACCTCGCGGATGGCGGCGAGGATCGTTAACCGAGTCGTCATGAAGCGCATGGTCTCGCGTTGAGGGATATGGCCCACTCTACTATGTTTTGTCGGCCGCGCCCCCCGCCAAAATTCGCGAACGGTAAATTTTTATGGTCGATTTCGCTCCGGCCGATGTCGTCTGCCGCGTGATCGAAGAGCGGGACCTCCCGAAAGTCGTCGACTGCTTGACGCGAGGCTTTCCCGAGCGGCCTCGCGCTTTCTGGACCGGCGGCCTCGCCCGTCTCGCCGCGCGGCCGGCGGTCGGCGACTTGCCGCGCTTCGGCCATCTGCTCGCCGCCGGCGAGGCCATTGTCGGCGTGCTGCTGCAGATCGTCTCGACGCGCGAAACCGCGGAGGGCCGCTACGTCCGCTGCAACATGGCGGGCTGGTGCGTCGACCCGGACTATCGCGGCTACGGCCATCCGCTCCACGCCCGTGCGATCGGCCGGCGCGAAGTCGTCTATTTCACCGTCACGCCGGCGCCCCATACGCTGCCGACGCTCGCCGCGGCCGGCTATCGCCGCTATTCCGAGGGTCAGGTCATCTTCGCGCCGCTGCTGTCGCACGCAGAGGCGGGCGCGCGCGTCGTCGCATACGCGCCCGACCGACCGGAGGCGGCGCTGCTGAGCGAGAGCGACGCGCGCCTGCTCGCCGACCACGCTGCGCTCGGCTGCACCGCCTTCATCGGGCTCAGCGGCAATGACGCGCGGCCGCTCGTCTTCCAGCCGCGGCGGATCTGGCGCGGATTCATCCCCTGCGTCCATCTCGTCTATTGCCGCGACCCGGGCGACCTCGCGCGCTTCGGCCCCGCCTATGGCCGCTCTCTTGCCCGCTGCGGCCGCTTCTTCGTCGTCGCCGACGCCGTCGGCCCGGTCTCCGGCCTCGCCGGGCGCTATTTTGCCGAGCGTGAACCGCGTTATTACAAGGGTCCGCGGGCCCCCTCGCCCTGCGACCTCGCCGACACCGAGTTGGTGATCTTCGGGCGATGAAGCGCCGGCCGACGCGGCGCGCGATCTAGGAGACGCGAGACTTGGGCCAAGCGCGCGCATTGATGTTCCAGGGCACCGGCTCTGATGTCGGCAAGTCGCTGATCGTCGCCGGACTCTGCCGCGCCTTCGCCGCGCGGGGACTGACAGTGCGGCCGTTCAAGCCGCAGAACATGTCGAACAACGCCGCCGTGACGGCGGACGGCGGCGAGATCGGCCGCGCCCAAGCCCTGCAGGCGCGCGCTTGCGGCGTCGCGCCAAGCGTCGACATGAATCCGGTGCTGTTGAAGCCGCAGAGCGACATCGGCGCGCAGGTCGTGGTGCAAGGCCGCGTCGTCGGCGCGGCGGCGGCGCGCGACTATTACAACCTGACGCCCCGGCTGATGCGCGCCGTGCTCGACAGCTACGGGCGCCTGAGGGGCGAGGCAGATCTGGTGCTGATCGAGGGGGCCGGCAGCGCCGCCGAAGTCAACCTGCGCGAACGCGACATCGCCAACATGGGCTTCGCGCGCGTCGCCGAAACGCCAGTCGTCCTGATCGGCGACATCGACCGCGGCGGCGTCATCGCGCAGCTCGTCGGCACCAAGGCGGTCATCGCGCCGGAAGATGCGGACACGATTGTCGGCTTCCTCGTCAACAAGTTTCGCGGCGACCCGAGCCTGTTCGACGACGGCATGCGCTTTATCGCCGAGCGCACGGGATGGCGCGCGCTCGGCTTGGTGCCGTTCTTCCCGCCGGCGCATCGCCTTCCCCCGGAGGACGCTGTGGTTCTCGACGCCGCGCAGAGCGACAAGCAGATCGGCGTCACGATCGCCGTGCCGATGCTCTCGCGCATCGCCAATTTCGACGATTTCGATCCGCTGCGGTTAGAGCCGAACGTGCGGCTGATCATGGTTCCCCCGGGCGAACCGCTACCGCTCGCCGATCTCGTCATTCTCCCCGGCACGAAGTCGACGATCCCCGACCTCGCGTTCTTTCGCGCGCAGGGTTGGGACGTCGATCTCTTCGCCCATGTCCGGCGCGGCGGCCGGACGCTCGGAATTTGCGGCGGTTATCAGATGCTCGGGCGCATGCTCGCCGACCCGCAAGGGCTCGAAGGGCCGGCGGGCGAAGTCCGAGGGCTCGGGCTCATCGACGTCGAAACGATCCTGGCGGGCGAAAAGACGCTACGCACCGCCACCGGGATTTGCCTCGCCAACGGCGCTTCGTTCTCCGGTTATGAAATGCACGTCGGGCGTACGCACGGGCCGGATTGCGCGCGCCCGCTGCTGCGCTTTGCCGACGGCCGCGAGGACGGCGCGATTTCGCGCAACGGGCGCGTCATGGGCGCCTATGCGCACGCCCTCTTCGCCGATGACGCCCAGCGCGCCGCCTGGCTCGCCACGCTCGGCGTCGCGTCGGACCTTTCCTACGACCTGACGGTGGAGCGCACGCTCGACGAACTCGCCACGCACCTTGCGCGGCACATCGATCTCGACGCGCTGCTCGGGCTTGCCGGATGATTGCGGAAATCGCGGGTGGTCGCGATCGCGAACTGCGTTCGCTTCGCCGCCCCGCGCGAGGCGGATCGGAGCGTTTCGCGCTGGGCGCGCCCAGCGCGCGTCGGCAATTCGCTCACGCCGGCAATCTGGTCGCGAACCGTCGGATCGCTTGCCTTCCCGAGCGCTGGGGGCGACAAGGGCGCTCGCTCAGAACGCTCCCGAGACCGCCCCTGACCGACGCCAATCTCTTCTCCATTCCCGCCGGCGTCCCGTTCGCGCCGACGCTGGCGCGGGCGCTGATCGACGGCGCGCTGGTCCCGGGATTTCCCGGCGCTGGCGGGCCGTTGGCGCTCGCCGACGCGACGATCTACGTGCCGACCCAGCGCGCCGCGTCGGCGCTGACGCAGGCGCTGGTCGCGGCGAGCGGCGGGGCGAGTCTCATTCTGCCGCGCGTCGCCCCGCTCGGCGCCTTCGAGCCGAACCGCGACACGCTCGACCCGCTCGCCGACGACGCGATTGCCGAGGACAAGGTCCCGGCGGCGGTCAGTGAACTGGCGCGACGAATGGTCCTGGCGCGGCTGACGCGCGCCTGGGGCCTGGCGCTCAGGGGCGCGATCCGCGGCGTCGGCGCCGACGGGCGGCTCACGTTCGACGCGACTGAGCCGCCGTTGGTGGCGACGAGCCCGGCGCAGGCTTTCGCGCTCGCCCGCGACCTCGCCGGCCTGATCGACGATTTCATCATCGAGGGCGTCGACCCCGAGCGGCTCGCCGTCCTCGTCGCCGACCGCTTCGATCCCTATTGGGGCGTCACCCTCGACTTCCTCAAGATCGCCTTCGCCCATTGGCCGGACTGGCTCGCCGAGCGCGGCCTCATCGACCGCGCCCGCCGCGCCGCGCTGGCGATCGACGCCGAGATCCTTGCGCTCGCCGCCGGGCCTAAACGCGGACCGACGATCGTCGCCGGCTCGACCGGCGCCAACAGCGCCACCGCGCGGCTGATGGCGGCGGTCGCGCGCGCGCCGCAAGGCGCGGTCGTGCTGCCCGACCTCGACCACGGCCTCGACGACGCCGCCTGGGCGCTGCTCGGCGATCCCGATGGCGACGCGGTCGGCGTCGCCGGCCATCCCCAGGCGATCCTCTACCGGCTGCTTGAGGTCGTCGGCGTCAGCCGCGACGCGGTGCGGTCGCTCGGCGAGGCTGGCTCGGCGCTGCGCGCCCGCGCGCGCTTCCTCAGCGAGGCGCTGCGCCCGGCCGACTCGACCGACGCCTGGCGCCCCGAGCGCGCCGACGACGCGCGCGCCGAAGCGGCGATCGAAAGCGCGCTCGCCGGCGTGGCGATCGTCGCGGCGGCCGATGAGAACGAGGAGGCCCTGGCGCTCGCCTGCGCGATGCGCGAAGCGCTCGACGAGCCCGGCCGCACCGCGGCGCTGATCACCCCCGACGTCGCCGTCGCGCGACGCGTCGCCGCCGAGCTCGCGCGCTGGGGGATCGAGATCGAACCCTCCGCCGGCCGCCCGCTCGGCGAAACGCAGGCGGGCGTGTTCGCCCGGCTGGCGCTCGCCGCGGCGCGCGACTTCGCTCCCTCGCCGCTCGCCGCCTTGTTCGGCGATCGACTGACGCGGCTCGGCCGCACGGCGTCGGCGTTCGACGCCACGGCGCGGGCGCTGGAGATCGGCGTCCTGCGCGTCGTCCTGCTGCCCGGCGGCCTCGCCGATTCGGCGGCGGCGCTCGCCGCAGGGCGCGAGGCGGCCAAGGAATCGCACGCGCATCCGGCGCGCAAGCGCCTCACCGAGGTCGACTGGAGCGCCGCGGCGGCGCTGCTCGCCGACGCCGCGGCGGCGCTCGCGCCCTTGCGCGCGCTCGGGGCCGACGCGCCGCTCGCCGACTTCGTCGCCGCCCATCGCGCCGCGCTCGCCGCGCTCTCGGCCGAGGACTGCGATTGGCGCGACGCCGGCGGCGGCGAAGCGCTGGAGGCGCTGCTGGAAGACTGGGCGGCCGAAGTCGACCTCGACTTCCGCTGCTCGCTCGCCGAATATGCGGCGCTGTTCGACGCGGTGCTGGCGGCCGAGCGCGCGCCGCCGTCGCGCGCTTCCCACCCGCGGCTGCAAATCCTCGGCCTGCTTGAAGCGCGGCTGCTCGCCTTCGACGTGACGTTGCTCGCGGGGCTCGACGAGACCGTCTGGCCTCCCGCCGCCGAGACCGACGCCTTCCTCAACCGCTCGATGCGCGCGGCGCTCGGCCTGTCGCCGCCGGAACGGCGCATCGGCCAGACCGCGCATGATTTCGTCGCCGCGCTCGGCGCGCCTCGGGCCATCCTCAGCCGCGCACGCAAACGCGGCGGCGCGCCGACCGTCGCATCGCGCTTTCTCCAGCGCATCGCCGCCGTCGCCGGCGAGACCGCCTACGCCGCCGCGGAGGCGCGCGGCGCGCGCTACCTCGCGCTCGCCCAGACGCTCGATCGTCCCGCCGCCTATCGGCCGCGCCGCCGCCCCGAACCGAAGCCGCCGCTGACGCTGCGGCCCGCTCGGCTCAGCGTCACCCGGATCGAGACGCTGCGCCGCGACCCTTACGCGATCTTCGCCGAGCGCATCCTCGGGCTCGAGCCGCTCGCGCCGGTCGGCCCCGAGATCGGTCCGCGCAAGATCGGCGACCTTTGGCACGCGGCGCTGCAGGCCTACGGTGAAAGTTTCGTTGACGGCGCTTCGCCTCTCGAAGCGCGCGCGCGCCTGCTGGCCTTCGCGACGCAGTATTTCGCCGCGCCGCTCGCCGATCCGAGTTTCCGCGCCCTGCGCTGGCCGCGCATCGTCGCCGGGTTCGACGCCTTCCTCGCTTTCGACGCCGACCGGCGCGTCCGCTCCGGGCGCATCCTTGTCGAGCGCAGGGGCAAGTTCGAATTCCCCCTCGACGACGGCTCGCGCTTCACCCTCACCGCGCGCGCCGACCGCATCGAGATTCTCAACGGCGGCGGCGCGGCGCTGATCGATTACAAGACCGGCGCGCCGCCGGGAACGAATGAAGTCAAGGTCGGCTTCGCGCCGCAACTGACCCTGGAAGCGACGATGCTCGCCCATGGCGCGTTCGAAGACGCGCCAGCGGTCGAGACAATTGAAGCGCTCTATTTCAAGCTCGGCGGCGCCAACGGCGGCGAGATCAAACGCCTCGCCTTCGAGGATTTCGCCGCCGTGGCGGCGCGCCACTTCGACGGGCTAAAGGCGTTGCTGGCGCAATTCGCCGATCCGGAGACGCCCTACCCGCCGCGGTTGTTCCCCAAATTCGCCAAGCGCGCCGGCGACTACGACCATCTGGCGCGGGTCAAGGAATGGTCGGCGACCGCCGGCCAGTCCGACGAGGCGACGGCGGACGAAGCATGAGCGGGCCGCGGCTCAATATTCCGCTGCCGGTGCGCGAGCGCCAGCGCCAGGCTTCCGATCCCAGAGCCTCGGCCTGGGTCTCGGCCAACGCCGGCTCGGGCAAGACCCATGTGCTGACCCAGCGGGTCTTGCGGCTGCTCATCGCCGGCGCCGCGCCGTCGGGCCTGCTCTGTCTGACGTTCACCAAGACCGCCGCCGCCAATATGGCGACGCGCGTATTCGAGACGCTGGCGTCATGGACCGGACTCGACGACGCGGCCTTGAGCGAAGCGATCGTCGAACTCGGCGCGCCGAGGCCGAACGCGCAAGGTCTCGCCTTCGCGCGCCGTCTGTTCGCGCGCGCGATCGAGACCCCGGGCGGGTTGAAGATCCAGACGATCCACGCCTTCTGCGAACGCCTGCTGCATCTCTTCCCGTTCGAAGCCAATGTCCCGGCGAGCTTCAGCGTCGCCGACGACCGCGAGGCGGCGGCGCTGATCGCCGAAGCGCGCGCCCGCGCCTTCGCCGAGGACCTCAGCGCGCCCGAGCGCGCAACGGAGGTCGAACGCGTGGCGCGCGACGCTGGCGCCGAAGGTTTCGACGAACTGCTCGCCAAGGCCCTGGCGCGCCGCGCCGATTTCGACGTCATCGGCGGCGCCGCGGCCTATGCGGCGGCGCTGCGGCGCGCGCTCGATCTCGGCGCGAACGAGACCAGCGCCGCAATCAAAAGACAGATGCTGGCGCTCGCGCCGCAATGGGCCGAATGGATCCGAATTCTCGCCGAGGGCGGCAAGACCGAGCGCGACCTGGTCGGCCGGCTTCGCAGCGCGCTCGCCGCTGGCGACGACGATGCGCGCCTGCCCGCCTATCTCGACGCATTCTTCACCAAGGACGGCAAGCCGCGCGGCGGCGAGAAACAGCGGCTCGTCACCGACGCGCTCGCCAAACGCCTGCCCGCCCTGCCGCAACGCCTCGCCGCCGAACAGGAGCGGCTGGTCGCGCTGCGCGAACGGCTGCGCAGCGCCGAGGCGTTCGAGCGCAGCGTCGCGCTCTATCGCGTCGCCGAGGCGACGATCAAACGTTACGCCGTGCTGAAGGGCGCGCGCGGCCTGCTCGACTACGACGATCTCATCGCCCGTACGCGCGCCCTGCTGGAGCGCGCCGACGCCGCCTGGGTGCTCTACAAGCTCGACGCCTCGCTCGAACATCTGTTGGTCGACGAGGCGCAGGACACCTCGCCGGCGCAATGGGCGATCCTCGCCAAGCTCAGCGAGGAGTTTCTTTCCGGCGAGGACGCGCGCGGGGTCCGTACCCTCTTCGCCGTCGGCGACGAGAAGCAGTCGATCTTCTCTTTTCAGGGCGCCGCGCCGCATATGTTCTCGGCGATGCGCCGCCGTCTGGCGCGTCGCCATGAGGAGGCGAAGCTCGCCTTCGCCGCGGTGCCGCTGTCGGTTTCGTTCCGCTCGGCGCCGGACCTCCTCAAAGGCGTCGACGCGGTCTTCGCCGCCGAACCCGCCTGGCGCGGGTTGACTGGCGACGACGCGCCGCCGCCGCCGCACCAGGCGCTGCGCGGCGACCTGCCAGGCCTGATCGAGGTCTGGCCGCCGATCGGCGCGACCAAGGCGCCCGAGCGTGAGGACTGGCGCATGCCGGTCGACGAAACGAGCGGCGCCGAGCCGGCGGTCATCGCCGCGCGCCGCATCGCCTCGACAATCAAGGCGTGGTTCGCGCCGAACGCCGTCGCACGCGTCTTCGACGTCGCCGAAGGCAGGCCGCGCCGCATTCTGCCCGGCGACGTGATGGTCCTGGTGCGCTCGCGCGGCGCCTTCTTTGAGGCGATGATCCGGGCGCTGAAGGAGAACGACATTGCGACCGCGGGCGCCGACCGGCTGCTGCTGCGCGATTCCCTGGCGGCGATGGACCTCGCCGCCGCCGGTCGCGCCGCTCTGCTGCCCGACGACGACCTGACCATTGCGACCGCGCTCAAGTCGCCGCTGGTCGGTCTCGACGACGACGACCTGCTGGCGATCGCGCCGGGCCGCGCCGGCTCGCTTTTCGATGCGCTCGCCGCGGCGAGCGAACCGCGTTTCGTCGCCGCGCGCGCGCGGCTCGAGACGTGGCGTATCCGCGCGCGCGAACGCACGCCGTTCGCGTTCTACGCGGCGCTGCTCGGCGCCGACGGCGGGCGGCGCGCCCTGCTCGAGCGTCTCGGCCCCGAAGCGAGCGACGCGATCGACGAAGTCATGGGGTTGGCGCTCTCCCACGAGCGCGAGCAGGCGCCCTCGCTCGCCGCCTTCCTCGCCGAACTCGAGGCCGACGACGCGCCAGTGAAGCGCGACATGGAGGCCAGGAGCGACGGCGTGCGCGTGATGACCGTGCACGCCGCCAAGGGCCTCGAGGCGCCGATCGTCTTTCTCGCCGACGCCTGCTCGGTTGGTTATACGCGGATGACCGAACGCCTGCTCGACCTCGGCGATCGCGACGCCGGCGCGCCGTTGTTCGTCTGGGCGGCGCGCAAAAGCGAGGATTCCGCGCCCCTCTCCGCCGCGCGCGAACACGCGCGCGCCGCCGCCGCCGGCGAACATCGCCGCGTGCTCTATGTCGCGATGACGCGCGCCGCGCAGAGGCTGATCGTCGTCGGCCATCACGGCGTCAACGGCCCGGCAGAGGACAATTGGCACGCGCTGATCGGCGCCGGGCTCGGCGAACGGCTGCGGCCCGCTCCGGCGCCGTGGGACGCCGCCGAGACGATTGCGCGTTTCGGCGCGCCGTCGCGCGACGACACGCGCGCCGAACCCGCGCCGAAGCCTGCGGCGGTCGTCGAGCCGGACTGGCTGCGCCGTCCGGTGACGGCGGAAGCGCCGCTGGCGACGCTGAGCCCGTCGCGCGCCGTCGCGTCGCAACGGCGCGCCGACGACGCCGGCCGCAGCCGCCGCCAGACTGGCGTGCTCGCGCACGCGCTGCTGCAGCGCCTGCCCGAGGTCGCGCCCGAGCGCCGCCGCGCCGCTGCGCAAGGCTTCCTCTCCGCGCAGAGCGGCGCGATCGCCAAAGCGGATTGCGCGCCGCTCGTCGACTCTGCGCTCGCGGTCCTCGCGCTTCCCGCGCTGGCGCCGCTGTTCGCCGCCGGTTCGCGCGCCGAGGTGTCGATCGCCGGCGCCGCGCCGCGCAAGGGGGCGCAGGCGCTGCCGTTCGTCGGTCGCATCGATCGCCTCGCGGTCGCCGCCGACGCGGTCTACCTCGCCGATTACAAGACCGGGGCGCGACCGCGCGGCGCCAACCCGCCAGCTTACGTCGCTCAGCTCGCGCTTTATCGCATGGCGCTGGCGGCGCTCTATCCCGCCAAGCCGATCCGCGCCTTTCTCATTTGGTTGACCGACGCCGAAGCGGTCGAAATCGCCGTCGCGGAGCTCGACGCCGCGCTCGCCAACCTTGCGGCGAGCTGACAAAAATGCGGCGAAGACACGGCGCGGGGGTCCGCCAATTGCCCTGCTAAGGCCCTGATGAGGCCAAATTTTCCCTCCTAGATCGGGCGATGACGATCAGCGTGAGACGGTGGCGACCAGGCCGGCGCGTCGCGTCAACCGACCAGCCGTTTATGCCCCTCACTGAGTGCAGGCGCAGCGTTTGCCTCGCCGCGGCCGCCGCGATCGTGGCCGCCGCAACGACCGCAGCTGTCGCGCAGACGGCGCCGAGCGGCGACGCTGCGCCGCCGAGCGCTCCGGCGGACGCCGCGCCAGCCAAGAGCGCCGGTCCAAAGACGCCGCATGGGATGGTGCGTTACGACCATCCGGTGGTCCGTAACGGCAAGGTCATCCTCTGGCATGGCGCGTGGCGCGAAGGGTCGAAAACGAAGGACCGTGGGCAGAGCGCCAAGGATCAGGCGCCGGAAGCCAAGGATCAGGACCAGAGCGCCGCCGTCCCCGCGCCGCCGAAGCCGAGCCCGGACAGTTTCGCCCTGCTCGCCGATCCGAGCGACGCGTGCGCGACGCGACTGGCCGGCGACTTCGTCGCCGCGATGCAGGCGAGCGGCGCCAGCGGCAGGATCGTGGCCGGCGGCGTCTCGGCCGCCGCGCTCGGCGACGCCGTCGAAAGCGACAGCGCCGATCTCGCCATCGCGCCGCTCGATGCTCTCGTCGCCAGCCCGCAGGCGAGCGCGGCTTGGCGCGAGCGCGCGCCCTTCATCGCCAAGCTCGGCGCCGAGCCGATCGAAATCATCGCCGCCCGCGACGTCTCCGACCTTCGCCAGCTCGCCGGACGCGAAGTCGGCTTCGGCGTCGCCAACAGCGCCGACGCGACCAGCGCGGCGGTCCTCTTCAATGCGCTCGGCGTCGCGCCGCGGCCAGCCTACGAGCCGCTCGCCGACGCGCTCAACGATCTCGCCGCCGGCCGTCTCGCCGCCGTCGTCGCAGCCGACGGACGCTGCGCGCCGACGCTGGCGCAGTTCGGCGCCGACAAGCGCTTCCACGAGCTCGCCGTCAGCTGGACGCCGGCGATGCGATCGATCTACGCGCCGGCCCGCCTGACCGCCGAGGATCGTCCCAACCTCATCGACGCCGCGGAAAGAATCGACACCGTCGCTGCGCCGCGCGCGCTCATCGCCCTCGACGCAGCGCCCGGTTCGTCGCGCGCTCAGTCAGCGGCGGCGCTGACCAAGACCTTCTTCGACGGCTTCGACCGACTGCTCGTCCCCGGCAAGGACGACGCCTGGCGCGACGTCAATCTCGCCGCCGAGGCGCCGTGGCCGCGTCTGCGCGCGGCGCAGGAATGGATTGACGCGGCCCGGCCGGCGCTGGACGCGTCGCTGCAATCGTTCCGCGCCGCCGCGCGCGGCGCCGCGAGCGCCGACGGCGGTCCGGCGGCGCAGGATTCCGATCGTCTCTACGACACTCTGATGCAATGGCGCGGAGCGGGGCAATGAACGGAGGCGCGTAATGCCGATGATCCTATTGAAGTCCGTGGCCGGACTGTTCGCCGGCGTCGCGGTCGGGGCGCTCGGCCTGGCGTACTGGCCGCAGATCCGACCCACGACGGTCGCGGCGCGGCCGGTCGTCGAGCCGTCGCAGCAGGTTGCGCAATCGGCGGCGCCTGCGCTCGACAAATCGGCGGTCGACAAGCTCACCCTTGCGTTGCGCGACGTCCAGCAGAACGCGGCGCCAACCGCGGCCGGACCGGCGCGCGGACTGCCGCCGACCTCGACAAACTTCGACTTCAGCGCGCCAAGCGACGACGCGCGACGGTTCCGGGCGCAGGGTTTGGTCGCGTTGGCCGGCGGCGACGTCGCCGCCGCGCGCGCCTTCCTCGAGCGCGCCGCCGACGCGGGCGACGCGCGCGCCCTGTTGGTTCTCGGCGACGCCTACGATCCGGCGACCCTGACACGCCTCGGCGCAATCGGCGTCAAGGGCGACGCATCGCGCGCCCGCAGCTACTATCAGCGCGCCAGCGACGCCGGCCTCGCCGACGCGCGTCAGCGCATCGCCGCCACCGAAGTCTCGCAATAACGGCGAGCATAGCGGCTTTTCAACGATCGACGCGCGACAGCACGGCGCTGAGCGGGTCGCTGGTCCAGGCGACGTTGACGAAGCTGTCGTGATTGACGTCGCCGGAATCGACGAAGGCGACCACGCCCGGCCCCAGACCGTCGGGCAGTCCGTTCTCGACCGCGACCCCGTCGCGCTGCAATTGCGCGCGCAGCGCGGCGTTCTGGTCGTGGGTCGAGGTCGAATAGGCGCTGACGAAGAAAGCGCCGCCGCGCGACGAGTCGATCCAGCGCGCGAACTTGTCGGTCTCGCCATAGAGCGCGTCGAGCAGCACCACGCCGCAGATGCGCTCGCCAGCGCCGCCTTGCGTCAGCGAATAGGCCGCCGCCATGTAGCCGCCGCTATAGGCGACGACGATCACCGGCATGCGTTGGAAGGTCGAGCGCGAGGTCCCGGGATATTGCTCGGCGAGCTTGCCCGCCGCTTCGTCCAGGAACTGGGCGAAGGCGCCGGGGCGCCAGAAATTGCCGGCGCTTGAATCGGGCGCGTCGACGGCGAGCTGCGGCGCGACCATCACGGCGTTGAGGTTCGACTGCGCGAGCTGACGGACCGTCTGCTGGCGGTCGACGACGTCGCGGGCCAGGATCGTCTGGTTGCCGTGGAAGTAGACGACCATGACGCCCGGCCGGCCGGGGGCGAAATCCGGACCGGCGGCGAGCAGCACGTGGCGATCGTTATAGGTCGTGTCTTCCCATAGCAGGCCGCCGCGCGGCGAGGTGTGTCCGAGTCGGCCGTCCGCATTGACGTCGAGGAACGGCTTCGCCCGCTCCTTGGTGTCGGCGTCGGCCGGGATCATGCCGCGATAGGGAAAGGCGGAGGTCTTGAACTCCGCGAAGGCGACGTTGCCGCCTCCCGCCGCCTGCATCGTCGGACCTCCGCCTGTCACGCCCGCCACAGGCCCCGGCCCGGCGTTGCAGCCCGCCAGAGCCAAGGCCAGCCCGACGACGGCCACACACAAAGGGACGCGAGGCGGCCGCACGGTCATCGCCGGATCTCCGTCAGGTTGAGGCGCCCGCTAAGCCGCCCGGCGCGGCGCGCCCTCCGATATTACCCCGAAGAAAGCGGGCAGCGCCAGCAGGTAGGCGCAGCCGGCGATCTCGATCACCGAGCCAAGGCCAAAGTTGGTGGCGAGCACCGGCGCGGCGGCGGCGCCGATGACCGAGAAGCAGCCGTTGACGCCCCAAGCCCAGATGAACAGGTGCTCCTTGCCGAGCCGGCCGAGCGTGGTCATCGCGGTCGACATCGGGAAGCCCATCAGGAAGGCGGGCGGTGCGATAAAGGCGAAACACCATGCCAGCCGCGCCAGATAGGGCAGTGAACCGATCGCGTCGAGCGCAACATTGAGATAATGCGCGTATCCGATCAGCAGCCCGCCGACGACGAGGAACAGCGCCGGCATGAACCAGCGCTTGATCGGCAAGATGCGCTCCGAGACCAGCGCCCCCAACCCCGAGAACACCAACATGCCGGTGATGAGGATCGAAGCGGATACGGTCGGATTGCCGAGCGCCATGATGAAATGGGCGATCAGGCCGACCTCGACCATGATGTAGCCGGCGCCGAGGCAGGCGAAATAGACGACGCTCAGCGCTTTGCCCGGCGTCTTGGCGAAGATCGACCGCCAGCCCCAGATCACCGGGATCGCCAGCAACACGGCGGCGGTGACGCAGGCGATGCCGAGCGTCGCCCAGATCAGCAGATAGCCCCACTCGTCCTGCAGCGGTTCGAGCCGGTCGGGGTCGAACAGCACCTGCGGCAGGTCCTTGGTTTTCACGTAGGCGGCGAAATAAGGCGCGTCGTTGGTCAGCTTGCGCGTATCGAAGACGTAACGCTTGGCGATGTCGGCCCAGCCGCCGTTCACCAGCGTATGCCAGGCGAGGCGGCCCATGACGGTCGAAGGCAGCACTCCTTCGTCGCCTCCGCCCGGCGGGCCGCCGGGCTCCGCGCCGGAAGCGTCGTCAGGCGGCGCGGTCGGATCGACGTCGGTCTTGGCTGGCTCGCTCGACGGCCCATTGACCGGCGTCGAGAAGAACTGCGCGACGTAACCATCGAGGGTGCGGTCGGTCTGCGAGCTGTCGTAAAAGAAGCCCGGCGAATAGATCTCGTCGAACGACAAGTCGCGCGAATGCTTGCGCAGCGCGGCGATCTCGTCGGCGGAAAAGCCGCCGCGCTTGTACAGCACGGTTGCGGTCGAGAGATAGGATGAGGCGACGAAGAACGAGTCGGCCATGCGATCGCCGTCGAGCGCGCGCGAGGCCGCGGCCATGGTGGCGTAGAGCTTGAGCGCCGATTTCGGCGGCTCTTCCTTGTTCCAGATGGTGACCGCCAGCACGCCCCCGTCGGCGAGGGAGCGCATGTAGGTCTCCATCGCCTCCTCGGTGTAGGCGAACTTCTCCACCACGGCGAAGCCGCCGGGGTTGGAGAGGCCAGTCGAGTCGGCGAGGCTCAGGTCGATGACGTCGAACTTCTCGTTGGTCTGGGCGAGAAAGTGGCGACCCTCGTAGTCGACGACATGCACCTTGCTGAGGATGTCGTCGGTGAATTTGCGGAACACCGGGCTGCGGAAGGCTTCGAGAATGGCGCGGTTGCCCTCGGCGACGGTGACGTCCTTCGACCCCGAACTCAGCGCGACCTCAGTCGAGATGCCGCCGCCGAACTGCACGATGAAGGTCTTCGGCGCCTTCTTGATCACATAGGGGTAGTCCATCGGCAGATAATGGAAATAGGCCTCCTCCTTCGCAGTGAGATGGCGCATGACGCCGATCGGACCGTCGCTGTCGATGTAGAGGCCGAGGTAGGCGTCGGCCGGCATTTCCGGCAGGTTGAATCCGGCGTTGTCGGACAGGCCCGGCGCAAAATGCAGGTAAGACGTCGAGTAGGCCTCGAGGAAGCCGAACGGCGACCAGCTCTCGTAGACCTTCTTCGCTTCGGGCAGCCGCCGCGCGTAGGACGCGCCCTTGTAGTCGTTGACCGCGAGGCGCGACAGACCGAGTTCCGGCGCGACGACGAAATGGCCGCCGAAGGCGATCACGGCCGAGACGATGAACGGCGCCAAGGCGCGCCGCGCGCCGGGAAGGAAGCTCCACGACAGGCAGGAGGCCGCCCACAGCGTCAGCGGCGCGGCGATCAGGTCGACCGGCGGAAAGACGTACATCGCGCCGAGGAAGACGAGGCCGCTCAGGCCCGAGCCGGCCAAATCGGCGAAATAGACGCGACCGAACGTCTTGTTGCTCTTGAGGAACACGCAGCCGAGAAACACCGCGCCGGCGAGGAACGGGGTCAAAGAGGCAAGGAAGATCTGGGCGAGCTTCCATTTCTGGTTCGGGTCCGAAACGAGATAGATCGGATTGAAGCCGAGCCGCTGGATGTAGAGGTTGGCGGCGACGGCGAGCGGCCCCAGCAGGCCCAGCGCGACCGAAGCGATCGCCAGCCAGTGGCGAGCGAACCAGTTCTTGGCGATCGCCATCACCGCGCTGGTGAGGCCGAAGCCGAGCATCGCCAGCGACACCACCAGCGAACCGAAGTGCGTCCAGTTGCCGACCGCAAAGACGCGCATGATGTCGATCTGCAGCGCGATCACCGCGCCGGCGCCCAGACCGACGGCGAGATAGAGGGCGAGACGGCCGCCCGCGTCGAGCTCGACGTCGGCTGGGCCGACAATCGTAGCGGCCGCGTCGACGCGCTCGTTCATACGCAGGTCTCCTGTCGGAGGTTATTCGGCGTCGCGCCCCGCGCGGCATCAGCGCGGGGCCGACCGCCACATGGCGCGCCGGTCAATTGTTGTGCGT
>Ga0181529_10001089_pt1 | contig 37010 bp, 34 predicted proteins | sample PEATcosm2014_Bin_36_FD_119763 | JGI IMG/M metagenome (GOLD analysis project Ga0181529, IMG submission 119763) | Peatland microbial communities from MTU Mesocosm Facility, Houghton, MI, USA - PEATcosm2014_Bin10_30_metaG | ecosystem: Environmental > Terrestrial > Soil > Wetlands > Peat | place... | reverse complement strand
GCGACGGCGAAATAGTCCATTTTAGATTGATTTCTCAATCTTCTTTTATCTCCACGTGGTCGAGCCCATGCTCTTCAAATTCCTTCTCATATTTTTCCTCAAGTTCAATATGAAGATCCAGCATCTCTTCAAAACTTCCCCGCGCAACGCCACCCCGTTTTATTCGTTGCGCCATCTCGCGGTCAGCAAGTTTATGCGCAAAGACATCCCAAAATGCCCAGTCCTCGTATTCCGTGAGGTCATCAGTGTAACGATCCACCACCTCGTCCTTAAGGACATTCTTTCCCTCAAAGATCTCAACGATGTTCGCCATACCGAACTCACCCGCTTTTGCAAGCACCCAACTCGCAAGATCGCCCGTCTCGTCCGCAGGCGCATCATACTCATCATCCACCATGTCGCTCAAAATATCGTACACCGACCCCGCGATCTGTAACGCACGCACGAGCGCCGCGTACTGTTTTTTATCGAATTCGATCGATAGCTTCTTCTCGATTTTTTTCATGGAACTTATTTTACACCCTATTATATTCTATTCATAATTTTCAAATATTCTTCCGTTGAAACATCCAATAAGCGCAAATTATTTCTGATCAAAAATATCGGCAACGAATTATTTCTCGGGAGAACAATTGGACGTTTTAATCCCCGCCGATTCCAAATTCGATGATCCCCTCTCTCTCGTATAAAAATGCAACCAACTTCTATAAGAAACTTTTCAAATTCTTTCCAATGAATTTGGTGTAATCCCGACATTTTTAAAAATGAACATGGCTATGTTATTTATATGGATAGGGAGATACTCAAGGTCTGAGCATCTCGGATAATCGACATGGGAGGCACCCATGCGTCACGGCTCCTTCTCCATCCCAACTCACGCAAAACTTCATCGAGCGTCCCCATTTTGTGACACTCTTCAAAAAAAATCTCCGCAGCTTCCACAAGGCGCCGCTCGGCTTGGGCGAGTGTCTTTCCCGAAGTAGATAGATCAAGTGCCGGAGTATACGCCACAAATTGGCCCTTTTCTTTAAGGAAAATAACAGGCAAACTGGCATTCATTATTAATTTCTTCATCCATTCCATCCTACCAAGATACACTGCTAAAAACAAAGTGCAAATTTTATTTAATGATTTTTTAATCTCCTTTTATATCCAAAAAATGCGCTTCGCGTTCGCCCAGATCCGTGCCTTCATTTCCTCAGCCGAAACGCCCTTTAGCTCCGCAAGCCGCGCAACCGTGTGCACCACATATGCCGGCTCGTTCTTTTGACCCCGAAACGGCACCGGCGCAACATACGGCGCGTCGGTCTCGGAGAGAATATTTTCGATCGGAATGAGCTTGATCGCCTCGTCATAATCGCCTTGCGACATTCCTTTGCGCGGCGGGAATGTGACCGCGCCGCCAAACGCGAACGAGAAGCCGAGGTCGAGCAACCGCCGTGCATCATCCGGCGTGCCGGTAAAGAAGTGGATGATGCCGGGCGTGAGTTCATCCGCGTGCGGATTCAAAAACTCGATGAGGTCCGCAAACGCGTTCCGGCAGTGGACCATGAGCGGCTTGCCCACTTCTATGGAAAGATTTATTTGCGCCAGAAGCGCCGCTTTTTGTTTCTCTATCTGCGCCTCGCGCGGCTCGTCGTCGTTAAAGTGAAAATAGTCCAGGCCACATTCGCCGATGGCGACCGTCGCTGGATCCCGCGCAAGTTCCCGATAATAATCCATGTCAAACTCCTCGCCGCGCGAATTGAACGCCTTCGCCGCGCTTCCAGCATCCGGGCCGCCGAGCTCGTCTTCGTCGTGGTACGACTTGCTCGTGTGAATCGGATGAAGCCCGATCGCCGCGTAGAGCTCGCCGGGGTGTTCGTGCGCAAGCTCCACCGCTGCGCGCGAAGTGTCGCGCTGCGTGCCGACGTTCACCATCCGCACATCCGCATCAAACGCGCGCCGAATGACCGCGTCACGGTCGGCGTCATAGCCGGAGAACTGCACGTGGGTATGGGCATCGAAGAAGTGCGGGGTGTTGTCTTGTGTCATGGTGTGTATGTATCATATCCTATCACAATCGGATGTGAGCACGGCATTTTTTTGTTACAATACCAATATATGAAACTCGTCATCGGCATCGTCGGCGCACCGCTTGCGGGAAAAGAAACCTGCGCCGCCATGCTGGAAAAGCTGCTTGTCGAGGACGGCTATTCGGTAAGCCGCCACACATTTTCGGAAATATTGCGCGAGACACTTGACCTCTGGGGAATCCCGCACGGGCGCGACAACGAGCAAAAAATGGCGATCATCATGAACGCGGAGACCGGCTTCCATGACGGCGCGCTCTCGCGAGCGATGGAACACAGGATCGTAAACGAAGACGTGGACGTTACCATATTGGATGGCGTGCGCTGGCTCGGCGATGAAAGAATGCTGCGCGGGCTGAACGATAATGGGATAAAGACCATCATCATCTATATTCCTGCGGATGCAAAAGTGCGCTACGCGCGCCTACTCGCGCGGAACCGCGCCGGCGAGAGCGCAACGACATGGGAAGATTTCTCCCGCCAGGAAAAAGTACGGACCGAAGTGGACATTCCCGACATCGGCAGCCGCGCCGAGATCGTGCTTGAAAACAATTACGACGACGTCGAACACTTTAAGCGCGACATCAATCGGGTATACGAAAGCCTGTTTGACGAGATGGGGAGATAGCTATTTTGCCCCCTCCCACTCGGCATAGAATTCTTTGAGATAACGCTCAAGGAATGTATGTCGTTGTAATGCCATCGCTCTTCCGGTTTTTGTGTTCATAAGATCTTTTACATAGAGAAGTTTTTCATAAAAATGATGGATACTCGAGTCGGATCCTTTTTTATACGACGAAAAACTATTGTGGGTTTTTGTCTTTTTCCCGGGGTCATATATCGGACGTTCCTTATACCCGCCATACGCAAATGCCCGTGCGATACCCAACGCACCAATGGCATCAAGCCTATCGGCATCCTGCACGATCTTTCCCTCAAGACTTTCCATGTTTGACCTTACGCCAAGCCCCTTAAACGAAACGTTATCCACAATATGCACCACGCTCTGGATCGTGAGCTCATCGGCACCGATTTTTTTCAGCCATTGTGCCGCCACTTTGCCACCGATCGTATCGTCGCCGCCATGGAATTTAAAATCTGCGACATCATGCAAAAGCGCACCGAGTTGAACAATGAATAGGTCTGCGCCCTTTTCTTTTTTTGCGATGGCGGTCGCATTATTGAATACCCGCTCGATATGCCACCAATCGTGACCGGTTCCCTCATTACCAAACTCAGTTTTTAGATGAACTTTCGTCTTATGAATGATTTGTTGTTTATTCATTTGATGAACATTATTTTATCCTCGGGAATAGGATCTCCGGCTTCTTGGTCTTTAGCGCGCCATCTTCGTGCACGATCGCGGCGCGAAGCTTCTTTGCCGCCTCGGGCAAAAACGGCACGAGCTCGGTCGCCACGGCGTCGAGCAATGACACAAGATTGAACAGCGCAACCGCCCGCGTTGCGTCGTCTTTTATCTCCCACACCTTCCTGTCGTTCACGTAACGATCGCCGAACGAGATTGCGGCCCAGATCGCCGCGAGCGCGTCAGGGAATTTATATTCTTTTAATTTTGCGTATACCGAGCGCTGCATCGTCTCGATCGTGATATGAAAATCCCCGTCAAGGATACCATCCTTCAGCGCACCTCCATCCTTCTCCGTAAGTGTGAGCACCCGCGCGGCAAAATTGCCGAGGCCGTTCGCGAGGTCGGCATTGTACCGCTCCTTCATTTTCGCCTCAGAAAAATCGCCGTCATCGCCGAAGGATACTTCGCGAAGCAAAAAGTAGCGCATGCCGTCATTGCCATATCGTGCGGCAAGGTCGAGCGGGTCGACCACGTTGCCAAGTGACTTGGACATCTTTGTGCCGTCCATCGTAAGGAATCCCGTCGAGACGATCTGCCCGGGCAGAGGTAGCCCCGCAGACATAAGCATCGCCGGCCAGATCACTGCATGGAACCGCACAATATCTTTTGCCATCACGTGGACATCCGCCGGATGCTCCTCCCACCCTTCCACACCAACAATAGTAATATAATTCACGAGGGCATCGGCCCACACGTAAATGATCTGATTTGGGTCGTTCGGCACCGGAATCCCCCACTCCTTTTTTTCACGAGAGAAACTGATGTCTTCCAAACCATTCTCCACAAACGAACGTACCTCATTAAACCGGTGCGCGGGCGCCACAAACTCGCCGTGCGTTTCATAAAACTCCAGCAACTTTTGCTGATAGTTTGAAAGCCGAAAGAAATAATTCTCTTCAGTGACGAGCTCCGGCGCCACCTTGTGCTCCGGACACAAACCATCGGGCGTCAGCTCATCTTCCTTCATGAACGCCTCGTGCCCTTTGCAATACAATCCCTCGTACTGCCCTTTATAGATATCGCCCGCCGCCTCCATGCGTCCCCAGATGTCTTTTACGACTTCGATATGCCGCTCTTCCGTGGTGCGAATAAAATCTGTGTTCGAGATGCCGAGTTTGCTCCACGTCGTGGCCCACACATCCGCAAGCCGGTCCACGTACGCGTGGATCTCTTCATCATGTTTCTTTGCCGCGTCTACCGTTTTTTGCGAGTTCTCGTCCACGCCGGTCGAAAACACCACATGCTCCCCGCGCGCCTCGCGCCAGCGCGCGAGCGTGTCGGCGACGATCGTCGAATACGCATGGCCGATATGCGGCTTGTCGTTCACATAATAGATCGGGGTCGTGATATAAAATTCGTCGTGTGAGTCCATTGCAATAGCCTACTTAATTTCTTCTTCCTATACAACCCATCGTGCAAAAGCCATGCCCTAATACTTTTGTTCAGCCACCGGTCCGCTGCGTGGCGAACAAAAGTATTAGGGCATGGCTTTTGCACGGCGCTTTGCTGACCAATCCTGCACCACTTCCTGGAATATAGCCGCCACCGGAACGGCGATGATGATGCCAAGCACGCCGCCGACCTCCGCGCCGATGAGCAACGCAACGATGACGATGACCGGATGCAATCCCACCGACCGGCGGGTCAGCAGCGGCACAAGGATGTGCGACTCGATCTGTTGTGCGACGAGAAAAAATATCAATGTATAGAATGCGAGCGTGGTCGATGTAAGCAGCGCCGAAACGACGGCGACCGCGCCGGAAATGATCGGGCCGAGGAACGGCACGAGCTCAAAGAGCGCCGCAAGTATGGCGATCAGGAATGCATATTTTACCCCGAGCAGCGAGAGTCCGCCCCACACGATGAACCCCATGATCACGGAGAGCACCACCTGCATTCGGAACCAAGACCCGATCAATTGCTTTGACCGTTTATAGATCCGCATCGTCGCCTCCTCATAATCCGGCGGCACGACGATCATAAGGAACCGCTCCACGCCGTCGTGGCTCAGGCTCAGATAGAACGAACTCACGAGCACCGCGGCGGCGAGGCCGAAGCTCCCGAGCGCGCGGGAGAAGAGGTCGAGCGGCGACGCGTTGCTCGCGATGAATTGCGAGGATACCCTTCCGACGAGCGAACTGACCGAAGGCGACGCCTGCAGATTGAGCAATATCCCCCAACCGCCCAGGCTCGCTTTGTTAACGCCGGAGAAGATCGTATCGATCTCCACAAGAAGGAACGGAACGACGGTGTAGACCACCACGATGAATATGATCAGCGCCAAGAGAAATATAAGGATGACGCTCACGCTCCGCGGAAGCTTGATCCGCTCTTCGAGCACGTCAACGATCCCTTCCAGTCCGGAAGAGATGATGATGGCGAGAAACAGCCCGAGAACGATCTGCCGGCCCTCATAAAGCACCGCGACGAGCGCGACGAATGCAAGTACGCGCCAGAGCGTCACCCAGGATACCTCGAATGTGGTCTTATTGTTCGTGCTCACGATGATCTATCTATTGTTAAAATTTTCTTAAACAACGCTTGCTTTTTATACGGACCGACGATGGCAAGATTGAGTCCCTTGTCCTTAAGAATTGCTTTTGCCACGTTTTGCACATCCCGCGCGGTCACCTTCTTTATTCTATCCGTTAATACCTCCGGCGACAAAACCTTCTCGCTCAGCACCTCCTGTCCGCCATAAAAACTTGCGAGGTCATCCGAGGTTTCCAGCCCCAAAATAAGGCCGCCGATCATATGATCTTTGGTCTTTTGCAGCTCCTTTTCCGGCACCGCGTTGTCCCGGATGATGCGGCATTCATCGATGATCGCACTCACGACCGCCGCCGTCTGCGCGCGGGCCACTCCCGCGGAGATGGCGAGCAACCCGTGATCGAGCGAGAGGTCCGCGCCGGCGCCGATGTAATACGCGGCGCCCATCTTCTCGCGGATGCGCGTAAAAAGCCGCGAGCTCATCCCGCCGCCGAGCGCATCCGCCAGCACGCGCAACGCGTAGCGCCGCTCGTCGAACATGTCGAACGCGCGGAAGCCGAGCACCAGATGCGCCTGGTCGGATTCCTTAAAATGCAGATCCATCTTCGGCGCCGATTGCCGCTCCGCCGTTTTTGTCTTTGCCGGCGCATTGCGTCGCGGAAGCGCGCCGAAATACTTCTTTATCTGCGCCATCACCGCCGCCTCGTTGAATTTTCCCGCCACGGCAACCACCGTGCCCGGCATCACGTACCGCTGGTTGCGATACGCCACAAAATCCGCGCGCGAAAGTTTCTTGATGATCGGCTTCTCGCCGCCGACATCCCAGCCCGCCGGCTGATCTCCGTACACCAGGCTGTTAAATATCCGCTGCGCGCGCGCCGGAAGGTCATCCTCATACATATTGATCTCCTGGATGATCACCCCGCGCTCTTTCTCGATCTCCGCTTTGTCAAAAAGCGGATTGAGGTAAAGGTCGGAAACGATCTCCAATATTTTTGGCAATTTCTCCGCCTGCGCCTTCGCGTAATATCCGGTATACTCCTGGCCGGTGAACGCGTTGAACTGCGCGCCAAGCGCGGTAAGCTCGTGAGCGATCATCCCGGGCTCCGGCCGGTCGGTCGTCCCTTTGAACATCATATGTTCCAAAAAATGCGAGACGCCATTCTGCTTTTTAACCTCGTACTCCGACCCGGCCTTCACTAAAATAAGCACCGTCGCGGCAAGGTTTGCCGGCTGGTGAATCAGCATGATCCGCAATCCGTTTTTAAGGGTGATCTTTTTCATTGGCTGCCGTTAACTGTTAGTACCGCTCGTGATGGTTGAAATATCCGATGCAAAGCTCTGCGCGCGCTCCACGACCGCTTCGCCGTACGTCCAGAGATAGCCCTGCCACCGGCTCCCCGCGTAATACTTCGCCGCCGTGCATCGCTCCTGGCTGAGCGCCGCGCTGTATGCGGCCTGACATCCCGCCATGCCATCCTTTAAATACAATGCGGTGGCCATGAATGCATCAGCGTCGTTCCACGGCGACGGCGGATTGTCGCCCGTCGCCTGCGCGACGGCGGAAGCGTACATATTCCACGTCGACGGCACGAACTGCGCCGGCCCCATCGCGCCGCCGTACACGCCGTCCGCGTTCGGGCACGACACCATCATCTCGTTCGGATCAAGATTGAGCGCCGATGTGATGGCAAGGAAGAGCGGCTGGTTGGACGGGCTCATCGCCGTCTTGTAATTGCACTGGCCGACGTTCTGCCCGAGCGCCGACTCGCGGTCGAGGATCGCGAGGATGAATGCCGGATCGATGCCGGTGGCGTTCGACGCCACCTGCGCGTATTGATACGCGTCCTCGAATGAGAGCTGCCCGCCGCCGAGCAACTGGAAGATGCGGTTGCGGATCTGCGCGGCCGACGCCTGCGTTTGCGCAAGTAACGTTTGATATTTTGATTCCTGCCCTTGCGTTTCCGCCAAAAGCTGATTCTTTGCGTCCTTCGTGCTTGCGACCGACGCCGCCTGCGCCGCCTGATAGGCCGCCGCGCTCGCCGCGTCGGACTTTGACGCCTCGAACTGCTGCTCTTGATCCTGCAGCTGGCCCTGCAGATCGCTGATCTGCTGCACCGTCAGGCGCAGGTTGTCCTGCAACAGCGTGATCGCCTGCGTCTCATCCCAAAAATCGGAGAGTTGCGGGTTTTGGAGAAATACCTGGACAAGGCTGACGTGGTCATCCTGATACAAACTTTGCATCAACGAGCCCATCGCCGTTTTTTTGTTGACGATGTCCGCCTGCGTGGTAACGATCTGCGATTGCGTGTCGGTGATCTGGCTGTTCAGCTGCTGGATCGTGAGGTTCGTCGCCCGGATCTGAAGGTTGAGCGATGCGATCTTGTCGTTCAATATGGCGATCTGGCCGTTGAGCGTTTTACCCTGTGTTTGATAGCTTGATATCTGCCCCTGGTACTGATTGATCTGACTCTCGAGCGCGGCGAGCTGGGACTCAAGCTGCGTGCGTTCGACGCCCGGGTCGGTGCTCGTGGCGGTGCCGCTCGCCGCATCGCCGGAGGCTCTGGTAAAAAGCGTCGGCGCGATGGCCGATCCGAACACCAAAAAAATCGCCGCCGAGGCGATGATCACGATGCGCAACGTTTTTGTGAACGGGACGCGGATGATCCGCTCCTCCACCAGATTTATACGCGCGGCAAGCGGACCGAACGAGCTCCAATTCTGGTTGTTTCCCTTTTTAACGGAAACGTCCCCTAACACGCGGGGTTTCAAGGGCCTTTTCATTACTCTTCTATTATAACGTAAAACGAAAAGCGGAGTTACCTCATTCTGTGCGGCACATGCCCTTGAGGGTACGCGTTCCGGCCTGCTGGCCGACCGCTCCCTCTCGGCGGCCTTCGCCGCCTCCGAGAGCCCCTCAAAAGGTATGTGCCACACAGAAATGGACGCCTCCGCGTTTTATTTTTTGTGATGAAGAAAAGGAAGATTAAAAGATGATTAAAAAGATTTTGACATTATTTACTTTCAGCATATGATAATAAGCGAAGCGGTTGCTCCGCATGAGGTGCGGACCATCTCCCGATTGTCACAAAAAGAGCCATTTACGTGGCTCTTTTTGTTTAAGATAGTTTTAATCGACTACTTGCTAACCTGGGTAAGCCCTCCAAAAGATTTGGGTCCGTAGCTCAACAGTAGAGCGCCCGCTTTTGACAATCGGGAGATTCCGGCGCAACTCCGGACGGATCCACAAGGGGGCATTTGACTGGTCACTTTTTATTTTTATTCCTCCTTTGGCTCTTTTGCGGCGTCGCGTTCGGCTTTCTTCTCTTCGCCTTCGGTCGTGATGGCGGAGACGTCAACGGTCTCGGCCGGCGCCACCACCTCTTCCGGAGCGGGCGGGGTCGCGGTGGCGACGGCGGTCTCAGCGTCAATGAGGAACGTGACACCCTTCGGACGCTTGAGATCCTTTACATAAATCGTCTTATCAAGCTCGTCCAAAACGGAAAGGTCAACGACGATGCTGTGCGGAAGATCCTGCGGGAACGCCTCAACCTCAATGGCAGACATCGATTTATTGATGACCGCGCTGAGCGCTTTTATCGCAGGGGCCTCGCCGACGAATTCCAGCGGCACATCGGCTTTGACGAGCTCATCCATGCGCACCTGATGCAGGTCGACGTGAATGACCTCGCTCGTGACCGAATCGCGCGCCACTTCGTGGATCATCGCCGATTTTGATTCCTTGCCGAGCAAGAGGGTGACGACCGACGTGGAGCCGGCTTCTTTTAATACCTTATTAAACTCCTTTGCCGGAAGCGCGAGGTGGATGTTCTTGAACCCGTGGCCGTAGAGCTCTGCGGGAATAAAGCCCTCCCTGCGGAGCGCCTTCACTTTTTTGCCCAATATGTCGCGAGATTTCACTGATAGATCCATGAGTCACATTCTAACAAATGACCAGAAAAAGACAAGCCCAAGAAAAGCCGCCCGGGGAGTCGGGCGGCAGAGATCATTTCGCAGTACACGCAGGAATGTCAGTAGTAAAATCCTTTGATCAAAAGGCCGATTTTGAACATCTCCTCGAGGAGACAATCCAATCCCAACGCAACCTCGTACGTATGGCCCACAGGATTGAACATCATCCTGTTATTAATGGTATCGATGCAGGTTTCCCCTTCGAGAGCCCTCAAAACGACATCCGATCCATAAAGCTTATTGACGAGCGTTCTCGCACCGTCATCGAACCGCTCATGGAAGGAAATATCGATTATGTTTGGGTATCGACCCCTCAGAACCTTGTTGACCTGATATAAAAAGAACTCCCATCGGGGATCAGAAAAGCGTGGCGTTAGAAATCCCTTTTGGTATTGGACGAACCTCCCAAACTCAAGGACCAAAGCGAACAACTTATCGGTGTTCGGTTTTTGGACCATTACAAATGTTTTTCCACTAACCGCCCTTTGAACTTGTTGTTCCGCCATAAAGCCTCCTATGGCCCATGCTGAGATGTGACTGCTTTTATGATAACCCTACGAAAGCCCGTTGAAAAGCCTAAGCCTATCCTCAACGATCTTTTGGATGCCCGCCACCGACGGCGCCACGAGCTTGTACGGCGCGATCTCGTTCGGGTCTTTAAGGCCCTGTTCCACGCCGCGGCGCCACGCAAGGCGGAGTTCGCTTGATACGTGGATGATCGTCATCCCCGCTTTTGCCGCGGCGACGAAGTCGGCATCCTCCGTGCCCGAGCCGCCGTGAAGCGTCATGAATTTGCAGTTCGTCGCGGCGAGCGCGGCCTTGAGTGTTGCGATCCTATCTATATTAAGGTGCTTGCGCTCCGCATCCGCCTTGCCGGTCGCCATGCTCGCGAGCAGGCCGTGCATGTTCCCCACCGCGGGCGCGAGCACATCCACGCCCGTCTCCGTGACGAACTTGACCGCCTCTTCCGGCGTGGAGAGCGCCAGGTTCGCGGGCGCGGCAGCGATGATCTCCGAGTTGGAACCGATGTAGCCGATCTCGCCCTCGATCACGATCTCCGGATTGATCGCGCGGATCGCGGCGACCGCTTCCTTAGTATTCGCAATGTTCTGATCCATCGGCAATGACGAATTATCAAAAATGATCTCATCGAACCCTGCTTCCGCCGCTTCCTTTGCCTTATCGAGCGAGTGGGTGTGGTCCGCATTCAAAAAAATCGGGTAATCGTACGTGTCGCGCAAACTTTTGATGAGCGCGGCGGCCTGCTTGACGCCAATGAATTCGCGCTCGCCTTCCGAGACGCCGATCAGCACCGGCAATTGCAACTCGCGGGCACCAGCAAAGATCGCCTTCAACGCGCCGAGGTCGGAGATATTAAAGTGGCCGACGGCAACGTGGCGAGCGGCTGCATCGGCGAGGATTTCGCGGAGTGTCTTCATATCCTTTTCGGCGAATATTTTTTGGGTGCGGCGCGAAGCAACTTCATGAGCGCCGGCTTCGAGAGTAACCCCGTCTGCGCGCCAAAGAACTGCACGACGTGCATGGATTCGATCGGCGCCCAGCGGAGCGCGTCATATATAGAGAGGCCGTAGACGAGGCCGCAGAAGAATCCGGTGGAGAAGGCGTCGCCCGCGCCCGTGCGCGAAACCGGCGGCCTCGGATCCGGATACGGTTCCATAAAATACTGATTCATGCCGTCGGATGCGTACGCGCCGGCAGGACCATCCGTGATAACCACCACTTTCGGCCCCATCTTGTGCAAACCTTTAAATAAGAATTTAATGTCCTCTTTTTTGGTGCCGAGGATGAATGCCGCCTCCTCGCGGTTCACAAACAACGCATACGTGTGTTTGTATATGTCACGCAGCTTCTTTGCGCCGAAACGCAACTGGAATGTGCCGGGATTGAATCCCATCTTGACCTCCGGATGCCGCTTCAAATAATCCGAAACTTTTTTATGGAACGGCAGCGTGTGCTCCGCGATCGAAGAAAAATAGATCCAGTCTGTGTTGGAATCAAGCTTGCGCGGATCGTAATATTCATATTCCTGATGCTTGATGAGAATCGTCCGCTCCGCCTTATAGCTCAGCACAAAATGATAGTTCGTCGGCTTGCTCTTGTTGATCTTTACGTACTCCGTGCTCACCCCTTCTTTGTGATAGCGGTCGAGGATCTCGGTGCCGTAATGGTCGCCACCGATGGAGGTGATGATCGCGGTATTGAGCCCAAGCCGCGCGGCGCCGACGGCGACGTTCGAGGCGTTCCCCACCGCGGGTGCCACCGTAAGCGATTCATACGGGATCTTGTCCGCAAACGACATCGAGAGGCGCGGATGCTCGTGCGCCGCGTCCCACTCCACGCGTGCCTCTTTTAATGTAATGAACGCATCCATCACCACATCCCCGATGCACACCACATCATACTTTTCTTTCATATAGATATTTTAGCACAACACCGCATGGGATTAGACGCGAGTCAATAATCCTCGAGCGGCGAGATAAACAAAAAGGAGGGCGAGGACAAGGAGAATCACTGCCCCAATAAGAACGCCTATGGAGACCCGGCGCCAGCTGAACTGCCGAGAGAGGAAGCGGGACGTCATACCTTCATTGTACTATATTCTATTTTTTCCTCCGCGCCGCCCGCTTTACCGCTGCCTTTATATCCTTTACGCCCATGCCATATTTTTCGATAAGCTCATCCGGTGCGCCGGACTCGCCGAACGTATCCTGCATCCCAACAAACTCGATCGGGGTCGGCGCATGCTTGGCGAGCACCTCCGCGACCGCGCCGCCAAGACCGCCGGCCACCTGATGCTCCTCAACCGTCACCACCGCGCCGATCTTTTTGGCAAGCTCGACAATACACTTATCATCAATGGGTTTAATAGTGGAACAGTTCAGAACAACGGTGCCGATATGTTCTTCTTCTAATTCGCGCGCGGCGAGCAGGGCGTTATAAAGTAATCCTCCGCATCCAATGATCAACACTTCCGGTTTTTTTGCCAGCCCCGCAGCGGCGGATGGAAGCCAGAAAATTTGTGCTTTGCCGGGAATGTGCGGCGTCTCGTCCGTCGTTATGATCGGCGTCTTCTCGCGCTGGAACCGCAGATAGACCGGGCCGTAGATCTGCGCGGCGGCGAGCGTCGCCTTGCGCGCCTCCACGGCATCGCACGGAACAAACACTTTCATGTTCGGCATCGCGCGCATGATGGCAATATCTTCCGTGGCCTGATGGGTCGCGCCGTCGGGACCGACAGAAATGCCGGCATGATGCCCCGCAATCTTTACATTCGCGTCGTTGTACGCGACCGTTGTGCGGATCTGTTCCCAGTTCCTACCGGGAGAGAACGTTGCGTACGATGCGATGAACGGGATCTTCCCGTTCACGCCAAGCCCTGCCGCGACCGCCGCCATGTTCTGCTCGGCAACGCCAAGCTCGAAAAATCGCTCGGGATATTTTTTTGCGAACGCCTCCACGCGCGTGGATTCGACAAGGTCGGCGCACAGCGCGACGACGTTCGGATTCGCATCGCCCGCGGCCACAAGTCCCGTGCCGTAGCCGTCGCGCGTCGGTGCCTGCTCAACGTCGTCATCAAAAAGTTTCGGATTCAGTTTTGCTTCGGGATTCACCATTATGATTATTTTACCACACGAGCGTGTTCATGATCATGTGCGCGATCGCATTGTTGTTCGCGGGCGAAGCGATGTTGGGATTCGCATCCGCAACCGGAAAGTCAAAATGAAGCACGGTAGCGCCGCTCGCCACATACACGCGCTCGGCATTGTGGTCGAATTCGAACACATCAAAAAGCTCGTATGCCTGGGTGCCGTTTACCGTCGTAAGATAGTTCGACTTGAACTGCGGCGTTACCGTTGGCGCCGGCCCGCTCTTTGCATTCGCCGCGTCCTGCGCGCGATCGACGGCCAATAATTGATGCGCATACTCGCCGGAGGAAAGCGACTGTGCGTCCTGCTCTATGGATATCTCCATCGCATAGGTGGTCGTCCCGCTCAAAGGATTGCCAAGCACGATGAACGGTGTGGGTGCCGCGAGGCCGTTCGTGGAGATCTGCCAGTTGGGAGGATACTGGATAGAAAACCCAAAGCCCGCGTTGTGGTAGGTCTGCCACGCGGAAGTATCGATCGCCACGCTCGCGGCGCTATTCTCCTGCTGCAGCGCGGCCACCTGCCCGATCGCGCGGGCGGCAAAATATACGAGCATCGCGGTCACCGCAACGACAACGATCAACACCGCCCATAATTCCTTCCGGTGCGTCACGCCTTTGGCGAATGCTTTTTTTGATAGCGCTGCATGAGCCACATGCTGCCGCCGATCACGAGCACCGCGATCACGAGCCCGATGAAGAACTTCAGTTGATCGTCAACGCTCCCCCACCCGCGCGCGTAGCCGTAGATGATGCTCCACAATCCCGCGAGCATGATGCCGACGGGAACTGCGTTCGATGCGAGCGCTATGCCGCCGAATATCAGCCAGAACCCGAACGCGAACATAACGATGCCGATAACATTCGCAATGATAAAAAGATTTTTATTATAGACGTTCATCTGATCGGTGTACGCCTGCTCCTGCTGGTTGAACGTGGCCTGCTGCTGATTGGAGATATCCGCCTGAGACTTCTCGCACGCGAGATCGTTCGACGCGCACGGCGCTACCGCGACCGGCGTGTTTGGATAGTTCGGCGCGACTGGTTCCGGATAGAATGCCTTGATACCAAGATTGATGAGCGCGCCCAGGATGACCGCGGTCGCAAGCCCAAGCACAAAATTGACGACTTTCATGTTTTTTTAATGATTAATTTATTGATGCTCGCTCTGTATTTTATGCTGCAACGTGCGCAACTCGTCGAGCGCCTTCTCCGCCTCGCCATGCTTGAACGGCTTCGAGTGCCAGAGATAATCGTTCTCCATAAAATCCACGCCCTTGCCGGGGATCGTGTGCGCGATGATCACCGTCGGCTGTTCATGGACGGCCTTTGCTTCCGCAGCGGCGGCAATGATCTCCTCAAAATTATGACCGTCGATCTCGAGCACGTGCCAGTTGAACGCGCGATATTTATCCGCGAACGGTTCGAGCGGCATGATCTTCTCGGTAAAACCGTCGATCTGGATGTTGTTGCGATCAACGACGACCGTAAGGTTGCTCAAGCGATTCTTCCCGGCGAACATCACCGCTTCCCACGTGTTGCCTTCCTCGTGCTCGCCGTCGGAGGTGATGCAATAGATCTGATATTTCTTTGCGTCGAGGCGGGCCGCGAGCGCGATGCCGCTTGCCTGCGAGATGCCGGAACCGAGCGGCCCGGACGTGGTCTCAACGCCGGGCAGTACGCCGCGATGCGGATGACCCTGCAGGCGCGTTCCTAACTGGCGGAGCGTTTTTAATTCCTCCACCGGAAAATATCCGGCGTGTGCGAGCGCGGCGTATTGGATCGGGCAGATGTGCCCGTTCGAAAGCACGAGGCGATCACGATCGGGCCACGCAGGCTTCTTCGGATTATGATGCAAAATATGAAAATAAAACGCGGTAAAGATCTCTGCCATGTCGAGCGGCCCGGCGATGTGGCCGGAGCCCGCATGCGAGACCATCTTGATGACGTCCTCGCGCAAGCGCGTGGCCATAAGCTCCATTTCCCTCAATTTTTTTTCAGTGAGCGATTCCATGTTGCGATTATTAAAATATTATTAAATGGCAGAAAGCTCTTCGTACGCCTTCTTTGGATCGGCGCTGTTGAAGATATAGCTCGACGAAACGATCGTATCCGCGCCTACCTTTTCCACAAGCCGCGCCGTCTCCGGATTCATGCCTCCATCCACTTCAATTGTAACATCCGGCAGTTCCTCCCTCAAAAAACGAATCTTTTCTTCGATGAACGGAAGAAACACCTGCCCCGACGGACCCGGCTGGACGGCAAGCACCTGGAACGAATGAAAATGCTTGAGATAGTGCGCAATGTCATCTGCCGTAGATTCGGGCTTGGACGAGAGCATCACCTCCACGTGATATCGCTCCGCGGTCGAAAGGATCTCGTGCATCGATTGCGGGGTGAGCGACTCCGCATGCACGATCAGGCGACGGGCGCCCGCCGCAAGCCAATTATCCACGTATTCCTCCGGATGGTCCACCATCAGGTGCACCTCCAGGCCGAACGGTGATTTTAGCTTGACCCACCCAAGCGGATCCGCCCACGTTTTATGCGCCGCAAAAGAGCCGTCGGTGACATCGAGGTGCAGCAGATCGCCCGCTTCCAAAAAAGTTTTCGCGATGTCGATCTTTTTTTGCACACACTCAACGTCCGGACAATTGATGACGGGGATGACTTTCATGTATTGGCCATTATTTTTCGCCTTCTATTTGCGCTATCTTTCCCAAGCGCCGCGAGAAGCGTTCTTCCTTTTTGAAGGGTGTCGAGATAAAGACGCGGGCGATGTTCAGCGCATCTTCCGGTTTGATAAAATCTGCGGCGAGGCTCAACACATTCACATCATCATCCTGCCGCCCCGCGCGGATCTGGTCTGCCGATATCGCAAGCGCCGAACGCACGCCGCTGAACTTGTTTGCAACCACATCGACGCCGATCCCCGATCCGCAGATCACGATGCCGCGCACCTCCTCGCCGGTGCCCGCCACTTTTTCCGCGACCGCGCTCGCAAAGTCCGGATAGTCGTCGCCTCCGTCGCTTTCGGCATTTCCAAGATCGATCAGTTCGTACCCATCGATCCTGAGCGCCTGCTTGAGCGTCTCTTTAAGATAGAATCCCCTGTGGTCCGCGCCGATGTAGATGATCATTCTTTAAGAATAGCATTATCTGATTCTCTACCCAATGATTCCACATATTTCATTCTCTCCTCAAAATCGGGATGTTGCTTTTCTATAATTCCTGCCAAAAGATACACGAGCACGTGCATGTCCTTATAGATCAAATCGGGGTCTATTTCCATTTGAAATTCTTCACTCAAACTCTCCGCCGCTTTTTTCAAATCCCGGGCTGACCGATAAATCCGTTCATTATATGACTGAATAAGCTCTTCTCCTTCGGGCGATAGCCTCCGCAGATATTCACGCTTATACAAGTCAGCGTAGATCTCCGACCATTCGTAAACCGAATACTCAAATTTATTAAAATCCAAACCCGGCGTATCTCCCAACTCCGTTTTATCCATTGCAAGAACATTCTTCTTAAAAGCTCCCGATGGGAATGGGCGCGTCTCATCCTCGGGTGGAAATATTCTAAAAGATTTTGGATGGCCCAGCTCATGAGCAATTGTCGCATCGAGCCTCCCCATTTTCTTCCAGATATCAGCATCTTCTTTTCCGAACCAGATGTACGGGATTCTCGTTACTGCCGATCGGTCGCCCCACCACGCGCGGCTCAATGCCATATCCATCATCGCTTGCGGCGGAATATCGACATCTCGCTCGGGATCTTCATCTGCAGACTCTGCCACGGTTCCGGTATTATCGAGAAATTTATAATTCAAACCATCAAGATATTCCTCATCAAAAAGTCCGAGCCTAACCACAGCCTCTTTCGTTGCCTCGAGAATTTTCCTATCTTCCTCTTGGCGACCTTCGGGATTCTGAAAGGATTCCTTGATCACGGATCAATTACAAAAGCGCTGCAACCTTTTGCACGTGCTTGATGAGCGTGGAGACATACCCCGCTTCGTTGTCGTACCACGAGAGCACCTTCACCATGTCGCCATCGATCACTTTGATGAGGTCGAGCGGAACGGTCGCGCCAAATGGCTGGCCGATGATATCGGACGAAACGAGCTGGTCGCGCGTTACCTGCAAGATCCCCTGCCATCGCGGCGACGCGGCGGCGTCGGTAAGTATCTGCGCGATCTCCTCAACCGTCGTCGGACGCTTTGCAATAAACGTGATGTCGGAAATGGAGCCGGTAATGTTCGGCACGCGGAACGAGAGCCCATCGAACTTTCCCTTGAGCTCCGGGATCGCGCGCGCCACGCTGATCGCGGCGCCGGTCGTTTCGGGAACGGTGTTCATTGCCGCGGCGCGGCCCTTGCGGAAATCGTGGCCGCCGCGGATCGGTCCGTCCACGAGCGCCTGCGTGGCGGTGTACGCGTGCACGGTCGAGAGCGATGCTTTTATGATGCCCGGATTTTCCGAGAGCACCTGGATGACGGGCGACGCGGAATTCGTGGTGCAAGAACCGTTGGACGTGATCGGCGCGATCTTAAAATTATCTTCGTTCACACCGATGAGCACCGTCTGTCCGGCGGCGCCATCCTCGTCCTTCGCCGGCGCGGTGATCACGACACGCTTCGCGCCCGCATCAAGATGCACCTTCGCCTTTTCGTACTCATCAAACAATCCCGTCGACTCAACAACAAGATCAATGTTCAACGCTTTCCACGGAAGCTGCGTCGGATCTTTTATTTGCAAGAAATTTATTTCTTTTCCGTCGACGATCAGTTTGCCGTTTGGAAGATCCGCTTTAATATCTTTTTCAAAACGACCGTAGACCGTGTCGTACTTTAAAAGATAGGCAAGATTCTCCACGTCGCCAAGGTCATTCAACGCCACGATCTCGATGCCCGGCAGCTCGAATGCCGCCTTAAAGAACAACCGCCCGATCCTGCCGAACCCGTTTATCGCGACCCGTACGTTTGCCATGTGATTATTAAAAATCGTTAAAGTTTATGTTGGGGTGACCGTTCCCTCTATTATATAGTGAAAAGCGGCGGAAACCCAAACAGGCAACGGCGGGACGCGCCCACTATTCAACCGCTCCGATCGTCACGGTATCCCCTACTTTAATATGGTATTTTGCGACGGTGCCGGCATTCACTTCCAGGACCTTATCGGTGTTTTGGGGCGAGGCAAATATCGGCAGCTGCCATAGCTGGGTGCCCGACGTGGGCGCGGGAGCATTCTGCGCAAAACCGACGACAGCGTTGCCGCTGATCCAGATCATGTCCAGCGGAAAATTCATATCCTTCATCCAGAACGTCTGAACCGTGCCAGTGCCAAAGATAAAGAGCATGCCATCGCTCGCGCCAAGCGACGGGCGAAACGAAAGGCCGCGCGTCTGCTCTAGTGCGCTTGACGCGACCTCGACGTTAAACTTCGCGCCGTCAACAGCGAACGATTCGGCGCCGAGCGGAGGGTTTTCTCCGGCAACAACCGGCGCGGACGTGCCGCTTGCGGAAACCAAAGCGCCGGCTGACGTGGAGCTTGTAATGGAAACATCCGCGCGTTGGAGCGGTGGGTTCGGCTTGCCGAAGAAAAGATACCACCACGCGCCGATGGCGATGATGAACAGCACGAGAGCGGCAACGAGCGATATGATCATTATTTTTTTCTTTGGCGACATTACTCTATATATTAGCACCGCCCGCGGCGCCAATGCTATCACCCTCACCGTTCCTAAAGCGCAGGCCGAATACCACAATGCCGAACGCGACCGACACGTTCAGCGATTCTTTCTTACCCATCATCGGGATCTCAAGAATACGATCGGCGGCGCGCAGGATCGACGGCGGCAGCCCCTTCACCTCGTTGCCGACGATGATCGCCACGCGCGCGTCGGCGCGGACAAGTCGCGCAACCGCATAGTACGGCACGGATCGTTTGGACTGCTCGAGCGCAAATATCTCGTATCCTTCTTTTTTTAACCGCTTCATAACGCCAGCCGTCGTCTTTGCGGACTCCCACGCCAGATATTTTTCCGCGCCGAGCGCGACCTTGGCAAAGTCCGCGCGCACTTCCTTAAAACGGTCGACCGGTGACGGCGTGATGCCGCACAAAAATATTTTCTCCACGCCCGCAGCGTCCGCCGTGCGGAAGATCGATCCCACGTTGTGGACGCTGCGGATGTCGTGTGCGATGACGATAAGTTTCATTCCTCTCTATATTAGACGTCTACGGTATCCGTCGCAACATTAATTCGAGAACAGCACTCCCGTATCGCCGGTCACCGTGAATTTCGCGTTCGCGAGCGACGGGTCGCTGAACGCCCCGCCTGCGGTATCCACCGCCGTCCCATAGAACTGCACGCTCGCACCGGTGGAAGGATTTCCCGTCTGCGCGGTAAAGACCCAATGGTATCGGTGATCGGGATAGAGCATGAGGGATGACGACGCAAAGGAAAATGTGGGAGTTCCCCCGCATCCGGATCCGCCGAAGCCATTATCGCTCGGCGTCACCCCGACGGAAGACAGATTATATTCGTCGAACAATTGCAAAGAGCACCCGACGCTCTCAAGATATCGCGCGCTGGTCTGGACATCCGTGGTAAAGAGCGCAATGGACTCGAGTGTGGACGTTGATGGCACGGTAAAATACTGATACGCATAACCGAGCGACGGACTGAGCTCATAGGGCGTGAATCCCGGAGGGAAATTCCATGTCGTCGTCACGGCTGCAGACACATCGCCATAATTGTCCGCCGCGCGCAGGCCGATGAGGTACGAATTCCCCGCCACCACCGGGATCGAGCCGGCCGCGCTCCAGCCGAAACCGGCAAACGAGGTGGAAGTGGAATAATTCATCTCATAGTGAAGCGGATTCGCCGGCCAGTCAGGGTCCGTAGAGGTTGACCATGAAAGATCGAGCTGCATCCCCAATTCGTCAAAACGTTCCGCAAGATTGGTTGGAGTGGTAAGCGGCGGCGGCGTGAGCGTCGACGTGGCGAACGTTCCCTCCATCACCATGAAAGGAAAGAATGGCCCGGTAGATTCCACGCGGCCGATGCCGTAGATGAAGTTGTTCCACATGGTCGTGCCGGTGGTGGTCGTCGTCGTGCCCGCGAGGATCACGCTGCGATTCTGCCAATCCTGCACGGTGATAAGCCGATAGTAAAAATACGGCTTGAGCGGAATGGAAAGTCCGGCAAAGGTCGTTGTTGCCATCGTGGGAGTGAACGGCGCATTACCGGAAATCGGGAACTCCTGCACGAGCACGGTATAATTTTTATCTTTGAATTCCTGGAGGAAGACCTGCGACGCGAGATAGTCCACGTCACTCACCTTCCCTTTGAGCGTGAGCGTGGTGAGTGTGCCCGCAAAGCCATTGCCTAAATAAAACCAGTTATCGTCATACCAACTCCCATTGGAATTTGCGCTGTCATCCAGCTGGGAGAACAACGTGCCCGTCGCCGCGGTCACAGGGGTGGATGGCGTGCTCGTCGCATCGTTGCTTGGCGTACTCGTGCTTGTAGCATCCGCCGCGTCAACGGTCGACGTGGCGACCGTCGGTGGCGTCGAGACCGTTGTTGATGCCTGCGTCGATATTGAAGGCGCGGACACGGTTGCGGGCGTTATGGAAACACCACCAGCGGGAGCCAAATTATTCATCACCGATGGCGCCGATGATGAAGCGGGCGCCGGGACAATCGAATTTGTCGTCGTAGCTATCGTGGCATTAGACGATGGCGCACTTATGTCGTCGGCGGGGGCGGCATCTGCGGTAGCAGTAGCAGCAGCATCGTCGTCGCCGTTGTCGGAGAGATACCACTTTCCCGCCGCCACGTCCGTATATCCGGAGATCGGCTCCGGATTGTATGCGGAAAATGTCCCGTCGCTGTTTACCGTATCCATCGCAAAGTGGAGGTGTGTGCCGGGATGGACCGCGCACGCGAGACCGGCAACGAGCCCGGTATCGCCGATCAGCCCGATCGTCTGACCGCGCCGGATAGGTGTGCCGCTTGCAGTGATCGTAATACTGCCGGGAATCATATGCGCATACCGGCTCACTACATTATTGCCGTGATCGATGATCAGCTCCGTGCCGTACCCCCCGTTGTATCCCTCCTCGCTCGCGAACATCACCTTTCCGGCAGCCGCCGCAACCGCCAGCTTCCCGTACGCATCGCATCCGTTCTGCGTAAGGTCCAACGCATAGCTGTCCTTTTTTATGTGCGTGGGCGGAGTGTTATACCCTTGGGTCACCACAAAACTTTGTCCTTTTGCATATGGCAGCTTGACCGACACCGGCGGTGCATCCGCGGCGCGCGAGAGCACGGGCGCGGTAAGCGCGGCGCTGAATGCCAGAAGAAATGCCATGAGAGTAGTGAGTGGTTTTTTCATACGCGCGTAATGATCAGATGGTTAATCCCGAGAGAAATGTTTGGAGCATGTCATCGCACGGTGCGGAACCATCCGCACCTTCGCCGACGACCGACGGCGCGATCTCGTACGCGTGCTGATCGTTGAACGCGTACACGAGCGTCGTCGGAATATTGTCGATCGTCCCGATCCACTTCACGCCGCTGCCGCTCGCAAAGGACACATCCTCGCTCGACCGCTCGACGACGGCGAGGCTCGGATCGGCGCCGATGCGATGCGCGATCCAATCCGCCGTATCTGCGCCCGCGGCGAACGGAAACGCGGAGACTTCGATTTTGCAGGCAGCAACGCCGGCAACGGCGGCGGAGGAGGCGGAAGAGGACGCATCGGAATGTACTGCGATGGTATCCTCTCCCGTCTTTTCAATGTTCCAACTCGCGGGCACATTGAATGCATATCCGTCGTTCGAAAATGTCTGCATAGGGACCGCGGCGGCCGGAGTGCCGCTCGCGGTATTGTCCGGCTGCACATTCACATCCGCATCCGGCTGCGCCACCGATCCGGTTCCCGCGGCGAGATGTTCGACGATGAGAAATGTTCCGCCCGCGGCGGCCGCAGCGATGAGTATCCAGAGAAATAGAATTCCACGCGATGATTTTTTCATATTATTTTTTATTGAAGAGAAAAGTCGTTAGTATTGTTTTCCGTGTCCACCAGCACGCCATCCGACGAGCGGCGCGAGAGCAATTGGTTCGCGCCGGGACTCGTCGGATACGGCGTCCCTTCGCCGTACTGGCCGGTGCCGGTTCCCCATGCGACCGCGTCGACGATGTTCCCCGCCGCGTCCATGAGCGCCACGCTGTTGTCGGCAGACAATGTTTCCGTGCTTGAAACATTTGCGCCGATCGAGTCCGAAAATCCGCCGGTGGAATTCGCCCACGTGAACGACTGCCCGGCCGCGATCGTGCTGCCCGCAGGGAATACTTTCAGCGAGTAATCCGTTCCCGTCTGGGATTTCTTATGCAGCTTCCATCCGCTCATGTCGATCGCGGACGCGGTCGGGTTATACAGCTTTACAAAGTCATTGCTCGCTGCCGCGCCGGCGATCTGCACCGTGGCGATAAGGACATGGCTTGCGGCCGCGGCGGCAGTCGAACCGCTGCTCGCATCGCTATTTCCGCTATTATCCGCGGGCACCGATGAGGTTGTGGTCGCAGTGGACGTCGTCGCTCCCGTAGACAGCGAAGGAATATCGGCATCCGCGGAGGTATCGTCGGACGAGGTGGCGCTCGTATCGGAGCTATTGCCGGAACCAGCGCCGCCGCCCGAACCACCCGTCGGTGCCGCGAGCGTCGATCGGAAGTTTGCGGTAAACGAGGTATTCGCACCGATCGTGAACGAACAATTCGTTTGGCCATAACACGACCCCGACCATCCGCTGAACGCGATGTTCGGGCCCGCCGCCGGCGTGAGCGTTATGCGCGTTCCCGACGCAAAACTTCCCGTACAGCTCGCACCGCATACCAATCCGGCGGGGACGCTCGCAATGGTCGCGCCCGCCGCGTCGCCCCCGAACGCGATGGTGAGCTTGTATTGCGCCGGCGGCGGGCCCGCGGAATTTTCCGCGCCGGGAGTTCCGCCGGGCGCCGCGCTCGTGTGCCATCCGACGCCATTCGCATCGCGCTCGAGCGTGGCCTTCGTCGTATTGTTTCCGGCGGGCCACCCGCGCGATGCGTCGAGGTAATCGGATGCGTCGCATTGCGGATCAAAGAGCGCGAGCACATCGCCGGCGTTCGTAAGGTCGCCGGAATATATTTTTGCGTTGCCGACGCCCGCCGTTCCCCGCGAAAGCACCAGTAATCCTCCCGCCGCGATCGTATCACCGCCCGAAAACGATATTTTTATCTTTCCCGACGCGTTCGTCAGTTCCCATCCGGAAAGATCGACGTCGCTTGCCGAATTATTTTTCAATTCCATCCACTCCGCGCTAGATGACGACGGCGATCCCATCCACGCGATCTCGTTCAAAATGATCTGATGCGTCGTTGAAGGCGCGCCCGCAGGAAACGGACACGGCGCGGCAGACGCCGGCGATGCTGAAGGCGAAGAAGATGGCGATGGCGGCGAAGAAGTTCCATCCGTTATTGCGCTATCGATATCTTGCGGAACTGATGGCGCAGCTATTTGATCTTGCGATCCGTCCGTTTGCTCCGCTGGCGCTGCAGGAACCGCAACGCTGGTTTTCTTTTGCGCGGATTTTTTCGCCGAAGCGGCAGGAGCCGCCTGAGTTGCCGGCACTGCCGTTGCGTCGTCGTCGGTCGGCTCATCGAACGCCGGCAACGACGACGAAGCGCTGTTCGTCATGGAAATATCCGCGCTCGGCGCGGTATCGACTTCCGCGGAATCGATCCCGAGCATGCCGTTTATCGGCGCAGGATAAAAATAGTACGCCATGCCCGCACCGAGCCCGATGACCGCTATAAAAACACCCACATTTATATATTTTTTCTTGTTCATGCAAAGAAGGTACCACAATGGGCATTAAAAGGATCTTAAAAAAAATCCGTCAAGCCCCAAAAGGGCTCCCCGCCGAAAGAACGTATCCCATACGGATGTACCTATATATGGAGGTCCGGCCGGTGGGACGACTAGCTCCAGGCCGGCCTCCAAAAAGAAAGCCCTTTTTATCAAAAATATCGCCTTCCACGGGCTTTTCCCCAAAAAAGTTCCTTTCCAAGAAAAAAATTGTTATACTTTTTATCCACCCGCCCGCGGGTCGCCCACTTTCTTAAATTTTCGTCATAAAAAAATTCGATTTTTAATGGATTTTTAAGAAACGGCGCGCAGGGACTCAAAAATACGCGGGGAAAAACCTGATGGCGCCTTGCCCAGAAATGGCCCGTGGAGCATCGCCCGCCACATCGCCATTTTTTCAAAAATCTGTCTAACTTTTTCCTCGTTTCCGGCGCCGGTTATCCACAGCAAAGACCTCCTTTTTAAACCCCGGTGCTAAACTTGTTTTACATTTAAAAAGTCGGTGAGCGTCACAAAAAAAATTATTATTAAACCATCATGGAGTTAACCATTACAAAAAGAGACGGAACAAGAGAGCCATTTAACGCGGATAAGATCAACCGTTCCATTGAACGCGCGTGCGCGGGACTGCAGGATCCCATCAGCATGGTCACGCAGATCGCCACGGAGACGCGGCTGACGCTCTATGATGGCATCACGACGGAAGAAATGGACCAGGCGACGATCAACGCCGCCGTGCAGAATATAAAAGAGGACATCGAATACGATAAAGTTGCCGTGCGCCTGCTTTTGAAAACGATTTATCGAAAAGTGGTCGGCGATTACGAGGATAATCTGGAAATTTTGCGGAAGAAGCATCGCGACGGATTCGCGGCGTGGGTCGCGAAGGGAGTTGCGAACGGGATTCTCGACGCACGCATGGCGGAAAAATTCGATCTCAAAGAATTGGCGGCGGCGCTCGACATTCGCCGTGACGAACTTTTTGTGTATAGCGGACTCGACACGCTCCTCCATCGCTACGCCATCAAGGATGTGGAGAACGATGCCGCCGAGACGCCGCAATATCTTTTTATGCGCATCGCGATGGGACTCACGTTCAACGAAAAAGATCCGACGCTCTGGGCAAAGCGCTTCTATCAGAAGATGTCGCAGATGAAGTACATCTCCGGCGGTTCCACGAACCTCGGCGCGGGCACCACGCGGCCGTCGCTCTCGAATTGTTTTCTGATGCAGATCGAGGACGACATGGAGCACATCGCAAAGTCCGTCGGCGACGTGATGATGCTTTCAAAAGCATCGGGCGGCATCGGCGCGAGCGTAACGAAGTTGCGCGCGACCGGCTCCCCTCTTAAATCCAACAACACGCCGTCGAGCGGCCCAACGCCGTTCGCAAAAATAATTGACACTGCGATCCGTGCGGTACAGCGCGGCGGAAAGAAAAAAGGCGCGCTCTGCTTCTATATGGAGAACTGGCACATCGACTTCCCGGAATTTTTGGATTGGAAGCACAACGCCGGCGACGACTACATGCGCATGCGCACCGCCGACACCGCGGCGTTCATCTCGGACGAGTTCATGAACCGCGTCGCGAATCGCGATTTCTGGTACATGTTCGACCCGAAAGAAACGCCGGACCTGATCGAGCTTTACGGCAAAGAGTTCAGCGCCCGCTACGCCGAATATATAGAGATGGCCGAAAAGGGCCAGCTCCGGGTGTTCAAGAAAGTCCCCGCCGAGGAATTATATAGACAGATGCTCACCTCTTTGCAGGCCACCGGCCATCCGTGGCTCACCTGGAAGGACCCGATGAACCTCCGCGCGCTCAACAACAATACCGGCACGATCCACATGTCGAACCTCTGCACGGAGATCTGCCTCCCACAGGATCGCGAACACATCGCCGTCTGCAATCTCGCGTCGCTCAACCTCGCGACCCACGTACACAACAAGCAGATCGACTGGGAGAACTTGGAAGAAAGCATCCGCTTCGCCGTGCACCAGCTCGACAACCTGATCGACATCAACGTTTTGCCGATCGCGGAAGCCACGCGCTCCGATCAGGAGAACCGCGCGGTCGGACTGGGCGTGATGGGATTTTCCGACATGCTCGAGCAGATCGGGCTTTCGTACGAGAGCGAGCACGCGCATAACTTTGCGGACAAGGTGTTCGAGTTCGTAAGCTACGTCGCGATCGACGAGAGCGCGAACCTCGCCGCAGAGCGCGGAGCATACTCCAACTTTGAAGGATCCGGCTGGTCAAAAGGCATGGTGCCGATCGACACGATTAAAACGTTGGAAGACGGACGCGGCATGACGCTCACCGTCGCAAAGGAACACCGCTATCGCGGATTGAATTGGGATGCACTGCGCGAGAAAGTTAAAAAAGGAATGCGCAACGCGACGCTCATGGCCACCGCGCCGAACGCGAACATCGGACTCGTTGCCGGCACAACGCCGGGCATCGATCCCCGCTTCGCGCAGGTCTTCTCGCGCAACAAGATCTCCGGAAAATATCTCGACCTCAATCACAACCTCGTGAACGATCTCAAGAACATGGGCATTTGGGAAAAAGTGAAGGAGCAGATCGTCGCGGACCAGGGCGACATTTCGGCGATCGACGAGATCCCGCAGCACATTCGCGATATCTATAAGACGTCATTCAGCACGTCGCCGTACGCGTTCATCGAAGTCGCGGCGCGCGCGCAGAAGTGGATGGACCAGTCGCTCTCGCGCAACATGTATCTTGAGACGCGCGACATCAACGAGATGATGGACATCTATTCGACCGCGTGGAAAAAAGGATTGAAATCCACGTATTATTTGCATATGAAGCCACGCCACACCGCGGAGCAATCGACGGTGCGCGTGAACAAAGCGGAGCAGATGGGTAAGCGCGGATTCGCCGCGGTGATGGAGGCAGCGGCCGAGGCACCTGCACCGGCGGAATCCACAGAAGTGGCCGCGCCGCAGCAGCAGTTCACCGTCGCGCAAGCCATCTCGGTAAATGAACCGGCCGCCGAGACGGTCAGGGCCGTTCCCGCCGTAGCGGCATTCGGCTTTACCGCGGAAACGATGCCGGAGATAACCAGCGCAAAAGCAACCATGGCAACGCCCATCGAAGCCACGCCCGCAAAGGCGGCAGCCGGCCCGTTCGCCGCCGCCATCAAAGCCGAAAGTCACGCCGGGCATGTGCATACCACTTCCCCCGCTCAGCCTTCAGCCGCCGAACCTTCCGCGGCTTCCACATCAAACGCCCCACGCATCATGCCACCAAGCGATCCGATGGAACAGTTCCTCTGCGATAGCTGTCAGTAGGAATTATCAATTTCCCAAAATAGATTAAAAATGGCGCATCGGAGCGCTATTTTTAACACCACAATACTTTGAATATTTGCGCTTCTGTATATCCGCACTTTCCCTGAAGAAAACTCCTTACAAAATCCCAAACTAGACCGGCTTTTAATGGTTTATGGTTTGGCACCACAGTGGCTTCATTCGTAGCCTGATAAGTTATTTTAATAACATGCTTACTCGCGTGTTTAATAGTACATCCACCTAATTTATTACAAGCCTTCACTAAATCTTCAAAAGAGCAATTTACTAATTTTGGATAATCCACGATTAAGAAATTCTTTGTAATTGACGGATTTGATCAAGGTTCTGCTTTGGTAAAATATCCTCCAAGGTATATTTCTCGGGAGGGTTTTCCTCCGCAACAATATTTTTTACAGATTCCACGGGGAGATAACGCCCGAGTTCCGCGATTAATTCTTCGGGAACATTGTAATAGGCATACACCGCCCTTGTAAGGACATCAAAAAGCTCAGAGAAAGTTTCCCCTTGAGAATAGCAAGGAATTTCTATTGCCTTTGCCCAGTAGCCACCTTCTTCAGCTTTGTTGACTTGCACGCTTAACAAGCTAGGGAGAACGGCTTGGAAAAGTAATTTTTCTTCGTCTTTTTCTGCCATATGTTATATATAACAGTCTAAGTATCCCATTTGTTACAACCCCACACAAGGACAGTATTATAACACAACGAAAATGTCGGTCAAATCATAAGAGATTGCAGCTTCTATGACTGGTTTAAGTTTAGCTATTCAGATAGGCAAGTCAAAAATCTTTTAATGATTTTTTAATAAAAATTCTGCCTATGAAAGCTTCATAGGCAGAGAGACGCCAAACATTCGCGCAGCGTGGACGATTTCCATCTGGCGATCGTCACCAAAACGAAGACCGCCGCTAATTTGTTTGAGAGAGCGCCCTACGATCTCTTTATGGTACGCGAGGAACGGGGTTTCTTCCACTTCGTATCTAATGGCACAATTAGATCGCTGGATCAATTCGAAAAAAATCGTATCGACCCAGTGAGATTTGCCCCAGATTACATCGTAGGCGAAAGCGTCGATTTCGAGTTCATATTCGCTCTCGCCATGTTGCCATAAAATGGTACGTCCTCTTCCGATGCCGTTCCAAAATCGGAAAGCATGAACTAATTCGTGCACCAGGGTAACATGAATCTCTTCGAGCGTTGTTGTTGACCAAGGGGCGTGAGTTCGGTTAAGAGGCTCTTGCGAGCGCAGCTGAATTTCGTGAGGAAACCTACTGATCGGCCTATTTGCATTGTCCCAATGGAGATACCTACCCATGGGAGCTGCGGCCTTCTGAAAAACAAGCAACAGACCCTCGTCGAACACCGGGAATATTTCTTCCGGCTCAGAAAAGAAGTGTCTATCCATATTCAACTCCCAAGGAAATCCACGGGAAATATACGTCCAAGCCCATACTTTGTAAAGCCTAAAACCCTACGTTATACACAATTTTTGTCAACATTGTTGACCGCCGGCTTTTCCCCTATAATCTTTTAACCCCTCGTCGCGGGGATCAAAATTCAAACAATTTTTAATAATAAAATGTTGATCGGCAAAGCATCCCCGGAGGATATGAACCTCCATCCAATTCAATATCAGTGGGCGTATGACCTCTATCAGCAGGCGGTGCGCAACACGTGGTTCCCGCACGAGATCGCACTCAAGGAAGATCTGTATGATTGGGAAAAGATGACCGACGACGAGCGCCACGCGGTAAAGTTCTTGATGGCATTCTTCAATCCGGGAGAGCTCATCGTCAACCGCTCGATCGCGCTCGGCATCTATCCGTACCTCAAGTCACCGGAGTGTCATCTCTATCTCGCGAAGCAGATGTGGGAAGAAGCCAACCACTGTGTCGCCTTCGAATACGTTTTGGAAACGTTCCCGCTCGACCGCTCGAACGTGTTCAACCTTCACCTCGACACACCGTCGATGAAGGCCAAGGAGGATTACATCAACAAGTACATGCGGCGTATGACGGAAGACACGCTCGACGTCGAAACGCCCGACGGCAAAAAAGATTTCATCCGCAACCTCGTCGCGACGAACATCGTGATGGAAGGCATCTGGTTCTACAGCGGTTTCATGGTGGTGCTTTCGTTCCGCCAGCGCAACCAGCTTCGCAACTTCGGTTCCATGATCAACTGGGTGATCCGCGACGAATCGCTCCACCTCAAGTTCGGCATGAACCTCATCCAGAACATTTTGGAGGAGAACGCGGAGTTGTTGACGAAGGAATTTGCCGATGAGATCAAGAACATCGTCGTCGAAGGCGTAAACCTCGAAGTTGATTACAACAAAGACCTCTTCCCGCGCGGCATCCTCGGCTTGAACGCGGATTACGTGAACCAATACGTACAGTACGTGGCCGACCGGCGGCTCGAAGAGCTCGGCATCGGCGCGCACTACGGCGCGAAGAATCCCGCCAAGTGGATGGCAGGCGCGACCGACGTCCTTGAGCTCGTCAATTTCTTTGAGGCGCAAAACACGAGCTACGAAGTGGACGGCCACGCCGCGGACAAATCAAAATAAAAAACACCCCCTCTCCGCCTCCAGGCAGATGACCGTTCGGCGGGGAGGGGTGTTTTTTATTTCTGGTATAATATAAGAATCATATGAATCTTAAGACTGTTCTCATTACGTTATCTATCATTGCAGGCGTGCTCATCGTCATCACCTTCTACGTGGTGTTCTACAGCGGCGGCGGGACATATGTGGTGAGTTCCACGCTCGGCCCGAACGCGGGAATATTCTCCACGAGCACATCCGCAGAGAGCAGCTCAACAGCAAGCGGCGTCGGCGCCTCCTCCACGCTCGCGCTTGCATCGGGCACGGCATCATCATCCGAAGGAACCGGCGGCGAACTTTCCACACAGGGCAACGGCGGCACGGCAGTCACGTGGACGCAGGGCAACGAAACGATGTCCATCGCGAACGCGGTGATCACGGGCACTCAGCTCACGCTTGGCGTGCAAGTGACGATGGGCTCCGTCGGCGAATGCGTACCGCTCAACCTGCGGCTGATCGCCGATGAGCAGGGCGACCTCTCCCCTCCCGTCACATCACAATTCACCTTCCCCGACACGGGCACCTGCAACGGGACGCCGGGCGAAACATACAGCGCCCAGCCGATCGTCTTCACGCTCAGCAACCCCGGCACGTTCCCCATCATCCTCACGACCGGCGGCGCGGCAAACCTCCTCTTCGAGGTCGATCAAAACTCCGATGGCAGCCTGAGCGTCCAGCTGCCGCCGAACGCGGGGTAGCAAGTTGCAAAAAAAATCGCTATTGAAAATATCTCGTCTTCTGTTAGAATAGTATTCGTATTCCGCGATAGCTCAATGGTAGAGCGGCGCCCTGTTAAGGCGATGGTTCCAGGTTCGAGTCCTGGTCGCGGAGCAGCTATAAAACTTAGGTCAGTTTCAGAAAAATTCAGCCGCGCTTCGCGGAGCGAAGCGTATGGTTTAATGGGGGTAAATTCGATACGGCGGTTTTTAAGAAAGAGGTTCGAGCCGAAAATTTTTTGAAGGCTCTCCTTTTTGGCGTTTATATCGTCATTGATTGCGACTTTAGCAAGCAATGACGCGTCTTTTATCCAGTTTCGCATCGGTTCGAGCCACGGGCACTGGCCTCTGTGTGATCTCGTTAGAACCTCCTCCAACGATTTCTTCTCGGACATGAGGGTTTTCTTGCGGGCAAGGTAGGTTTCGTGATCTATTTCCTGATCCACAAAGAGGTCAGTGATCCGGTCGATCTTTCGGCTCACATCGCCCACCTTCTCCTGCAAGCCACGGACGAGGGTTGCGGTCGTGCGGGAGGCGTCCTTTTCGTCTTCATCCGCCAGTCTCGACATCTCTCTCGCCCACGCCTCCGGCATTACAAATTGCGTGAGCAGTTCGGAGAGGTCGGCGACAAGGGTTTCTTCTCGGACGTATGGTTGCGAACAGCGCGTAGCCGCTTTTTTGGTACAACGATAATAGGTGTGGCCTTTCTGTTCTTCGGCGGTAATCATGCACCCGCACTCGCCGCACCGGAGCAGGCCGCACAGCGGCTTCGGTTCCTTGTCCGTCTTCTGTGGATGCCCTCGCCTCTCGATCACGACCTGCACCTTGTCGAACAATGCCTTGCTGATAAGCGGCGTGTGCCTGCCCTCATATATCTCGCCGCCGTAGCGGAAATGGCCGTAGTAAAAAGGGTTGGTGAGAATGAATTTTATCTGGTCTTTATGGGAAACTGACCTAAGTTTTATAGCTGCTCATCTCCACGCTCCTAGTCGAACGTTTTTTACCGAAAATCCGTGAGCTTTACCCCTACATAGGGTAGTCGTTTACCCCTTCATTCAGGTAGTCACTAGCTCTTTTCAGAGTGACTACCCTCCTATCTCAAAATCGCCCCATTATCATTGGCTTTCACGCATCGCCGCGATCTGAAATCCAATGCCGACTTCACTCCGCTACAGCCTGCTGGCTTCCGCTCCGTTCATTGTCCTCGGCCTTCTCTCCCGTCCGTCTTTTGTTGTGGCTCGTTGGGGGGGTGATTAAAATTGAATAAAATAGCTCACGGCCGCATGGCCGCGAGCAAAAATTTTTCGCGATTTATATTTTACAGATATCAGGTCTCCAGCGTGGAAGATTTTTCGCCGACCATTCAGTAAGGCCACCGCGCACGCTATAAGCCTCAATTCCTTTCTTTCGTAAAACCTCTGCGAGAATTTTTGTACGGACACCCATTGGACAGAATAATATGACTTTGCGCTTTCTCCACTCGCGGGAAAACTTAGGCAGATTCTCGACAATCTTATAGGATTCTATCTGCCGCGAGTTGGGCAGGTGGAAGTGCAAAAATTCTCCGCGACTTCTAATATCAATAATCTCAACGTCGGCACGAATCGGAACTTCCTTGCCTTCGGTAAGCCGCCGCCACGTCTCTTGAGCCGAAAGTGGGTAGATCGTTTCATACGCTTCGTCTATGTCGAGTTCAAAACGATTGGATTCTATGGCGACTGGCCGATCAGCCTTCTTTTTGTTTTTGTCCGGCCTGTTTATCAACAATCCCTCATTCTCTATCTTCGGGAAATGGCTGGCATCAAGATATTCAAAATACTCGTTGAGATACGGCAAAGGGCTGTCTGGACAGATGAAAACGGCAACAATTTCTCCATCGCTATTCCGCAACTTATCTAACTCGCCGTTTTCTTTGAGCTTGGAGAGGAAATTCAAAAGCCCAGCGAGTGCGAAGCCGGAGCTTGCCCCCGCCATGATTCCGGCGCGGCAAAGTTCCAAGCTTTTCTCAAAGGACTCTTTCGTGCCAACTTCTTCTACATAATCCGTTGCGCCCTTCCAGTCGAATGTGATTTCGCGCAAGAGATTAGGAGTACGCACGCCGGGCACGGGATTGTTCGGAAGCCGAGCGACCCCCACCGTTGCAAGACTGGCCGAACATTTCTTTAAGTATCCGCCCGCGCCGAACATCGTTCCGGTCGTGCCCAGTCCAACGCAAAATACCGTTATCTTTCCTTCGGTTTGCTCCCAGATTTGAGCACCCGTCCACTTCTCGTGGGCGCGAGGATTCGCTTCGTTGTCATATTGTCCGGGGTTGTACCAACCCTTTTTCTTACCGATTTTCTTTGCCTTATGGATGCCACTCGTCTTGTCGCTCGGATCGGGACAGATCGGCTCCTCATTCACCATTATTTCAGTGCCAAGCAGTTGCAGAAGTTGAAGCTTGCCCCACGTTACCTCATGCGACACGATGGCTTTCGTATGCTCGATACCAAAAAGACGGGCAATCGTCGCCAAAGAAAAAACAGTGTTCCCTGACGAGTTTTCAATAAGAGAATGGACGCTTTCGAGCTTTCCGGCCTCTTTCGCCTCAATGAGCATATTAAGAGCGGGCAATGATTTCACGTTCATAAGCGGAACCATGTTCATCAGCTTCGCAAAAATGCGAACATTGTCCTTTGTAAAAGGATTAAGGTGCGCGGGTAGCTCGACAAGTGGGATGTGAGGGTTGTTGTCGGGATTTAGAAAATCCCTGACGGCATTCGTCCCACTAAAAACGTTATTCTTTTTTAGCTTTGCTTCCATGATTCTCGATAAAAAGGCTTATATTAAAAGTTGGGTCAATCTGATCCGTAAGATCGCCGAAACGTTCAGTGATTGATGCTTGAGCGACGTACTTACGATGAAGTTCAAATAGTTTTTGAAGCCGCGCCTGATAGTCCGGTGTTACCGAAAAAAGTTTTTTATCGATGACTTGGAGGAGCCTCTTGTTTTCCGCTTCAAGCTCATCGGCGTCCAATGCGCCGCCTTCTTGGTCTTTGCGCCGCAGATAATCCGATTCTCTGAAAAATCCGAGGAGCTTATCCGACGGGATGTTCTTTCGCAGGAACTCAATATCCGTATCCGACCTCACCTTGTTGCCGACGACGAAAAGCGAATCGTATACGCCCGCGCCCTCCGCAAGTTCTTTATATTGCGCGAACACCTCGACACCGCGCTTCGTCGGCTCAACCGTAAGCACGAGCATATCAAACTGGGCATGGAGCGTGTTGGCGAAGGCATCCACGCCCGCTACCATGTCGGCGACGACAACGCCTTCCGTATCAATGAGATGAGAGAGGATGTTTTCGAGAATGGCAAGATTGTTGTGATAACAGCTCGCGCCGATCTCCTCGGTATCGTAAGTGCCCACCGCCAACATCCGCATTTTCCCATCGCCAACGCCGAACTCTTGAAAGATTGGGTTTTCTGAATCCGTTAAGAAGATAAAACCGGAATCGGCCGTCGGCGGTGTCGTCTTTCTGAAATGGGCGGATTCTTTAATACGTCCATTTTTGCCCTTGAGGTATTTCTTTATGACACTGACCGCCGCAGGATGCGAGATATGCTTTTCAACGGGCAATGCGGCCTCAAAGCCCAAAAGAGAGCCGAGGTGCATATTCAAATCGGCGTCTATCGCCAGCACCGGATACTTCTTGTTGATATGTTCTGCGAAAAGGACGGAAAGTGTTGTCTTGCCTGATCCTCCTTTTCCAACGAAAGCGATTCTCATACAAAAAGCATAACAGCGGCAGAACTAGCGTCAAATTAGTTGCAAGTAATTCGCATTTAGATATAATGAAGAAATGCCGAAACGAGATAACTTCCGCGAAGTTTTGAGGAAAGGCGGCCACAAGGCAACGCCTTCCCGTCTTGCGATCCTCGATATCTTTGGAAAGACTAGGAACCCGATGAGTGCGCAGGAGATTATCGAGACACTCCCCTCGGATACCGATCAAGCCACGGTCTATCGGACACTCAAATTGTTGAAAGAAAAGGGTGTCATTAAACAGATTGATCTCCGCCACAACCACGCCCACTACGAACTTGCGAATATAGCCGAACATCATCACCTCGTCTGCCTCCGTTGCGGTAGAATTGAAGATGTGGAACGTTGCGGCGTTGAAGCGATCCAATCCACCATCCTCAAAAACTCAAAGCATTTTGCGGAAATCCAACAGCATACGCTAGAGTTCTATGGCATCTGCAAAACGTGCGCCAAAAAGAGCGATGTAGCAAAGATAGAGCATTATAAGAACGCTCCGTTATAAAACAGATTATGAAGAAAATCGTGCTACATATTAAAAAACGTAAGAGAGTATATTTTGAAATCGCGCTCGCCTTTATTGTCATTATCGGATTTGGCCTTTTCTATCACTACGGAGAAACGAATTTTGAGGCGTACCTTGCCGAGAAATTTCCGAGCAACGGATTAAGCTTGGGGCAGGTCGTTTCGGTTCAGAACGACACGAGTACGATCTATCTAACTCAAAATATTGTCGTCCAGTTTTTGACTGGCGATCTGAAAGGCCAGACGACGACCGTTCTAAGTCATGCAGTCAGCAGTTCAACGTCTAATAACTATCTTCTGATTCAACCCGGAGAAAAAGTGTTGCTCGCAAAAGATACTCTCGAAGGCGCGGGGAACGAGCCATATTACATCACCGACCGCTACCGCCTTCCCGCGCTCTTTTTCGCCATCCTGCTTTTTATCATCGTTGCTGTCGCCTTCGGCAGAATTCGCGGCTTCACTTCGCTCATCGGCTTAGCGATGAGCGTCGGCGTGCTCGTCGGGTTCGTCGTACCGCAGATATTGGCTGGGCATGATCCGCTCACTATTTGTCTGATAGGAGCGGCGGCTATCGCGCTTGTTTCCCTGTATCTCGCACACGGCTTTAATAAACGAACGACAATCGCCTTATGCGGTACGCTCATCACACTTACCATTTCCGCGCTTCTCGCTATCTGGTTTGTTTCGATGGCGAAGCTCATCGGCCTTGCGACCGACCAATCGTTCTATTTAGAGTTAGGAACAAGCATAGCCCTGAATCTTCGCGGGCTTCTGCTCGGCGGCATCATCATCGGATCGCTCGGCGTTCTCGATGACGTAACAATCGGACAGGCGGCCACCGTCTATGAGCTAAAAGATGCTAATCCGAATCTTGATGCCAAAGAACTTTACCGCCGTGCCATGTCCATTGGCCGCGAACATATCGCTTCGCTCATCAATACTTTATTCCTCGCTTATGCGGGAATATCGCTCCCGATTATTCTCTACCTCGTCGCGTTCCAAAACGGCGTTCCGTTATGGTTCGCCTTAAACGGTGAACCTATCGCCGAAGAAATCGTGCGAACGATGGTTGGAAGCATTGGTATTATTTTGGCCGTGCCAATCACGACTCTAATCGCATCTTATTTTTACGGGAAACATAGAGTTGAGAAAATCCAAGAAACAGAGGCAAAAAAATAACCCACCATACGGCGGGCTATTTTTTATTTTTATGTGGCAGGGAAAAGGGTGGCACCAAGAAAAGAACTAACCACCTCCCTTTTCCCATTGAAAAGGGTGATAGCCACCCTGCCGTAAGAGTCGGCGATAGATAATATATTTACAAAGCCATCTCGTCAAACTCGTTCAGAAACATAGGGAAGGGATGATTACTAAGACATCTTCTCCCAGCCAAAATAATCGGTGAATTGATTTAGGGAGTTAGATCGCTCTCTTGCCCGCGCACGGGCGGCTGGGGGCAAGGGCAAGAAACCGCTATAAAATCGTTTTCGGCAGATCGTCCTTCGGCGACTTCCATATCGGCTCGAAAATCGCCTCCGGCTT
>Ga0181529_10001086_pt1 | contig 37050 bp, 26 predicted proteins | sample PEATcosm2014_Bin_36_FD_119763 | JGI IMG/M metagenome (GOLD analysis project Ga0181529, IMG submission 119763) | Peatland microbial communities from MTU Mesocosm Facility, Houghton, MI, USA - PEATcosm2014_Bin10_30_metaG | ecosystem: Environmental > Terrestrial > Soil > Wetlands > Peat | place... | reverse complement strand
GCGTGGAGCACCCACACCCGCCGGCCGGCGTAGTACCGCAATAGTTCTTCGGGATGGTCCGCTTCCCACGCCCACACCACGTCCGCCTTGTCTATGTTGGGCTCGTTGTAGACCCACTGATCGAAGACGTTGTCGCCTTTGTACCATCGGACCAGGATCAGATGCTGCCCGCCCAGCCGTCGCAGCTTGGCCAGAACATCGGCTCGATAGGTGCCGCCGGGCAAGGTGTAGCACCATGTCATGGGAAAATCGGGCGGGCGGTACGGCACCGGTTGGGCCACCACGCGAGCGGCCACCATCGCGGCACAGATGACCGGTATCCCTCGCACGATTGCCCTCCCCGGCGATTGAATGCGGCGCCTCCACAGACGGAGGTGGCGCATGGACTGGAGCAAGATCGCGTACAGCAGCGCGGTCGCCGGAGCCGCGTAATGCGGGTAGAACCAGATGCTGAGTCCCAGCCCCGCCAGGAACACCAGGCCCATAACCAGCAGAAAGCGGATTCTCCGATCCCTCAACACCCAAGGCAGTGCGAAGAGGGGCAGTGTCAGAACCGGGCCCAGGTAGAACAACCAAAAATCCCGGATCTTGATTGCAGACGTCGATAACCAGCCTGGGATGGATCGGGTGCTGCGATAGTAATCCATCTCCGCACCCGTATAGAAAGCCCGCAAGGCTGCGTTGCGGTAGACTGGCTCCGTTTTGGCGGGCGATTGCCAAATGAAATACGGCGCAATCGAATAAGTCTTTCGCTGTAGTTGCTGCGGCGATTGCAATGAGTTGCCGGTGACTCGCGACCAATAATACAGAGTGGCCGCGCCACCGATCGAAAGCGCTATCAACATCGGCGCCGCGACGCGAAAAATGGACACTCGCCAGGGAGGGTGCTTCCCGCTGAACGCCCAAACCGCCAAAGCAACGGCGACGGGCAAAGCGAGCACGAAACCTTCGTAGGGGCGGGAGTTCGCCAGAACGATGAGTCCCAGCGCCATCAGCAAGGCATCCCCGATGCGGTGTTTGCGGATGAGCCGTGGCAGCGCGCCCAGCACCAGCGCGCCTCCGAGCGCCGGCACCGCACCGCCATAATAGGTGTTCATCCAATACCCGAAAATCCCGAGGCGCGCGACTGCCAGCAAGCCGCCCAGCAGTGCCCACGCTGGCGGAAGCCACGCTTGCAGCATCCAACAGAGGGCCGCGCACATCAAACCGACGCTGAGCCAGACTCCGGCCCATGGATGTCCGGTGACGACTTTCCCGGCCGCAAGAAACAGCCCCTGCGCGGGAAAGTACATCGACATGTAGGTCGGCTGCTGGAGAATGTGGGGACTCTCGAAATGAGTCCACAACGGATGCGCGGGGTTGGTAAGACGGCCGAGAGCGAACGTATCGCCCGCCAGGAGGTAGCCGAAATCGTCGGCGATCCAGGGCAGCCGGGGAGGCAGAATGGGCAGCAGCGCGGTGCGGATCGCCAGCGGCAGAATTCCCACGGTGACGATGGCTAGTTTGCGCCGCCTGGCAAGCCAGTGAAACCAACCGAAACTACGAGACCATTTCTGGCGCGGATGCGGACTCCGCAGCGCGCTCCGCAGCAGGAAGACGACCGCCAGCGCTTCGACGATGTACAGAAAGTACCGGATGAAATCGGCCACGAGCGTGCCCAGGAGGACTGTCATTTCATGCGGTCCAATCCGGCACTATTTGATTCGGGCACATATCCGTAAAAGAACATTGTAGGCGCGATCGCGCCGGGATCTCTGTTGCCGGCAGGTTGGCAGGCAAAAGCGCCTGCCCCACTTTGCTATCGGAAACCTTGCACATGCGTGGGGCATGCGCTTCCGCCTGCCAACCAGTTTCTTCGTCCCTACTTGCCCACGGTTTTCTCGACCAGTTCCTGCGCGGCGGTTTGAATCTGCCGGAGGTGGGACTCGCCTGCGAAGCTTTCGGCGTAGATTTTGTAGACGTTTTCGGTGCCGGAAGGACGCGCGGCGAACCATCCGCGGCGGGTCACCACCTTGAGGCCGCCGAGCGGCGCACCATTGGGCGCACGGTTGAGTTTGGCGTCGATGGGGTCTCCGGCGAACTCGGTGGCCTTCACATCCTCCGGCGTGAGCGCGGCCAGCCGCGCCTTTTGCTCCGGCGTGGCGGGAGCGTCGATCCGTTCGTAAACCGGCGCGCCGAATTGTCGGGTGAGAGTGCGGTAGATCTCGCCGGGGTCGCGGCCGGTCCGCGCCAGCATTTCCGCCGCCAGCAAGCCGAGGATGAGGCCGTCCTTATCGGTGCTCCACGGCTTGCCGTCGCGGCGCAAAAAGGAAGCGCCGGCGCTCTCTTCACCGCCAAAACCGAGCGACCCATCGAGCAATCCGTCCACGAACCACTTGAAGCCGACCGGCACTTCGAACAGCGGATGGCTCAGGTGATTCGCCACGCGGTCGATCATGCTGGAGGAAACCATCGTTTTACCCACACCCGCACTCTCCTTCCAGCCCGGCCGGTTGAGGAACAGGTAGGAGATCGCCGCCGCCAGGTAATGATTCGGATTCAGCAGACCTGCGCTGCGCGTCACAATGCCATGGCGGTCGTGATCGGTGTCGCAGGCCCACGCCACGTCGAACTTGTCCTTGAGGGCGATCAGGCCGGCCATGGCATAAGGCGATGAACAATCCATACGGATGGCGCCATCCCAATCGAGCGTCATGAAGCGGAAGGTCGCGTCCGCCCAGTCGTGCCGGATGGTCATGTGCAGGCCGTAGCGCTCGGCAATGCGGGCCCAGTAGGCGATGCCCGCGCCACCGAGCGGGTCGGCGCACAATGAAAGGCCCGCGGAGCGGACGGCGTCGAGATCGAGCACCGCGCCCAGGTCGTTGACGTAGCTCGAAATAAAATCGAAGCGGTGCGTTGTGGCGGCGGCGATGGCGCGGGCGTACGGGATACGCCGCACCGGGCGCAAACCATCGGCCAGGAGGGCGTTGGCGCGGTCCTGAATCTTGCCGGTGACCGCGGTATCGGCGGGCCCGCCGTTGGGCGGATTGTATTTGAAACCGCCGTCGGCGGGCGGATTGTGCGAGGGCGTGATGACGATGCCGTCGGCGAATGCGGACGTGCGGCCGGCATTGTAAACCAGGATGGCGTGGGAGAGCGCGGGCGTGGGCGTGTAGCCAAGATCGGAATCGATCATGGTCGCCACGCCGTTGGCGGCGAGCACCTCCAACGCGGTGGCCGATGCCGGCTCGGAGAGCGCGTGCGTGTCCTTGGCCAGGTAGAGCGGCCCATCTGCGCCGAATTCGTGGCGCAGGTCGCAGATCGCCTGGGTGATCGCCAGGATGTGGTCCTCGTTGAAGGAACACTTGAGGGACGACCCGCGATGTCCCGATGTGCCGAAGCTGACTTTCTGCGCAGCCACGGAAAGATCGGGCTTGGCCGTGTAGTAGGCCGTCACGAGGCGCGGCAGGTTTTCGAGCTCGTCCTCGCGGGGAGGTTGACCAGCATGCGGATGAATGGCCATGGACCATAACTTAACCGTTTTGGTGAAGCCGGCGCAAATGCCCAAAGGCCCTCTTGGACCACTGGCGGCGTTTTTCGGAGGATACTGGAACGTATGCGTCCATTCCTTAGCGTGTTTCTGATTGCGGCCTCGATCGCCGCTGCCCAGACGGGACCTCTGCTGTTGCGCAAACCGGCGTTGAGCAGGACCCAGATCGTGTTTACTTACGCGGGAGACTTGTGGAGCGTGCCGCGCGAGGGCGGCGAGGCGAGGCGGCTCACCGCAGCCCCTGGCGTGGAGACGTCGGCGGTGTTCTCGCCGGACGGGTCGACGATCGCGTTCACCGGCGAGTATGACGGCAATGTGGATGTCTTCGTCATTCCGGCGGCGGGTGGCGTGCCGCGGCGGCTGACGTTCCATCCGGGCCGGGACGTAAGCGTGGGTTGGACGCCGGACGGCAAGCGCGTGCTGTTCAGCTCGCACCGCGCGGTACCCAACGACGGCGACCGGCTCTACACGATGCCAGTGGAAGGCGGCGGGCTGCCGGAGGAGTTGCCGCTGCCGATCGCCGAAGAGGGCTCCTACTCGCCCGACGGCTCGCACCTGGCGTACGTGCCGCTGTTTCAGTGGCAGGATGCATGGAAGCGATACCGCGGCGGGCAGACGCGTAAAATCTGGATCGCCAACCTGGCGGATTCGAGCGTGGTCCCGATTCCGCGTGACAACTCGAACGACTTCAACCCAATGTGGGTGGGCGACCGCATCTATTTCCTCTCCGACCGCGAAGGGCCAGTGACGTTGTTCTTCTACGACACCAAGTCGAAGAAGGTCACCCGCGCCATCGAGAACCATGGCCTCGATTTCAAATCAGCTTCGGCGGGACCGGGCGCCATCGTGTACGAACAGTTCGGCTCGCTGCATTTATATGACTTGAAGAGCGGGCAGACCAAGGAGGTTGCGGTCACCCTGGCCGGCGATCTGCCGGAGGTGCGGCCGCACTACGTCAACGTGGCCAAGCGGCTCACCAATCCCGACATATCGCCCAACGGGGCGCGGGCAGTGTTCGAAGCGCGGGGCGAGATCATCACCGTTCCGGCCGAAAAAGGCGATCCGCGCAACCTGACGCAGAGCCCGGCGGTGATGGAGCGGGAGCCGAAATGGTCGCCCGATGGCCAGAGCGTCGCGTACCTGTCGGACGAATCTGGCGATTACGCGCTTCACGTCCGCAACCAGGACGGCACTGGCGAAGTGAAGAAGATCCCACTGGGCGACAAGGCGTTTTACTCTTCTCCGAACTGGTCACCGGACAGCAAGAAGATCGCTTACCTGGATAACCACAGCCATCTCTTCTATATCGACCTGGAACAGAAGAAACCGGTGCTGGTGGAGACCGACTACTATGCCAACGGCAACGGCCTTGCTCCCTCGTGGTCGCCGGACAGCCAGTGGCTGACGTACTCGAAAACTCTGAAGAGCCACATGCAGGCGATCTACCTGTACTCGCTGGCGGACGGCAAGACTACGCAAGTGACCGACGGATTGAGCGACGCGGAAAGTCCGGTCTTCGACAAGAACGGCAAGTATCTCTATTTCACCGCCAGCACCAACTCGGGCGCGGCCATGCAGCCGGATATCGAGAGCTCTTATCGGCCGGTGACGGCCAGCGTCTACGTGGTGGTGCTGTCCAAGGCCGAAGCCTCGCCGCTGGCGCCGGAGAGCGACGAGGAAAAGAAGCCGGACGCCAAGAAAGACGAATCGAAAAAGGACGACGCCAAGGACGCCAAGAAAGACGACGCGAAAAAAGACGACGCCAAGAAGGATAACAACGACAAGGATAAGGACAAGGACAAAGACAAGAGCGCGGACAAGAAGGTGGAGGTGAAGGTGGATCTGGCGACCATCGGCCAGCGAATCCTGCCGCTGCCGATGCCGGCGCGGCGCTACGTCGGGCTCGCCACCGGCAAGGATGGCGTGGTCTATGCGGCCGAAGGACCCGCACCGGGAACGCAGGGGCCGTGGGCCATGACCATCCATCGTTTCGATCTGAACAAGCGCAAGACGGACACCGTGCTGAGCGGCGTCAGGAACGTGCAGGTATCGTTCACCGGTGAAAAGCTGCTCTACCAGCAGGGCGACAAATGGACCATTGCCGATGCGCCGGCGCCGCCCGCCGACGCTCCCGATGCTCCGCCGGCCAAACCGGGGAACGAGAAGGCGCTGAAAACCGCGGACCTGGAAGTGAAGGTGGACCCGGCCGCGGAATGGAAACAGATGTTCCACGAGGCGTGGCGGATCGAACGCGATTTCTTTTACGATCCGCATTACCACGGCCTGGACCTCGGGGCTGCCGAAGAGCGCTACGCCACCTACCTGAGCGGCCTGGCATCGCGCGACGATTTGAACTACCTGTTCACCGAGATGCTCGGCAACATCACGGTGGGGCACATGTTCCTGGGCGGCGGCGACCGGCCGGAGGTGAAGCACGTTTCCACCGGCCTGCTGGGCGCCGACTACAAAATCGAAAACGGGCGATACCGGTTCGCCCATGTGTTCAACGGCGAAAACTGGAATCCCGATACCAAGGCGCCGCTGACGCAGCCGGGCGTCAACGTGACCGCTGGGGATTACCTGCTGGCGGTGGACGGGCGGGAACTGCGCGGCACAGACAACATCTACAGCTTCTTCGAAGCGACGGCGGGCAAGACAGTGGTGCTGAAGGTGGGCGCCGACCCGACGGGCGCCAACGCGCGTGAGGTGAAAGTCGTGCCGGTGGACAACGAATGGCCGCTGCGGCACATCGAGTGGATGGAAGAGAACCGGCGCAAAGTGGACCAGGCCACCAATCACCGCGTGGCTTACGTTTACATGCCCGACACCGGCCCTGGCGGTTACACCAACTTTATGCGCTACTTCTTCGCGCAGGTGGACAAGGAGGCGGTGATCATCGACGAGCGTTTCAATCACGGCGGGCAGTTGGCGACCGACATTATCGAGTATCTCGAGCGGAAGCCGATGAGCCTGGTAACCACCCGCGACGGCGCGGATATGGTGCAGCCGCAAGGCGCCATTTTCGGGCCGAAGGTGATGATCATCAACGAATTCGCGGGCTCCGGCGGGGATGCCATGCCGTGGTACTTCCATCGGGCGGGCGTGGGCAAGCTGATCGGCGAGCGCACCTGGGGCGGCCTGGTTGGGCTGAACGGCTTCCCACAGTTGATGGATGGCGGGGTGGTGTTCGCCCCGAACTTTGCGGTCTGGAATCCGAATGGGACTTTTGATGTGGAGAACCGCGGCGTAACGCCGGACATCGAGGTGCAGCTCGATCCGGCGGCGGTGAGGCAGGGTCACGATCCGCAGCTCGACAAAGCCATTGAAGTGGTGATGCAGGAGCTGGCCACCACTGCGCCGCCGCAGTTCAAGCGGCCGCCGTATCCGAACTATCAGAAGAAACAGTGAGCGCTCGGTAACAACCGACCCAACCGCTCCCTGACGGTCGCGGCTCCGTTTGCTTTCAGAGCCGCGACCGCATGCCAAGTCCCCTAAAGTTCCGTGGCCTCGTTTTGCACGATCTTTCAGAGCCGCGACCGTCAGGGAGCGGTCGCGCCGCTATGTTAACCCGTCCTCTCACAACAGTTCCCTGAGAGTGCGTTGCCTCGTTTTGCACAATCATGTTAGGGTGAGGTGTAAGAATCCTGGAAGCATTCCCGGGTAGCATCACTTCCTAACTGAGGAGAACCGATATGCCATTAGTGTCGTTGCGGCAGGTCCTCGATGAGGCCGCCAAAGGTGGGTACGGAGTTGGCGCGTTCAACGTCAACAACATGGAGCAGATTCAGGCAATCATGGAGGCGGCCCGCGAGACCAAGTCGCCAGTCATCATTCAGGCCAGCCGGGGCGCCCGCGCCTATTCGCAGGACCGGTTTCTGTACCACCTGATGCTGGCAGCCACCGAGCTATATCCGGAGATTCCGACGGTACTGCATCTGGACCACGGCAACAGCCCGGAAACCTGCCAGAGCGCCATCGATATGGGTTTCACCAGCGTCATGATGGATGGCTCGCTGATGCCGGACGGCAAGACGCCCTCGAGTTTCGAGTACAACGTGGAAGCCACGCGCAAGGTAGTGGAAGCGGCGCATGCCAAGGGCGTGACGGTGGAAGGCGAAATCGGCTGCCTGGGCGGCATTGAAGACGGGCACGGCTCGGGCGGAAGCGGTCTGGAGCACTTAACCGATCCGGATCAGGCGGTGGAATTCGTCAAGGCCACCGGCTTGGACGCGCTGGCTATCGCCATCGGCACCAGCCATGGCGCCTACAAGTTCAGCAGCAAGCCGACCGGCGAAACGCTCAAAATGGAGCGGCTGATCGAAATTCACCGGCGGTTGCCTGGCGTCCACCTGGTGATGCACGGCTCTTCCAGCGTGCCGCAGGATCTGCAGGACATTATCAATAAGTACGGCGGCAAGCTGAAGCCGACCTGGGGCGTGCCGGTGGAAGAGATCCAGCTCGGCATCAAGAACGGCGTGCGCAAGATCAACGTGGACACCGACAGCCGGCTGGCCATCACCGGCGCGATCCGCAAGGTGTTCTTCGAGAAGCCCGAGGAATTCGACCCACGCAGCTACCTGAAGCCGGCGCGCGAGGCCATGAAGAAAGTGGTGGCGCTGCGCATGACCCAATTTGGCCAGGCCGGCCATGCCGGCGACTACCAGCCGATCAGCCTGGCAACCATGGCGCACACCTACGCCGCGCAACCCGTGGCAGTGTAAGCGCTGAATTATCCGTTTGCGGTGTGAGACAGGCGATCGGCACTGGTCGCCTGTCTTCCGCTCGCCACAAAAGCCGTTGGCCTGCCCCACCTTTCACTGCCAAGGTCCGTTCATCCTCACCGTCACCACTGCGTCACGTCCGCCAAGAATATTTTCCGACCGTCATATCTCTAAAAGGCACGATGGTCTAGTTGGGGTACCGGGGGTAATGCCAACTATCCCGTACCTGATTAGACGAGGCAGTACCCGGCGAACAGTTCCCGACCGTGAGAAGCTCGTGCGCCGTAAGGCACTAACAAGATCGGCAACCGAGCATGTTGGGGTCACGAGTCCACCCGTTTCCGTGGCTGCGCGCCGGTGTGTTGGCGTGTGTGGCGCTTTGCGGCAATCTGTGGGGGCAAGCGCCATACTACACCACCGCCAGCATCGTTAACGCCTCCGACTATTCACCTGGGCCATTCGCCCCGAGCTCCGTGCTCTCGGTGTTCGGCACCAACCTGGCCTGGACCACCGAGGCAGTGACCCCTGAGACTCTTGTCGGCGGCAACCTGCCCACTCAATTGGCGGCGATCAGCGTTTATGTGGACAACGTGCCGGTGCCGCTGCTCTACGCCTCTCCCACGCAGATCAATTTACTGTTGCCCTCCGAGCAAATCCCCGGCGATGTCACGGTGACCGTGGTGCGCCAGGGCGTGAACGGCCCGGCGGTGACCATCACCCTGGTGGACGCCGCACCGGCCCTGTTCGTGATGGATGGCGGCTTCGCCATCGCGCAGGACTGGAATACCGGCTACACGCTGATGACGTCCGACGCTCCGGCGCATGCGGGCGACATCGCCGTGCTGTATGCCACCGGTCTGGGCCACACGAGCCCGCCGTGGCCGTCCGGCGAGGTGGCGCAATCCGCCGCCTACATCACGTCGCGGGCCAGCTTGCAATTGCTGCTGAACGGCGCCGCCATCGATCCCAGCCTGGTGTTTTACGCCGGCGTTACCCCGGGATATTGCGGCTTGTATCAGATCAACTTCACCATCCCCGCCAACGCCGGCACCAACCCGGAAATCCGCGTCCAAATCGGAGCCCAGATCAGCATCCCGTCGATCAAGCTGGCCGTGGAGTAAGCCGGGGACGGGACGGCGCGGGGCGTGATGCATTTCTGGGTAGTGGGCCAGTACCGGGACGGGCGTTAGACGGCCAGTTGACGTGGGCGGGACATCACGGGACCGATCTCCCAGAACGGCGTTTCGGGCCAATGCCAGAGGTCCGACACGCCGACTATGGAGGTATGCGGCGGCGCCTCGGCATTGAGACTGATGGTTCCCGGATCGGCGACCGACCAACGAGTGCCGGGCCGGTCAGCCTCGGCCATCGCGCAGCGCATGGCGGGACACTTGAGCCCGAAAACAACGGACTAAAACAACGGGCTTTGCAACCAGCGCAACAGATGATATAAGCTTGGGGTCGGGCGGATTGCGAGTTGGTGCGGGATTCGGCAAAGCGGCAAACTGGTGGTGGACAAACAGGGCTCCTCTACGCTCACAGAACTCGGAAAAGCGGGGACTGAATATGCTGCAATATAGTCCTCTATGGCTCGTATAAGGTTAAGGCGCAGAGCCGGTGACGCGTCAAGAAAAATGCCTACAGGTAAAGTGAAGTGGTTCAATGACCAGAAGGGGTTCGGGTTCATCACGCCGGATGATGGGTCCGAGGAGGTGTTCTTCCATTCCTCGTCGATCATGGGTGGATACATGATCATAGCGGAGGGTGAGGCTGTAGCGTACGACGAGCGGCAGTCCGACAAAGGCCCCCGCGCCGCCAATGTCGAAAAGCTGTCCCGCGTTCTTTCGTTCCAAGCCGGCGCCGACAAAGCCCTCGCCAGCCCTGAAGGGGCCGGCAGGAAGTTATGGCCGCTGAAACTCATTTTGCGCATCGTCTTCTCGGTGCTTCTCTCGTTCCCTTGTGCAGCGCTTACCGATTTCGTCACTCGGACCGAATGGTGGGGGGGTGCTATCTTTTTGGGAATTTATGCATCTGCGCTGGCAGCGTTGTGGAACACGGCGAAAAAATGGCCAAGGCGACTGTCGGCATCTGTGGCCGGAGCTGTCGTCGCGATCGCGTTTGGATTGATCGCGATGAATATGCCGTCTTCATTCATCTACGGTTCGGTAGCATTGGCTTTCACTGGTATTAGCGCGTCCGTCGCCGTATCGCTGTTGGTGTTAGGAGCGCTCAGATCACCAAAGAATGCCAACGGGAAGTTCATCGGTAGCGGTGTGCTATGGGTCATTATCGGGGTCTTCTTGGCGTCTTCCTTTGTGACAACACCCTACGAGTCGTTCCCATTGCTGTTGACAGGCGCGGTGTTCGCTGCGATCGGCGTCATGCTAATGCACTCCATGGGGTTTAGCCGGACAGGAACGGTGCTTCATAAATCCCTTGAGCCAGCGAACTTCTGGATCAAAGCTACATTATTCGTGGTCCTGGCAATTGTGTTTTACGGGGCAACGCGGGTAATTTCGCAGGCGATTGTAGATTCGTCCATCAGCTCCTTGCCGGTGTAATAAAGTGAACGATCACAATACGGCGCGTTCCCCGTCTGACCAATGCAGTGAAGAAAGGTCCGCCATGCAAACCTTCCTCGCGCCTTTCATCGTTAGCCGGACTTTTGTCGTGGGACTCTGCGTCGGTCTCGGTGTTCTTTGTTCGGGTGCGGAGGCACAGAGTGGCTTCAGTAACTGGAGGGAATTCGCTAATTGGTGCCTTTCTACTGGAGGAAATCCGCTACCTAATCCGCCGCGCTGCATACCGCGCCAACAGATCGCCCCGCCCGAGCCGTCCGAACGGAAGCCGCCTGGTCCGCACCTTGTTTGGAATGAAGAGGACAAAAAGTGGCAACCGGAATCCGGCTACGACTGGGTGGATCGTTCAGACAACCACGATTTCCGGGTGATGGAGATTCCGCCACATGTTAGATGGAATGAGGAGGATAAAGTCTGGCAGCCCAACCGCGGCTACAAATGGGTTGATCCTTCAGTCCCCGGAGACTTCCGAGTGGAGTGGGTCCCGAACCAGCGCTCTGGTAATGTTGTAACGACGGAGACCGAAGGTTCATGGCGGCCGGAGGACGGCTATAGCTGGGTAATCGATCCTCCGGTCCCCGGAGACCTTCGCGTGAAGTGGGTCCCGAACCAGCGCTCTAGACTTCATCCTAATCTTGTAACGGCGGAGGCCGAGGGTGCATGGACGCCGGATTCTAGCGATCCCAAGGTTCTACCATCTACAGAGAAGTTGGTCGGCACTTACATTTTCGTCGCATGTTATAAATCGGGCGATCCTTCAGAGGAGTGTTCCCGTAACTTTTATACGGCGACCGATGCGCTCACGACCGCAATGGCAGAAGAAGCGGTCGGAGCCGCTTCGAAGGAGCTGTTGACGGTGCACTTTCCATCGGTGCTCGACAGAGCCGAGCAAATCAAATTGCTCCTTGATTTGGAAAAAAAAGCCATCGCCTTTGCACAATTGAAGATAAACGCTGACGTCAAGAAATTGGGTGTCTTTTCGACTCGGGAGGCTTCGTTTTTCGAGGTGCAGGCGGAGATAGCGCGGGATGCGATCTTGCTCAATAAGATCCACCAACAGGCAGTGAAGCAAGCCAATAGCGGTATGAATTGGGATCATGACTGGAATGCGAGCAAGCACACATTCCGGTCGAACGCATACGACCAAGCCGTTCAAATCCATTTCGGCGGCTCCTTCCCATAAAAACTGGGTGGTACCCGTTCGCAGATTGTTGTCTTTGTCCGGCATGTCAACCACCTTTTGACCCGGCCGCGGTTTCAAGTCCGAATACCTGCTAAACGGCGAAATCTCGTGCTGCCCGCACGCAGGCGCTGACGAATCGGGTGGCGGGGTGGGCATGACTCCTTGCGCGGAAGTGGAACACAGGGAGTGCGAAGTCGCACCTGGGAAGCTGAGGGGTCCTCCTGGGAAACGGCGCTCACGTCAGCTGGAGCACACGACAGATCCATGCTGACGGTTTGTCGCCGAATCGCTAACTAGCCCGCCGCCAGGATTTCGGGTGCACCACACGCTATCGCGCAGCCGCCGGGTTGCGTTTCTTCGGTATCCCGTGCGTGTGGCAATCGACGCACTGGAAGAAGTGGATGTTGTGGCGGCTGGAGCGCGAGCGGAAGGTGGTATCCATCTTCTCCACGTCCAATCCGCAGTTGGACATTTTGGGATGGCAGTTGGCGCAGGAAGCGCGCGTCAGCTCGCCGTGTCCCTGATGGCAGGCCAGGCAACTGATGCCTTCGTGGATGCCGATGGGCGTTCGGTCGTCGCCGTCGCCCGCTTGCATGGGGGCGCTGGCGGCGTGGCACTGATAGCAGAGCGCCTGGCGCGGATCGGGACTCATCTTCACCCGCCGTGTGCCCTCGAGCATCTCCGGCAGCGGCAGCGATGCCAGCGCAATGTGGCCCTGCGCGCGCCGGTCGAACAGCGCCAGCGATGGCGACGCCGTAGGCTGCAGGCTGCCGGCCGTATCCGGCCGCCGCACGCGCGGCCCTTCCGGCTGCCCCGGCCGGTGCATCTGGTGGCAAGTCAGGCACGGAATGGCCGCGCGGAGCTCCCACCGCGCATCCACCAGCCGCCACGGCCCTTTCGTGTCGACGGGCGTCACCATTTCGCGGAGCCCTCCCTGAAAATGCATCCCGTGACAGCGGAAGCAGTCTTCCATCAGGATGCGCTTGCGGTTGTGCTCCTTGTCGGTGAAAGCCTGGGCGTAGGTCATGGCGTGCGGGCCGGCGCGCCAGGTGGCGAGTTCCTGCTGGTGGCAGTTGCCGCACCGCTCCACCACGGCCTCCACGTCCGACCATTGGTGGAAGCGGATTTGCTCGGAAACCTGGCCGCGCGCGTGCTGGTCCAGGCGCCGCGCGTTGCCCGGCTGCAACATCCCGCCATGGCAGTCCGAGCACGCCACGTCGCGATGCGCCGAACCCAGCCAGGCCGCGCTTGAATCGCCCATTTCGTGGCAGTCCCCGCAATATCCCACGCTCTGCGGCTTGGGACGCAGATGCGGATAAACGATCGCCACCGCAACCGCGATCACCGCCAGCGCTGCCAGCCAAAACTTCATGCGCGCCGCTCCTTGACGATGGCCGCCGCCACGCGGTAGGCATTGGCCAATATGGTCAGCGCCGGATTGAACCCGCCGTTGGTGACGTGCACGCTGGCATCGGCCAGATAGATGTTGTCGGCTTCATGGATGCGGCAGTTGCGGTCCACCACGCTCGACCGCGGATCGTTGCCCATGCGGCAGGTTCCCGCCTGGTGCTGGCCGCCGCTCAGGTCCAGGCCGGGCACGCTGGTCCAGGTGCGTATGGCGCCGGCCTCTTCGAGCCACTCGACCGCCTTCTCGACCACGGCACGCGCCACTTCCACGCTATGCGGATGGCGACCGCCGGAAAGCCGCGCCACCGGAATGCCCCAGAAATCCTTCACGCGCGGATCCAATTCGGCGCGTGCCTCAAACAACGGCATTTCCTGCACCGGGCCCATCACGGCAATCGAGCGGCGGTAGAACTGCCGCATGTAGTCTTTGTTCGCGCGGCCCCACCGCGGCGTATCCGGCGGGGTCATTCCGGTGAACTGGATCGGCAGGCGGATGAATTCGTTGGCCAGCATGGCGCCGCCGCGCAAGCCCGGATTGCCGTGATTGAAATCGCAGATGGCGATGCTGGCGCCGGGGCCGACATCGTCGTAAGTGTCGTGATCGAACAGGCCCACGGCGCGCGGGTAAGCATGCCCTTGCAGGTTGCGGCCCACCCAGTCGTAGCGGTTGCCCAAGCCATTGGGATGCAGCCGGCTCTTGGAATTCAGCAGCAGCCGAGCGGTTTCGATGGCGCCCGCGCTCACCACCACCAGGCGCGCCGGCTGCGTCTGCAGGCGGTCGTCGGCATCGAAATAGGTTACGGCGGTGGCGTGCCCGCGCGCATCCAGCACAATCTCCCGCGCCATCGCGTCGGTGCGCAGCTCGCACAGGCCAGTCGCCAGAGCGGTGGGAATCACGGTGTTCTGCGTGCCGTTCTTGGCGTTGACTTCGCAGGCGAACCCCACGCACCAGCGGCAGCGCATGCACGGCCCGCGGCCGTTATACGGCACGCTGTTGCGCAGCATGGGGATGTCGAAAGGGTGCCAGCCCTTGCGCAGCGCCGCCGGCTTCAGAATTTCGTATTCGCGGTTCGGCGGGAGCGGCGGCATCGGCAGGCCGCGCCGGCGAGGCGCATGGAACGGATCGGGCGCCACGTCGCCGGAGACGCCCATCTCCCACTCGGCTTTTTCGTAGAACGGCTCCAGGTCGTCGTAGGTGATCGGCCAATCGTCCAGCGTGCTGCCCGGCGGGCATCCATAAATGGACTTCATGCGGAAGTCCTGCGCCATATAACGCCAGGCCATCGCGCCGTAGCTCACCGTGCCGCTGCCCACGCAGGCGGCGTTGTTCGAGTAAGCGCCATCGCTCGGCAGCACCACCAGCTCGCGCCCGCGGCGGTCCACGGCCACGCGCGGATTGCGCTCGTCATCCGGCCCGAATGGCGCGCCCAGCACGCTGGTGCGCTGGTTCCGCAGGTCGTCCTTGCGGTCGTCCCACGCCGTCACCCAACGTCCGCGCTCGAGCAGCACCACGCGCATGCCGGCACAAGCCAGCTCTTTGGCGATCACGCCGCCGCCGGCGCCCGCGCCAATTACCACCGCATCTACGGGAGACAGGGCCACGCGCTTATGTCCCCTTCCCCTGGCGCAGATCGTACTGGATGCGCCCGCGCACCGGCGAGGCGGAAACGCGCAGCATTCGCCAACTCGCATAATCGCGATTCCCGCCATGCCGCGGGCTGCCGTAGAAACCCTGCATGGTGTGGGCGAGCACCATCTCGAAGAACGGCCGCGCGTCTTTCTCGAGGCGAGTCACCAACGCCAGCCGCTGATCGCCCGCCAATTGGTCCAGCGGTTTGCCGAACATTTTGCGGCTGAGAGCACCGGCTTGCGCCAGACCTTCGCGATAGGCGCGCCGGTAGCGGGCGTACGGGCCGGCCAGTTGCCGGTCGATGAACACTACCGCGCCAGTCGCCGCCGCGCCGGGGTCCTGATCGGCGGGAATCAACTGATCGCAGATCGCGTCCAGTGCCCGCGCCTCCCCGCCCGTGAGCGCCAGCCGCGCACCCGCATCCTGGCGGCAGCCGGCTGTGCCCAGCACGGCTCCGGCGAGAAACGAACGGCGGGACGGTTTCCGCATGCGACTGCTCCTGTGCCGACTCAGCCGGCATGGTATCACGCTGCGCACCGCAAGAAAGCCGCCGGCGAGGGCCCTTTTGCTTCGTCTGATATCATTGGGTGCATGGCTGGCTTCATCGACATTTACTGCCCGAGGTGCCGGAAGATCGTCCAGCCTCTGAGCGCGCTCGATGACGACCCGAGATTCGTGTGTCCTGGTTGCGGCCAGGAGTTCGACTTCACGAGTGCTCGGATGCGTCAGATTGAAGCCAAAGCGCTGCGCCAGTTGCGCGATCCGGAACGGGCCCGCCGCCTGCGTGCGCTGATGGCCGCCCGGTAATCGCCACAGCAGCGGAATTTGACCCCTATGTTTGAGGCTCTGATTCGTTGTTCAGGGCCGCGGGTTCTCGCCTCGCCAGATTGGGTGTACCGTCCGCCAGTAGCTGCGCGACCTCTTGATACAGACGTTGGTTAAGCGCGGTGCGGCCGCGTAGCCCCATGCCGGCGGTGGGAATGGGATCGCCAATGCGCAGGACCGCCTCGCCGCTGCGCAGGTGGATGGAACCCATGGGCAACAGGCGGCGCATGCCGACGAGCGCCATCGGTACCACGGGCACACCCGCTTTGATGGCGATGTAAGCGGCGCCTTCCTTGAATTCGCGCAGCCCCTCCGGGCAGCGCCCGCCCTCCGGAAACAAGAGCACGGAGATGCGGCGTTCGGCCACGATGCGGGCGCCTTCGCTCATGCTCTTCAGCGAGGCCCGCGGGCTGGAACGATCCACCGGGATATGGCCGGCACGGTTCAGATGGCCCCCCAGGAACGGAATCTTGTACAGCGCTTTCTTGGCGAAAAAGCGGAATTGAAACGGCAGACAGGCCAGCAGCGCGGGGATATCCATGTAGCTGGCGTGATTGGCAACGAACACATAAGTGGCATTCCGGTCGAGCTTCTCCAGACCCTCGGTGCGAACCCGGATGAAGCTGGCCGCGAGCAGCATCCTGCCCCAAGCGCGCGCCAGCCGGTGCTGGGTGCGGCCAGTGCGATCGACGAGCGACGCCAGAAGCGAGAGGGTTCCCATGACCATGGTGGCGAGGGCGATCAGGGGGATCGAGAACAGCAGGGAGCGCAGAAAACTCATCGCTTCGCCACCAATCATAACAAGCGGCGTCGCAAGCAGGACCCGGTGCGGCCGGACTCCCTGGTATCCTTCGCATTAAGAGGCGGGAAAACATGAACTGGAGCATGACGGGAGCGATTCTGCTAGCCCTGGCCGTGGCGCTGGGAGCGTTCGGCGCGCACGAGCTGAGAGAGCGCGTGGACGCCTACCGGATGAGCGTGTGGGAGAAGGCCGCGCTTTACCACTTCCTGCATGCGCTGGGAATTCTGATCGTCTCCATTCTGCCGCGGGCGGGCGCGCTGCGGGAGGACGCCGCGGGCACAGTCTGCGCGGTCCTGTTGGCGGGAATCGTGTTTTTTTCGGGCAGCCTGTATCTGCTGGCCATCACCGGCAACCGCTGGCTAGGCGCGATTACGCCGGTCGGCGGGATTGCGTTTATTGCCGGCTGGCTGTTGCTGGCGTGGCGGTTGCGAAGGTAATTCCTGCGGAGCGATTTCTTTGACATCGCAAATTGCGATGTCAAACAGGGTGTGCCGGTGCGGGCTGAGATTGCAGCAGGGGCCGCCGGTGACAAAACGCCGCATCGGCTTTCTGTTTGACCGTTAGCCGCGGCCGTGTTTTGTGCTTCGGCTTTTGCTACCCTCATCGTTTCATGCCCCACGACGATTTCAACCTGCTGGCGGCGGCCCGCCAGGAAATGATCGATCACGGCTTTGCGCCGGACTTTTCACCTGAGGCCGAGCGGCAGCTTGCGGCTATCCAGCCGGGCTCGGACGCCAGCTTGCGCGATCTCACGGGACTGCTGTGGTCTTCCATCGACAACGACGATTCGCGCGACCTCGACCAGATCGAATGGGCGGAGCGGACTGGCGAAGGGATCCGCGTGCTGGTGGGCGTCGCCGACGTGGATTCGCTGGTGAGCAAGGGGACGCCGATCGATGCGCACGCAGCGCAGGAGACCACCACCGTCTATACCGGGGTCCACACGTTTCCCATGCTGCCGGAGCGGCTTTCGACGGACCTTACTTCGCTCAACGAAGGCCAGGAGCGGGCCGCGGTGGTGATCGAAATGATGGTGGCGGCCGATGGATCGGTCGCGAAGAGCGGCATCTACCGGGCCCGTGTGCGCAACCGCGCGCAGCTCGCCTACAACGGCGTAGGCGCGTGGCTGGACGGCACCGGCCCGGCGCCGGCGAAGGTCGCCGCTTCCGCGGAACTCGCCGCGCAGCTCAAGTTGCAGGATGAGGCCGCCGAAATCCTGCGCGAGGCGCGCCACCGCCTGGGCGCGCTCACTTTCGATCGTCTGGAAGTGCAGCCGGTGTTCGCCGACGGCAAGCTGCAGGACGTTACCGCCCGCGCCGCCAACCGGGCAGCGCACCTGATCGAAGATTTCATGATTGCGGCCAACGAAGTGATGGCGCTCACGCTGCGCGACGCCGGCGTTTCTTCGATACGCCGCGTGGTAAAAGCGCCGGAGCGCTGGCCGCGCATTGTGGAGCTGGCGAAGCAATGCGGCGACACGCTGCCCGCCACGCCCGATCCGGCGGCGCTCAATGCATTCCTGGTGCGGCGCAAAGCGGCCGACCCGGTACACTATGCCGATGTTTCGCTTTCCGTGCTGAAGCTGATGGGGCCGGGCGAATACGTGCTGATGCGGCCGGGCGATCCGGCGCAGGGCCATTTCGGTCTCGCCGCGCACGACTACACGCATTCGACGGCGCCGAACCGCCGCTTCGCCGACATGGTGACGCAGCGCCTCATCAAGGCGCACGCGGCCGGGACGGAGACGGGTTACGCGGACGACGAACTGGATGGCATCGCGAAGAACTGCACGCTGAAAGAGGATGCCGCGCGCAAAGTGGAGCGCGCCATGAACAAGCGCCTGGCGGCGGTGGCGATGCAGCATCGAATCGGCGAGAGTTTTCAGGCGGTGGTAACGGGCAACACGCCCAAGGGCGTCTTCGTGAGGATCTTCGATCCGCCGGTGGAAGGCAGGCTGATGCGCGGCGAGCATGGGCTCGACGTGGGCGACCGCCTGCGCGTGACGCTTTTGAGCACCGACCCGCAGCGCGGCTTTCTGGATTTCGGTAGAGTATCTTAAATGGACGAGAAAACCGCTCTGTTGCGCCACACGCTGGCGACGCTGGCCTACCGCGGCGGAAAGGCGCTGCGCGGCGCACCGGCCGAATTCGCCGAATTTCGCGTGGGGGCGGCGCCGCGCACGCCGGGGCAAATTCTGGCGCACATCGGCGATTTGCTGGATTGGGCGCTGACGCTGGCCGAAGGCAAGCAGGCCTGGCACGATTCGCCGCCGCTCGCCTGGGATCAGGGCACGGCGCGCTTCTTCGCCGCGCTGGAAGCCTTCGACCGGCGTTTGGCTTCCGATGTGCTGCCAGCGTGCCCGGCCGAGAAACTGTTCCAGGGCCCGATTGCCGACGCGTTAACCCACGTCGGCCAAATCGCCATGCTGCGCCGCCTGGCCGGCTGCCCGTTTCATGGCGAAAACTACTTCCTGGCCGAAATCGTCGCCGGCCGCGTCGGCGCCGAGCAGGCAGAGCCAGTGGCGGAGTTCTAGCACCAGGTCACACGGCGCCGGCCAGCGCCGCGGTCTGGGCCGCCCGCGCCTGCCGCCACATCTCGATATATGGCGCCAGGTCCCGCATCATGGCGGCGAATCCATCGAGCGTCAGCGACTGCGCCCCGTCGCTGACGGCCTTCTCCGGGTACGGGTGCACTTCCACGATCAACCCATCGGCGCCGATGGCCACGCCCGCGCGCGCCAGCGCCGGCACCAGGCTGCGCTTGCCGGTGGCGTGGCTGGGGTCGAGAACCACTGGGAGGTGCGTCAGTTCATTCAATACCGGCACCGCAGTGATGTCGCAGGTATTGCGCGTGGCGGTTTCGAAGGTGCGGATGCCGCGCTCGCAAAGAATCACGTTCGGGTTGCCGTGCGCCACGATGTACTCGGCCGACATCAACAGCTCCTTGATGGTGGAGCTCATGCCGCGCTTGAGCAGCACCGGCCGGCCGCAGCCGCCCAGCGATTTGAGCAGCGCGAAATTCTGCATGTTGCGCGCGCCCACCTGCATGCAGTCGGCGTATTCGGCCACCAGTTCCACGTCGCGGTCGCTCATCACCTCGGTGACGGTTGCCAGGCCGGTGGCTTCCTTAGCCTTGCGCAGCAGCTTCAGCCCCTCGAGTTCCATGCCCTGGAAATCGTACGGCGAGGTGCGCGGCTTGAACGCTCCGCCGCGCAGCACGCGGGCGCCCGCCGCGGCCACGCCCTCCGCCGTCTGCATGATCTGCTTTTCGCTTTCCACCGAACACGGCCCGGCCATCACGATCAATTCAGCGCCGCCGATTTCGATCCCGTTGAGTTTGATGGCGCTGCGCTCTTTGCGGAATTCGCGGCTGACGAACTTGTAGGGCGCCGAAATACGCACCGCCGTTTCCACCCCAGGCGTGGCCTCGAGCGATTCCAGGCAGGCTGTGACGTCGCCGACGCCCACTACGCCGATCACCACCCGCTCCTCGCCCACAATCGAGTGGACCTTGTATCCGAACTCCTGAATACGCTCGCAAACGTGTTCGATTTCTTCCTTGCTGGCGTGCTGCCGCATCGAAATCACCATTGCCGTTCCCTCCTAAAACAAAAAGCCCGCTCCGAAAAGAGCGGGCCGGTTTCGAGAAATTCATCAACGCCTGACGCAACCAACGCCGCTCTACCGGATCTGGCTAAACCAGAACCGGTAACTAAACGAGCTGGCGTAATAGCGCGGCATCGAAGTTCCACTCTACACCAAGTCGCCGCGGCAGGGCAAGCGAGGAGGGCTACAGATACCCAACGGATAAGGCCGCAAAACCGATCTCAGCGGTCTTGGAGCGAGCTCTGGTCAGGTGGGGCGAGCGGCGCAGGCCTGGCCTCCGCGGATTCGTGTTTGGGCCCCAGGCCTAACGCGATCAGCGAGAGCGAGTCGATCTTGCCGGTGCCTTGCAGCTTCTGCTCGCTCTGAAAGCGTTTGAGGGCATCGCTGCTAGTCTGATCCCACAGCCCGCTGGCCTGTTCGGGTTTCAGATAGCCCTTGGACACCAGCGCCTGCTGAATCTCCTGGTATCGCTCCGGCGCTGGAGCCATTTGCCGGGGCCGCCGGGGTGCTGGCCGCCCCTTCTTACCGCGCCTCGCGGACGCGGATCGGGAAGCCGCCGTCCTGGCAGAACTCCCATTTGCCGCACCGGCTTTGGCGGTGGGGCCCTTGCCGACCGCAGTTCCGGCCGCGGGCTTATGGGTCGCGCTGGCCGTAACCGGTCGCTTGCTGGAAGCGGAATGGGGCGCAGCCGTCCTGGCTGCGGGCTTGGCGGCCGGTTTTGCCGCCGCCGGTGCAGGTTTCGCCGCCACCGCCGCCGGTTTCGTGGATTGCGTCTGCGCCGGCGCCGCGGCGGCACACACCATTACCGCTATTACGGCACACGAAGCCCTTCTCATATCTGGTGCTTTGATTCTAGCAGGGAACCGAACCTTTCGGTTACTGCTTGGCCGGCAAGAACCCGGCGAGGTAGAGATAGGTCCAGTTGGTTGAATTCGGCGCCGCGCGACGCAAGACGCGGAACTGCACCGCGTCGCCCGGCTTCAGCGTGGCTTCCACCTTTTTCACGTCCTCGATGCTGCCGACACGCTGCCCGCCGATGGCGATGATCACATCGCCCTTCTGCAGCCTGAGGTCTTCGGCAAAGGAATTGGGCTCGACGTCGATCACTTGCACGCCACCCTTCTCTTTGATTCCCAGGGTCTCGAGCTGCCGGTCGGTCAACTTCTCGATCGTCATCCCGAAGCTCACCGAAGCGCCTTCCGGCTTCTCCTGGGCGGTTTCGTTGCCGTTGCCGAACCGGTCGGGGAAAATTTGCGCCAGGTCGGCCACCTGCACTTTGAAGTTCTGCCGCTTGCCTTCCCGCACCACCGTCACATCGATGGAATTGCCGACGGGCGTGGCGGTCACCATGCCCATCAGCTGATTGCCGTCGCGAACCGGCTTGCCGTTGATCGCCACCACCACGTCGCCGTCCTTGATGCCGGCCTTGTCCGACGGCCCGTCCGGACGCACCGACAACACAAACACACCCTCGCTGACGCCATTGGCCTTCAGAAGCGCCGTCGTTTGGGCATCGTCCGCCTGGCCGAAAGAGATGCCGATGCCCCCGCGCGTTACTTTGCCATCCTTGATGATGGCGTTATACACCATCACCGCGGTATTAATGGGCAGCGCGAAGCCGATGCCTTCATACCCGCCCGACGCCGATGCGATGGCCGTATTGATGCCCACTATTTCGCCGCGCAGGTTCAACAGCGGGCCGCCGCTGTTGCCCGGGTTGATGGCTGCGTCGGTCTGCAGAAAATGCTGGAACTGCATGTTGGCATCCACCTCGCGGTCCTTGGCGCTGATGATGCCGGCGGTTACCGTCTCCTGGTAACTGAACGGCGAGCCGATAGCCACCGCCCAATCGCCCACCTGCACCGCATCGGAGTTGCCGATCCGCGCCGGTTCCAGGCCGCTCTTGCCGGTCACCTTGATCACCGCGAGGTCGGTCGGCCCGTCCGCGCCCACCAGCTTGGCTTCGTATTTGGTCGCGTCCCCCTGAAACTTCACCTGGATGCGGTCGGCCTTGTCCACCACGTGGTTATTGGTCAGGATGTAGCCGGCCCGGTCCACCACCACGCCCGAGCCCTCCGCCTCCCTGTGCCGCGGCCCCATGTTCGGCCCGCCTTCGCCGAACGGGTTGCCGAAGAAGCGGTATAGAAAATCGTTCATTCCGCCTTCGCCCTCGCCCTGGTCCCCTTCGTCCGGCTGCGCCTGGCGCCGTCGCCGATTGGGGTTTTGCGTCATTTTCGGCTGGTAAGTGGTCTGAATGTTCACCACCGAGGGCTGGACCTGCTTGGCGATCTGGGTGAACTGGGAGGGCAACTCGACCGCACTTGGAATCGTCAGCGGCGTCGCGTCCGGCGCGAAATTGCCCGCGTTGGACCGGGCGGCCTTCACCCCCGTGCTGACCAGCGTGCCGATCACCACGCCGATGGCCAGCGTGAACACAATCAGGGTGAATGAAAGCAGCTTCTCGGTTCGTAACCTGTCGAAGAATCTCATGGGATATCCTACTCCTGCGCTCCACGCCAGCCGGCGCCAAAACGCACCGGTCTGCCGGTTAATCCAACTAAGATGGATGTGGCCGCGAAGTCCACGGTTTCACCTCCACCAGCACCACTCCTCCCAGGATCAGGCCCGCGCCCGCGGCGGCTCGTCCGGAAAGGCCCTCTCCGGAGAGGAAATACGAAGTCAGCCAGGCCGTCACCGGCTCCAGCATGTAAATCAGTGCCGTACGGGTAGAAGTCGTATACCGCTGAGCCCACGCCTGGATGGTAAACGCCAGTGCAGTGGCCAACAATCCTGTCACCAGTATCGCGCAGACCACGGACGGGCGCCACTCCACGTGCGGCTTCTCCATCCACCACAACAGCGCCCACGACCACGCGGCCGACGTGGCGATCTGCGTCACCGACAGCAGTTCGAAGCTCACGCAACCCGAATAGTGGCCCAGCGTGACGATGTGCGCCGCGAAGGCGAAGGCGCACGCGAGCGTGAGCAGGTCGCCCCGGCTGACGGCCCCGATGCTGCCGTGGAGCGTCATCAACCCCATCCCCACCGTAGCCACCAACAATCCGGCGACCTCCGCCACTTGCGGCCTGATCTTGTAGACCACCGCCGCCAGCACCGGCACCAGGACCGAGCACAGCCCGGTAATGAACGCCGACTTGGGCGCGCTGGTGAGCCGCAGGCCGAGCGTTTGCGTCAGGTAACCGGTAAACAGCAAGCTGCCGATCAGCACCCCGGCGCCCACCGATTTCCAGTCGCGCGCGCCGGCCGCCCGATCGGAGCCGTGACCGGAGGGAGCGGCTGTCTTGCCCACCCCTCGGAATATCGCTACCAGCGCGACCGTCGCCAGGGAGAACCGCAGCGCCAGAAAATACAGCGGAGAGATGCCTGCCAGGGCCGATTTCACCACCACGAAGGTGGCGCCCCAAATCAGCGCGTTCCAGACCAGCAACGCCTCCGCGGCGCGCTCTCGGCTCACCGGCCATCGCTCCCCGGCTCGGGAAGTGGGGGCCCGAGCAACAGCAAAATCAGCAGGAAAATGCGCTTCAGGCCCAGGTCGCGCCCCTCGGGCCGGAACCATTCCTGCGATGTGTGCGCTCCGCCGCCCACGCCGCCCGCGCCGATGGCAATGGCCGGCGTGCCCAGCGACAGGGGAATATTGGCGTCGGTGGAGGCGCAATCGAGACGCGACCGAATGCCCAGGTGCGCGTCCACTGCCCGGATGCACTTAAGGATCGGCGCATCGTCGGCCAGCGCCGCTGCCGGCCGCGAGCCGATCTCTTTGAGACGCGACGTGACCTGGCCGCCGTTGGCGCGTTGGTTCTCCGTCTCCCGCGCGCGCTCCACCGCCTGCTCCAGCGCACCAACCAGCTCGTCCATCTTCTGGTTGCTTTCCGAACGGATGTCGATCTTGGCGCGCGCCGCCTGCGCAATCGCATTCACGCCCGCGCCGCCCTCGATCATACCCACGTTGATGGCCGACTTGGGCGAGCCTTCCAACTCGGTTTCCGCGAACAGAGCCACCGCCCGGCACAGCGCGTGCACCGGATTGCCGACCCCGAAGTCGCTCCAGCTATGACCGCCGGGGCCGCTGAACACGGCCTCGAAGCGCCGGCTGCCCAATGCCCGGCAGGTAATGTGATCGGTGTTGGCGCCATCCGCCACCACGAACGCCGCGATGCGCTTTGCCAGCCCCGATTGCTTGCACAGATAGCGCATGCCGAGCAGATTGCCTTCGCCTTCCTCGCCCACGTTGGCCACCAGCAACGGGCTCAGCGCGAACTCGGGCAGGCGGGTCCCCGACTTCCAGGCGCGGGCGAAGCTAAGCAGCGCGGCCAGGCCGGCGCCGTTGTCGCATACCCCGGGGCCGCGGAAACGGCCGTCGGCGTCCACCTCGATTTCGTCCTTCGACCGGAGCGGAATCACCGTGTCCAGGTGCGCGGTCAGCGCCACGTACGGCCCATCGCCCAATGCCGCGATCACGTTGCCCGCACGGTCGATCGAGGCCTCCCAACCGAGCGCGCGGAACTGCTCCAAAAACCAGGCCGCCCGATCGGCCTCCTGGAACGTCGGCGCCGGTATGCGGCACAGTTCCAGGTGCTTCTCGCTGATCCACTGCTTCTCGCGCGTGAACCATTGCAGGCACTCCTTCACCCCGCGACGATCCGCCAATTGGTTGAGGTTCACCCCGTCCGCCGCGCCGACAGCCATCTGTTCGAGTGTAGCAGCCGCCGAACCGGAGCCGGCTTATCGGGTGCACGACGATGCCGAACGTCCCTCAGTGTCCGCGTGCTACGTCCCGGTAGATCTCGAGCACCTCGCGGGCGGAGCGCTCCCAACTGAAGCGGGCGGCCTGGATGCGGCCACGGCGAATCAGCTCGGCGCGCAGCGGCTCGTCGGTCAGCACGTCGCGGATGCCGCGCGCAATATCGAACACGTTACCCGGATTTACCAGCATGGCTGCGTCTCCCGCCACTTCCGGCAGCGAGCTCACGTTGGAGGTGACCACCGGAGTGCCGCAGGCCATGGCTTCCAGCGGCGGCAATCCGAAACCTTCATGGCGCGAAGGGAAGACGAACGCCGCCGCCGCTTCGTAGAAGCAGCGCAGTGTGTCGAAAGGCACGAAGCCGAGGAAGCGCACGGCGTGTTCCATCTTGCTCTTGAGCACGGCTTGCCGAACGGCCGGGTACTGCGAAATGGTGTCGCCGATGATCACCAGTCGCAGGTCGCCATAAACCGGGTGCGCCGCCAGTTGTTCGCGCAGCACCGCGAAAGCTTCCACCAGCCGCGGGATGTTCTTGTGATGGCGGATGGCGCCGGCGTATAGGAGGAACGGGCGGTCGATCTGGTAACGCTCCATGATGCGGCGGCGCTCTTCCTCGCCCGCGGCCGGTTCGCGACCGAGAAAGCCGGGATCGGGGGCGTTGTAGACGCGGGTGATGCGCGCCGCGGGCACGGCCAACAGATTCTCGACGTCGCGTTTGGTAGCTTCGGAAACCGCGATCACCCGGCTGGCGCGCGTCAGGCCGCGGCGGAAACGGAAGCGGCGCAGATGCATGTGCAGGGCGGAAAGCTTCCGCTCGTCGTAGAACAGGTTCACCATGTCGTGTATCGTCACCACGTAAGGCCGGATCATCAGCAGGGGAACGCGGTTCAGCGGAATGTGCACCAGGTCCGGCTTGAAACGCCGCAGAAAAAGAGGAAACAACAGGTGATCCGAGTAAGCGTGATCGTCCCCCGCGTAGATGGCGATGCGGAAGTTGTCCGGCAGCGCGCCCCACACGCGCGCCTCGCCGGGGCCTGTAACCACGGTGTAGTGGTTGGCCCCATCGATCCGGCTGAGCGCGTGTACCAGGCTTCGGATGTAGGTGCCGATGCCGAAGTCCCGCACCCGGCGCCCGTCAATAACGATGTCCAGCGCCATGACTGGAAAGCTGGCCGGCCCGAAAGGCCTAGCCCACTTGCACCGCGCTTTCCGGCAGCACGGCGGAGTTCTCCGCCGGTCTCCGCTTCTTCCACGGGTACAGCGGGAAGCGGGCCGTCAGTGCTTCGACCTGTTGCCGCACGCGCGCGATGGTATCTTCGCTGTCGATATGCCCCAGCACCTCGCCGATGAGAGCGCCGACCTCGCGCATCTCGGCCTCGCGGAAGCCGCGCGTGGTGACCGCGGGCGAGCCCAGCCGGATGCCGCTGGGGTTGAGCGGCGGGTTGGTGTCGAACGGAATCGCGTTCTTGTTCACCGTGATGTGCGCGCGGTCCAGCGTCTTTTCGGCCTCCTTGCCGCGCACGCCCTTGGAGAAAACATCCACCAGCATCAGGTGGGTATCGGTGCCGCCGGAGACGACGCGGAAACCGGCGTCCTGGATGCTCTCGGCGAGCGCGCGGGCATTGGCCAGCACCTGCTTCTGGTACGCCACAAATTCGGGCTGCATGGCCTCGCGCAGGCAGACCGCCTTGGCGGCTATGACGTGCACCAGCGGGCCGCCCTGCACGCCGGGGAAAACCATTTTGTCGACGGCGGCGGCGAATTTCTGCTTGCAGAGGATCATGCCGGCGCGCGGCCCGCGCAGCGTCTTGTGGGTGGTCGAGGTGACAATGTCGGCCCACTGGCACGGGTTGGGATGCAGGCCGGCGGCCACCAGGCCCGCAATGTGCGCCATGTCCACGAGCAAGATCGCTTCCACGGCGTCGGCGATCTGGCGGAAGCGCGCGAAATCGAGCGTCCGCGGGTAGGCGCTGGCGCCGGCGATGATCATCTTCGGCTTGTGCTCGCGCGCCAGCCGCTCCACCTCGTCGTAGTCGATGCGCTCGTCTTCCTGGCGCACGCTGTAGGGCACCACGTGGTATGTCTTGCCGGAGAAATTGAGCTGGTGGCCGTGGGTCAGGTGTCCGCCGTGGGCCAGGTTCAAGCCCATGATGGTGTCGCCGGGCGACACCACGGCGGCGTACGCGGCCTGGTTGGCCTGCGAGCCGGAGTGCGGCTGCACGTTGGCGTGCTCGGCGCCGAACAGTTGTTTCGCGCGGTCGCGGGCCAGGTTCTCGACGATATCCGCATTCTCGCAGCCGCCGTAGTAGCGCTTGCCGGGATAGCCCTCGGCGTACTTGTTGGTGAACACGCTGGCGGTGGCTTCGAGCACGGCCTCGGAGGTGAAGTTCTCGCTGGCGATCAGTTCGATCTGCGCATCCTGCCGCTCGATTTCCCGCTCGATCGCCCGATAGACATCCGGGTCTACCTCGGCTAGCGGCCGCTTCATTTGTTGTGCTGGCGTCATGAGAGTCGAAATCCTCCGTTCCGGAGCGTTCGTTAAGGCGCTCGGGGCGTTTCTTATGGCTGCTCGCGGCCGGGCGCCTGTTCCAACTGCTCGATCTTGGCTACACGTCGCGCGTGGCGGCCGCCGGCAAAATCGGTGTGCAGAAAGATGCGGGTCATGCTGGCCGCTTGGTCCTCGTCCACATATCGGGCGCCCAAGGTCAGCACGTTGGCGTCGTTGTGCTCGCGGGTCAGCCGCACTTCGTCCTCGGATACAGCCGGCGCCGCGCGCACACCCGCGATCTTGTTCGCCGCCATGGCCATGCCGATGCCGGTGGAGCAGACCAGTATGCCGCGGTCGGCGCGCCCGGCGGCAACTTCGCGGGCCACCGGAGAAGCGTAATCCGGGTAATCGCACGATTCCGCGCTGGCCGGTCCGAAATCCGTTACTTCGTGACCCTCGCCGGCCAGGGTTTGCCGCAGTTTTTCTTTCAAGACAAATCCGGCGTGATCCGCGGCGATGGCGATTTTCATCGGGAAAGACTTCAATTCTACCATGCTAAGATCGGAGTTTACCCCTCATAACTATGCTCTGGAGCAAGCTCTTTATCCCCACGCTGCGCGAGGTGCCCGCCGAAGCCGAAGTTGCCAGCCACCAGTTGCTGCTACGCGCCGGCTACATCCGCCAGCTCTCCGCCGGCATCTACAGTTTCCTGTTCCTGGCGCAGCGGTCGCTCGTGAAGATTCAGAACATCGTGCGGCAGGAAATGGACGCGATGGGCGCGCAGGAGTTTTCCCTCCCGGCCCTGAATCCGGCCGAAGTGTGGCAGGAATCCGGCCGTTGGGACGTGATGGGCGACAACCTGTTTCGCTTCAAGGACCGTTTCGGCCGCGACATGTGCCTGGCCATGACGCACGAAGAAGTGATGACGGTGATCGCGCGCGGCGAACTGCGCAGCTACAAACAGCTTCCCCAGATCTGGTACCAGATCCAGACCAAGTTTCGCGACGAGCCGCGGCCCAAGTCCGGCCTGCTGCGCGTCCGCGAATTCATGATGAAGGATTCCTATACCTTCGACATGGACCAGGCCGGCCTCGATGCGGCTTACGACAAGCATTACAAGACTTACTGCCGTATCTTTGACCGCTGCGGTCTGGCATACACGGCGGTGGAAGCGCACTCGGGAGCGATGGGCGGCAGCCAGTCGCACGAATTCATGGTGGCGTCGGAGGCCGGTGAGGACTTCGTGGCGCGCTGCCCGGGCTGCGGCTACTCCGCCAACCTGGAAAAAGCGGCTTCGGTTCCCGTTGCGCCGGCCGCCGCCGATCCCGCCGGCGACCTGAGCCCGGAGGAGTTCCACACGCCCGGCCGCAAGACCATCGCCGAAGTGGCCGCCTTCACGGGGCTGCCCGAGAGCTCGCAAATGAAAAGCCTGGTGGTGGTGGCCGACGGCAAGCCGGTGTTGATCCTGTTGCGCGGCGATCACCAGTTGAGCGAAACCAAGGCGGGGTCCATCGTGAACGATCCCGAATTCCGCCCGGCGCATCCCGAAGAAATCCGCCAGTGGTTCGGCGCCGATGCCGGATCGCTCGGGCCGGTGGGGGTGCGGAATATGCCCATCTTCGCCGACCGGGCGCTCGAAGGGCGCCGCAACATGATCGCCGGCGCCAACAAGAACGATTACCACCTGCGCCATGTGACGCCCGGCGAGGATTTCCAGGCCGAACTGCACGACCTGCGCCAGGTGGTGGCAGGCGACGCCTGCACGCTCTGCGGCGGCACGCTCGAGGTGATCAAGTGCGTCGAAATCGCGCACATTTTCAAGCTCGGCTACAAATATTCGGAGCCGATGGGGCTGCGCGTGCTCAACGCCGACGGCAAGGAAGTAACCCCCATCATGGGCTCCTACGGGATTGGCATAGGACGCATCCTCAGCGGCGTGATCGAGCTCAATCACGACAAAGACGGCATGGTGCTGCCGCCCTCGATTGCGCCTTTCGAGCTGATTGTGACGCCCGCTAACAACGCCGACCCGGCACAAATGGAGACCGCGCAAGCGATCTACCAGGAATGCCTGGGGCTGGGCATCGACACCCTGCTGGACGACCGCGACGAGCGGCCCGGCGTGAAGTTCAAGGACGCGGACCTGATCGGCGTGCCTTTCCGCGTGGTGGTCGGCAAGAAGCTCGCCCAGGGCAAAGTGGAACTGGTGGAGCGCCGAACCCGCACCGCCACCGACGTCGCCTCGGGCGAAGCCGCCCTAGCGGTCCTCCAGCGCCTCGGCCGCTAGGTGGGGCAGGTTTCAACCTGCCAACACCCGCTTGCGGGCGCGTCTTTCACCGCTTCTCGCCGCGCGCGATTGTATTCTGAATGGGAGGCTGCAAAGCCCATGACTAAGGCCGAGATCATTCTCGCCACCAAGGAATTCCTGTTCCCGGCGGTTTTTCATTACTACCAGGAACCGCTGGTGGTGGCGCGGGCCAAGGACCAGTATCTCTGGGACGCCGACGGCAACCAGTACCTGGATTTCTTCGGCGGCATCGTCACCGTGAGCGTCGGTCACTGCAATGACCAGGTGAACGCCGAAGTTCACCGCCAGCTCGACACTCTGCAGCACGTCTCGACGTTGTTCGCCAATCAGCCGCAGGCTGCGCTGGCCAGAAAGATCGCCTCGCTCACGCCCGGCGGCCGGCTCACCAAATCGTTCTTCACCAACAGCGGGACGGAGGCCAACGAGACCGCCATTCTCGCCGCGCGCTGCTACACCGGCAACACCGAAATCGTGGCGCTGCGCCACTCGTATCACGGCCGCACCGCGATGGGCATGTCGCTCAACGGCGTCGGCTCCTGGCGGCTGGGCCCTCCTTCGGCCGGCATCGTGCACGCGCATAACGCCTATTGTTACCGCTGCCCGTTCGGCCTCACCTATCCCAACTGCGAAGTGCGTTGCGCGTCGGATATGGAGGAGCTGATTCGCAGCTCCACCGGTGGCCGCGTGGCCGGCTTCATCGGCGAGCCCGTGCAGGGCGTGGGCGGATTCATCACGCCTCCCAAGGAATATTTCCAGATCGTGGAGCGCATTGTCCGCGACCATGGCGGCATCTTCATCAGCGACGAAGTGCAGACCGGTTGGGGACGCACCGGCGGCAAGTGGTTCGGCATCGAACATTACGGCGTCACGCCGGACGTCGTCACCGGCGCCAAGGGCTTGGCCAACGGAAGCCCGATCGGCCTGACTGTGGCCAAACCCGAGGTGGCCGACGCTGTCACCGGCCTCACCATTTCCACTTTTGGCGGCAACCCGGTGACAGCTACCGCGGCCAAAGCGGTAATCGATTTCATCGAGGAGTGCGACCTGCTGGCGAACTGCGCTGCGACCGGCGCCTACCTGCGCGCCGGCCTGGAGGAGTTGAAAGACAAGCACGAACTGATCGGCGACGTTCGCGGCATGGGCTTGCTCCAGGCGGTCGAGCTCGTGACGGACCGCCAGGCAAAAACGCCCGCCGCCGCCGAAGCCGCCCAGGTGATGGAAGCCGCGCGCGAAAACCGCCTCATCATCGGCAAGGGCGGAATGTACGGCAACGTACTTCGCATTTCGCCGCCCATGAACGTGGGCCGCGCGGACGTAGATCAATTCCTCCAACTGCTGGACCGCAGCCTGGTGGCCGTGCGAAGCCCCAGGCGCTAGAAAACCGCCCTTGCGCGAAGCTAGGCCCGCAATGCAGGGTGATTTACACTAGCCCAAAAGGGCTAGCACGCTGAGGGGTTACAACTGCTAACATGTTGTTTGCAAACCCAGTTGTCCGCTTTCCGCGACGAGGCTCAGGCTATCATGGGCTGTGTCGAAAAACTCAGCCTGCGATACCGGTTGAGCAACCTCTTGTCCTCCGCGGGCGTCTTATAAAACTGCGCCTCAACTGGAAGGACTAGGACCAAAGCTAATGAAGATCGCGATTTTGGGTGGTGACGGCTACTGTGGATGGGCGACCGCGCTTTATTTGTCCCGGCAGGGCCATTCCGTAGCAATTGTCGACAACTTCCTTCGGCGCCAGTGGGACAAGGACCTGAGAGTGGAAACGCTGACTCCGATCCGCACCCTGGCCGAGCGCGTCGAAGCATGGAAACGCCACACCGGCAATGCAGTCGAGGTCTTCGAGGGCGACGTCACCGATTACGGGTTTCTTTCCTCCCTATTCCGCGAGTTCCAGCCGGAAGCGCTGGTGCACTTTGCCGAACAGCGCTCCGCGCCGTATTCGATGATCGACCGCCAGCACGCCGTGTTCACTCAGGCGAACAACGTGCTGGGAACGCTGAACGTGCTGTTCGCCATCAAGGAGTTCCAGCCCGAATGCCACCTGGTGAAGCTGGGCACGATGGGTGAATATGGCACGCCCAATATCGATATCGAAGAGGGCTACATCACCATCGAGCACAACGGCCGCAAAGACGTGCTGCCGTACCCCAAGCAGGCGGGCTCGTTCTACCATCTGTCGAAGGTGCACGACAGCCACAACATGCTTTTTGCCTGCCGTATCTGGGGACTGCGCGCCACCGACCTTAACCAGGGCGTGGTTTACGGAACTGTGACCGACGAGACGGCGCTGGACGATGTGCTGATCAACCGGTTCGATTACGACGAAGTCTTCGGCACCGTGCTGAACCGTTTCTGCGTGCAGGCGGCCTTCGGCTTCCCGCTGACGGTCTACGGCAAGGGAGGGCAAACCCGCGGCTACCTGGACATTCGCGATACGGTCCGCTGCGTCGAACTGGCTTGCCTGAACCCGGCGGCCAAGGGCGAGTGCCGCGTCTTCAACCAGTTCACCGAGCAGTTTTCGGTGCTGGACCTGGCGCGCATGGTGCAGGCGGCCGGGCGGAAGCTGTCGCTCAAGGTCGAGATCCAGCACCTGCCGGACCCCCGGGTGGAGGCCGAACAGCATTATTACAACGCCAAGCACTCCAAGCTGGCCGATCTTGGCCTGCAGCCGCACCTGCTTTCAGAATCGCTGCTCGATTCGCTGGTGAACATCGCCATACGCTACCGCGACCGTATCGACGAATCGCTCTTCCTGCCGCGCGTCAACTGGCGCGAGCCAGTCAACCGCCGCCAGCAATCCAAGGAAGAGCTGGTACTCACCGCCGGAGTGTTGGAACCGTAGGTCAGGCGGGGCACGCCAACGCCCGCTTGCGGGCGCATTTTCCACGACCTCATCCCGAACAGCGTAGGCCGCCCTCATCGCCCGGAGAAACCTGAATACCGGTTACCATCTTGGTCTGGTCATGCCCTTCCGTGGATAAGATGATTCCGCCTTCGGACAGTTCCGGCGCCGGGCGCATGCCCGGCAATCGCGCTTCCATTTATCTGATCGTCGTGCTGGCGGCCGCCGCGGTCTACTGCGGCACCATGATTTCGCCGCCCTCGTTGATGGACGATGTGGACGCGGTGCAGGCGCAGATCGCACGCAACATGCTGCGCTCGGGCGACTGGGTGACGGCGCGGCTGGACGGCATCCCATACCTGGAAAAGGCGCCGCTCATTTACTGGCTGATCGGCGGCTGTTTCAAGCTCTTCGGCGCGTACGATTGGGTAGCGCGGATTCCGGTGGCCCTGTCCGCGGTGCTCCTTTGCTGGCTCACCGCGGCCTTCGGCGGGTGGGCGTTCGGCCGCCGCTCGGGAACTCTGGCCGGCGTGGCGATGGCCACTTCGGTGGGCCTTTTCCTGTTCACCCGCATCCTGATTCCGGACGTGATGCTGACTGCAGCCATCGCGTTCGCGATGTGGGCATTTCTGCGCGCGTTGGACGAGCAGGAGCCGCATCCCCGCCGCTGGGCCATGGCGCTGGCAGCCAGCCTGGGCGTGGGGATGCTGCTCAAGAGCACGGTCGGCGTGCTGTTCCCCGTGGCGGCGGCGTTGATTTACCTGGGCCTCACCGGGCAACTGTTTTCGCGCGCGGTGTGGAAGCGGCTGCACCCGTTCTCCGGCGCCGCGGTGGCGCTCGTCATTGCCGCCCCGTGGCACGTGCTGGCGACGCTGCGCAATCCCCCCTATTTCGATTTCACGCTGCGCAGTCTTCCCGGCCAATACCACGGCTTCTTGTGGTTTTACTTCATGAACGAGCAGGTGCTGCGTTTCCTGAACCTGCGCTATCCGCGCGATTACGACACGGTGCCGCTCGCCTACTTCTGGCTGTTTCATCTGCTCTGGCTGTTTCCCTGGAGCGTGTACTTTCCGGCGCTGGCGAAACCGACAGACCACAAAAAGCGATGGTCTGTCCTACCGTGCCGGCCGGTGGACCGCGCTGGGCGGTCGCGCCTGCTGGCGCTTTGCTGGATCGGTTTCGTGCTGGTCTTCTTCAGTTTCTCGACCACCCAGGAGTATTATTCGATGCCGTGCTATCCGGCGCTGGCGTTGCTGTTGGGTGCGGCCATGGCCGATGGCGGCGCATGGATCAAACGGGGAACACAGGCGCTGCAAGTGCTGGCCGGAACGGCGGGCGTGGTGGCGCTGGTGCTGGCCTGGCTGGTGCGCAATACCCCCGCACCGGGCGATATCTCGATGGCGCTGTCGCAGCATCCCGGCGCCTACAAACTGTCGCTGGGGCACATGGAAGACCTCACGCTTTCGTCGTTGGCCTATCTGCGTCTGCCGCTGGTGCTCGCTGGTCTGGCATTTCTGCTGGGCGCGTTTCTCGCCCCTGCGCTCGCGCGCTTCTGCCGAATCGGCAAGGACACGGCTGCCTTCGTGGCGGCGGCGCTGATGATGATTGTTTTCTTCCATGCGGCGCGGCTGGCGATGGTGGCATTCGATCCCTATTTGTCGTCGCGCGCGCTGGCTGACGCGTTGCTGCGCGCGCCCGAAGGAAAGCTGATGGTGGAGGGCCACGACTACCCGTTCTCTTCTGTGATCTTCTACGCCGACCGCGACGCGCTGCTGTTGAACGGACGCCGCCAGAACCTGGTGTACGGTTCCTACGCCCCGGGCGCTCCCGATGTGTTCCTCGACGACGCCGGCTGGAAGGCCCTCTGGCTGAAAAGCGACCGCTGTTACCTGGTCACCAAAGAGGCCCAGCGGCCGCGCCTGGAGCGCCTGGTGGGCCCGGCCGCCTTGCACGTTGTCGCCTTGAGCGGCGGCAAGCTGCTGCTGTCGAACCTGTCACCGCCGGAATAGGCCACCCGCGTCTGTGCTAAACTGCACACAGGAATTGTAAGTCTGGGGGGAAGATGAACTTAGTTCGCTCCGCATGGGGATGGCTGCGCCGGCAAGTTGTCGACGATGTTCCGGCGGGTGACGCTCTCTGTGAGTTCGACTGCCGGAAGTCGCAATGCTATGAAGGCGAGTGGGAGACCTGCGAGCGGCGGCTGCAAAACGCGGCGGGGGAATTGATGCCGCCAAAGCCGCCTTCGAACCAGACTCCCAATCGAAGCATTGGGATCGAACGCCGGCAAGGTTGACCTCCTCCAACGCCCCGGCGGTTTGCGCTACTACGGTTGACGCAACGAACTCAACCGCTCGTGCGTCCACTTCTCAGCATCACAATTCAGAAAGAGGTGTGACGGTGGCCTTGGACCGCACCCCGGGTCGCGCCGGCTTGGCGCTAATCGCCCTCCTGATGGCGTCGCCCATCGGATTCTGCCAGGTATATCCTGGTCAATATCCTCCGCCCACCCAATACCCCCCGGGACAATACCCGCCCGGTCAATACCCGCCCGGACAATATCCTTATCCAACCGACCCGACCATGCGGCTTCCCGGCGGCGTTCCGGTCAGCGTTCCGCCACTTCAGCTCCCCAAGCGCGGTTCCAAGGACAATAAACAGAGCGACGATTCCGCCAAAATGACCTTGCTCGGAGTGGAAGGCACACTGCGCCAGCTCCGCGAAAAGGACCTGTTTCTGCAAACTCCCAAGCACCTGTTACGGTTTCGCATGCTCGCCAAGACCGATTTTAAGAACAAGGCCGGCGAACCGGTGCGCGATTCCCTGCTGAAGCCCGGGGACCAGCTTCAGGTCGAGGCGACCAAAGTCGATCCGGAGACGGCCTTGCGCGTGGTGCTGATCCGGGCCGGCACCCCTGCGGAGCGCACCGCCGCGGAGCTTCCGTTCGACCATGATTCGGCGCAGACTCCGGTTGACGCCGATATGAAGCCCGCCGGTACGATGGACGTCGCGAACGCGGAACCCTCCGCTGGCGCAAGCTCCGGCGAACCCGCGCCGGAAGCGGGTTCCAACACTCCGCGCCGCCCCGATCTGGAACGGGACGAAGACGCCAGCAACGTGCCGACCGGCTCCAGAGGCAGAATCAACGCCGTCGACGACGTGGTTGCGGACGCGCGCCGCGCCGCCGAAGCTTTCATGGAAGAAATCCCCAACTTCGTCGTCCAGCAGCAGACCACCCGCTACCACAGCTTCTCCAATGGGGCGACCTGGAAGCCCGATGGCGTGGTGACCGCGGACGTGGCCTGCGTGAATGACCAGGAAGAGTACCGCAACATCCTGGTCGATGGAAAGTCAGTCCCGTCGCCGGTGTCGAAAACCGGCGCCTGGTCGACCGGCGAGTTTGTAACTACGCTGAGAAACCTCCTTTCGCCCGAGACCGACGCGGCGTTTGTCCGACGCGGCGACGACAGAATCGTTGGGAGGGCCGCGTACCGGTACGATTACACCGTGCGCAAAGCCAACTCGCACTGGCGCATCGTCAACCCCGACGGCCGCACCGAAGCGCCCGCTTACGACGGCACGGTGTGGATCGACAAGGACAGCCACCGCGTCCTGCGCCTGGAGATGCGGACCAATTCGCTGCCGCCCGGCTTCACGTACGACAAAGCCGAATCCACGCTCGATTACGATTTCGTTCGAATCGGCAGCGGAAACTACCTGTTGCCCGTCAAGAGCGCCAACCTGGCCTGCATGAGCGGCGGCTCGACCTGCATGAAAAACGAGATCGATTTCCGGAACTACCGCAAGTTCGAGGCCGAGTCGGACGTCACCTTCGCCAAGTAAAGCCAGCGGTAGCGCCGGCGGTCTTTGGTCTTGCCGCCGCTTCGCGCGAGCCACATCGGCAGGAATGGCGGCCCTGAGCGGGCGCTTCCGCCGTGCGAAAGCACGTGCCCCAGTACGTCGATGTCCCGACCCCGGCTGGGCGGGACAGAGAGCCAAGATTTCCGAGAATCCTGCCTCACTGAGCCCACTTCCACTACAACGCTAGAGCTGTCGTTTCTCCGAGGCAGGTCGATCCAGTGGCCGTGTATCTGGCGGAGCGGGCGGGTGCGAACCCCCCTTCTCCGCCCGGCCGCCATAGCCGGGCTTGTCGAGGAAAACCGGCTGGCTTCGCCATGCGAGATCCCCTGCTAGGACCGGTGGCCGCGATAGCCGCCGGGATTCTGGCTGCCCGCTTCGTGCCGTTTCGCATCTCCGAGTTGATCCCTGTGATCGGCGCCTTTCTGGCGCTCGGCATCGTCGCCCTGCGCCGCGCGCGCGTGCTGGCCGGCATCTGCTGCCTGTTGGGACTGGTTGCGGCGGGCGCGCT
>Ga0181529_10001085_pt1 | contig 37052 bp, 37 predicted proteins | sample PEATcosm2014_Bin_36_FD_119763 | JGI IMG/M metagenome (GOLD analysis project Ga0181529, IMG submission 119763) | Peatland microbial communities from MTU Mesocosm Facility, Houghton, MI, USA - PEATcosm2014_Bin10_30_metaG | ecosystem: Environmental > Terrestrial > Soil > Wetlands > Peat | place... | reverse complement strand
GACCCGGCGATAAAGGCGCGCACCGCAGCCGTGCCCGTCCTCGAGACGGCCTCGGCCAAGCTGGGCAAGAAAGTGGTGGCCAACATCGTGGCTCTTGGCGTCCTGGGCGGGATCTCGAAGGTCGCCACGCGCGCGAGCCTCGAGGCCGCGGTAGCCAACAGGGTCCCCAAGGGGACTACGGACCTGAACCTGGCGGCGCTGCGCGCGGGCTTCGAGCTCGCGGAAGCGGCCGCCAGCGCCGCGAGGGGGTAGCGCGATGCGCGACACCGAGGACTTGGGCAAGCGCCTCGAAGCCTGGCAGGCCGAGGTGGGCAAGTCGCTCGCCAAGCGGCCCGAGCGCAAGAGCGAGTTCCAGACGGGCTCGGGGGCTCCGGTGGACCGGCTCTACACGCCACTCGACCTCGAGGACGACTATCTCGAGGGCATCGGCCTGCCTGGCGAGTACCCCTTCACGCGCGGGGTGCAGCCGACGATGTACCGCGGCAGACTGTGGACGATGCGCCAGTACGCGGGCTTCGGTACGGCCGAGGAATCCAACGAGCGCTACAAGTACCTCCTGTCCCAGGGGCAGACGGGCCTCTCCATAGCCTTCGACCTGCCGACCCAGATCGGCTACAACTCGGATCATCCTCTCGCCGCCGGCGAGGTTGGCAAGGTCGGGGTCGCCGTCGACTCCCTCGCCGACATGGAGACCCTCTTCGCGGGCATTCCCCTCGACAAGGTATCCACGAGCATGACCATCAACGCCCCAGCGGCGGTCCTCCTCGCCATGTACATCGCGGTGGCCGAGAAGCAGGGCCTCTCGCCGAAGGTCCTCGAGGGCACGATCCAGAACGACATCCTCAAGGAATACGTGGCGAGGGGCACCTACATCTTCCCGCCCGCTCCATCAATGCGCCTCGTTACCGACGTCATCGCCTACTGCTCCGAGGCGGTGCCCAACTGGAACACGATCTCGATCTCGGGCTACCATATCCGCGAGGCGGGCTCGACCGCCTCGCAGGAAGTGGCCTTCACGCTGGCTGACGGGATCGCCTACGTCCAGGCGGCCATCGAGGCCGGACTCGGCGTCGACGACTTCGGGCCGAGGCTCTCCTTCTTCTTCAACGCGCACAACGACCTCCTCGAGGAGGTCGCCAAGTTCCGCGCCGCGCGCAGGCTCTGGGCGAGGATCATGCGCGATCGCTTCGGCGCGAAGAGCCCCAAGAGCTGGATGCTGCGCTTCCACGCCCAGACCGGCGGCTCCACGCTGACCGCCCAGCAGAGCGACAACAATGTCGCGCGCGTGACGCTGCAGGCCCTCGCGGCAGTCCTCGGCGGGGCCCAGTCGCTGCACACGAACTCGCGCGACGAGGCGCTCGCGCTGCCGACCGAGGCCTCCGTGCGGATCGCGCTGCGCACTCAGCAGGTGATCGCCTACGAGTCCGGCGTCGCCGAGACCGTCGATCCCCTCGGCGGCTCCTACTGCGTCGAGAGCCTCACGAGCCGTATCGAGGCGGAGGCCGAGGCCTACCTTCGCCGAATAGACGGAATGGGCGGGGCCGTGCGCGCCATCGAGGAGGGCTACGTCCAGCAGGAGATCCAGGACGCAGCCTATGCCTACCAGAAGGCCGTCGAGTCCGGCGAGCGGGTCGTCGTCGGGCTCAACAAGTTCCAGGTAGAGGAGCCCAGGCCCACGGGCCTGCTCAAGCTCGACCCGGCCGTCGGAGACCGGCAAACCGCGGCCCTGCGCGCTCTGCGCGGAGGGCGGGACGGGAATCGGGTGAAGGCGGCATTGGTCGCGGTCGGCGCGGCCGCGCGGGGCAAGGACAACCTCATGCCGCCGATCCTGGAGGCAGTCAAGGCCTACGCGACCCTGGGCGAGATCTGCGACGCGCTGCGGGACGTCTTCGGCGAGTACCGCCCCGGCGCCACATTCTAGGAAATAACCGGGAGACTCACCGCGGAGACCGCGGAATACACGGAGTAGTATCGCGGAGTAAAAAGAAGGAAGGCAGCCAGATGAAAGAAATCTTCGACTCCCTAGCCCCTCTCCCCTATCCCGATATCCCCTCCGCGGTCTCCGCGCCCTCCGCGGTGAATCCTTTTCTTGCTTCCTATGAGGTGAACTATGAATCGTAAGATACGGGTACTCGTAGCGAAGCCGGGGCTCGACGGACACGACCGCGGGGCCAAGGTGGTCGCCCGCGCGCTTAGGGACGCCGGCATGGAAGTCATCTACACGGGCCTCAGGCAGAGCCCGGACCAGATCGTCCAGGCCGCCATCCAGGAGGATGTCGACGTCGTCGCCCTGAGCATCCTCTCCGGCGCGCACATGACCCTCTTTCCCCGTGTCACCGAGCTGCTCGCCGAAAAGGGCGCCTCCGACATCCTCGTGCTCGGCGGGGGCGTCATCCCCGAGGACGACGTCCCCTTCCTGAAGTCCAAGGGAGTGCGCGCGATCTTCGGCCCCGGCACCCCTACTCAGGCGACAATCGACTTCATCGAGACCAACGTCGCGGCCAGGTGATCGCCGAGATATGACCAGGGCCGAGCCTTCCTCCGGCGAAATTGCCTCGCGGATCCTCGCCGGCGATGAGCGGGCCCTGGCTCGGCTCCTCTCCGCTCTCGAGGACGGGGACGCGTGGGGCGTCGAGTCCTTGAAAAGTTTGCGGGCCCCGACCGCCGAAACCCCATCCCGTCCACAAGCTTCGAGCCACGTAATCGGTGTCACCGGGCCGCCTGGCTCGGGCAAGAGCACGCTCGTCGACAAACTCATCTCCGCGTACCGCGGCCGCGGCGAGCGAGTCGGAGTGCTCGCGGTCGATCCCTCCAGCCCCTTCAGCGGGGGCGCCCTCCTCGGCGACAGGATCAGGATGCAGGGCTCTCCGCGCGAGGGACGCGCCGCCGACCCGGGACTCTTCATCCGCAGCCTCGCCTCGAGGGGCAGGCTCGGAGGCCTCTCCCGAGCGAGCGCGGCGATGGCGAGGGCCCTCGAGGCGGCCGGTTATGGCCTGATCCTCGTCGAGACCGTCGGCATAGGCCAGTCCGAGGTCGACATCGCCAGGCTCGCCGACACGGTAGTCCTCGTCGCGATGCCCTCGGCTGGCGACGACATCCAGACCATCAAGGCTGGCGTGATGGAGATCGGGGACATTTTCGTAGTCAACAAGGCCGACCGCGAGGGGGCTGACAGGGCGGTTCGGGAACTCCGCTCAGCCCTGGGGCTGAGCCGCTCAGCCCTCGAGCTTCGCGCCTCGGCCGTTCCTCGCTCGGCCCCGGAGGACCGCCCCCTCTACGCGGCCCATCCCGCGCCAGCCCCGCGCTCCCCTGACGACGACCTTGCCCCGGTCCTCAAGACGACCGCCTCGACAGGCGAGGGGGTGAGCGAGCTTGTCACGGCCATCGACGCGCGTCGCGAGCGGCTTATCGCCTCGGGAGAGTTCGACGCGCGGCGCAGACGCGGGGCCATGGCCGAGGCGCGGTTCCTCCTCTCGAGCCTGGTCCTCGAGGAGCTGGAGTCCCTCGAGGGCGGCCTCGAGGAGGAGCTGGCAGGACGAATGGTCCGGGGAGAAGTCGAGGCCGCCGAGGCGGCTGCCCTCCTCTTCGACTCGATACGGAAGGGAGGGAAGCGGGCATGAAGGCGCTCGAGCTCGATCACGTTGGGATAGCGGTGGAGGGCCTCGACGAGGCCTTGAAGCTTTACTCGGGACTCCTCGGCCTTGAGCATGCGGGTACGGAAACCGTCGAAGAGCAAAAGGTCAGGACAGCCTTTCTAGTATTTGGAGCCAGCGAAGCGGACGCGCTCGGAGGAGCCGAACGTGGTACGGAGATCGAGCTGCTCGAGTCGACCGACCCCGAGGGCCCCATCGCCAAGTTCATCGCCTCGCGGGGTCCGGGCATTCAGCACATAGCGTTCAGGGTCGAGGACCTTGAGGCCGCGCTCGCCGAGCTCAAGGCCGCGGGGGTGAGGCTCATCGACGAGACGCCCAGACGCGGAGCGGGGGGCAAACGTATCGCCTTTCTCCACCCGAAATCGACGGGAGGGGTCCTTGTCGAGCTCTGCGAGCGTAAGGCATAATGTTGACACTTTGGCGTTTTGTGTAATTATGATTGAGAGCCGAGGCTTCTGGAAATCGGACGACTTTTGAAATTGACTGAAGATTGAGCGACGTAAGGAGCGCTTCGATGGAAGATAAGCTGCGCGAACTGGCCAAGCGCCGGGCCGCCGTCCTCGAAGGCGGCGGGCCCAAGCGGGTGGCCGCCCAGCATGATAAGGGCAAGGCGACTGCCAGGGAGAGGATCGCGTCCCTCCTCGACCCGGGCAGCTTCGTCGAGATCGACGCCTTCGTGGAGCACCGCTGCTCCGAGCTCGGCATGGACGAGGTAAAGGCCCCGGGCGAGGGAGTCGTCATCGGGCACGGCACCGTGGACGGCCGCCAGGTTGTCGTCTTCGCCCAGGACTTCACCGTGATCGGGGGCTCGCTCGGAGAGGCCCACGCGAAGAAGATCTGCAAGGCGATGGACCTCGCGGTGAAGGTCGGCGTGCCCTGTATCGGCATCGAGGACTCCGGCGGGGCCCGCATCCAGGAGGGCGTCGACGCGCTGGCCGGCTACGGAGAGATCTTCTACCGCAACACCCTCGCCTCTGGCGTAGTTCCCCAGGTCTCCTGCATTATGGGGCCCTGCGCGGGCGGCGCAGTCTACTCGCCGGCCCTCACGGACTTCGTCTTCATGACCGAGGGCGGCTCGAACATGTTCATCACGGGGCCCCAGGTCATCAAGGCCGTGACCGGCGAGGACGTGAGCGCCGAGGAGCTCGGAGGCGCCGACGTGCACGCGGCCAAGAGCGGAGTCGCCCACTTCGCCTTTCCCGACGAGGCCTCGACCATAGCGGGCATCAGGAGGCTGCTCTCCTACCTCCCGCCTAACAACATCGAGGACCCGCCCTTGGTCGATTCGGGCGACGACCCCGGCCGCCTGGACCCGGACTTGGCCGGGATTATGCCCGACCAGCCCAACAAGGCCTACGACATCCTCGAGGTGATATCGCGGGTCTTCGATGCGCCGAGCGAAGCCTCGGGGGACTCGGGCGGCTCCAACTATTTCGAGGTCATGAGCCTCTACGCGCGCAATATGGTCACCTGCTTCGCCCGTCTCGCGGGCCGGACCGTAGGCATCGTGGCCAACCAGCCCAAGGTGATGGCCGGCGTGCTCGACATCAACGCCTCGGACAAGGCCGCGCGCTTCATCCGCTTCTGCGACGCCTTCAACATCCCCCTCGTCACCCTGGTCGACACTTCGGGCTACCTACCCGGCGTCGACCAGGAGCACGGCGGAGTGATCCGCCACGGTGCCAAGATCCTCTACGCCTACTCCGAGGCGACCGTGCCCAAGCTGACCGTGATCTTGCGCAAGGCCTACGGCGGCGCCTACATCGCGATGTGCAGCCGGCATCTCGGCGCGGACCTGTGTCTAGCCTGGCCCGCCGCCGAGATCGCCGTCATGGGTCCCGAGGGCGCCGCCAACATCATCTTCAAGCGCGAGATCGAGGAGGCCGAGGACCCGGCCGCGGCCCGAGCCAAGAAGATCGAGGACTACAAGGCCGAATTCGCCAACCCCTACAAGGCCGCAAGGCGGGGCTACGTCGACGACGTCATCGACCCCGCCGAGACGCGCAAGCGCCTCGCCGCGGCCCTCAGCCTGCTCACGGGCAAGCGCGAGCGCGGGCCCAGCCGCAAGCACGGCAACATGCCGGTCTGAAGGCGGCCGCCATGCCGAACGGCTTAAGCATCGGAGCCGCTATCGCAATCGCCGCGATAGCCGTCGCAGCCATAATCTTGGCCGCCCTCGCGGCGGCGCGGCGATCCAAGGCCGGCGTCTCGGCACCGGGCAAGGCCAAGGCCGAGCCCGAGACCGGGACGGAGCTGGTCGCCGTCATCGCGGCGGCGGTCGCGGCGGCGAGCGGCATGGAGATAGGTTCCTTCGCGGTGACCGGCCTGAGGCCCGCCGCCTCCGGCGCCGCCGGAGGCGGCGGCGTCTCTGGCGCGCAACGCGGCTTCAATACCCCAGCATGGGGCCACGCAGAAAGGCTCCTCCGAGGAGAGCGCGAATGAAAAGCTACAAGATAACCGTCAACGGGCGGAGCTACGAGGTCACGGTCGAGGAACTCGGAGGCGCGGCCTCTCCGGCGCCCAAGGCCGCCGCGCCACGCAGGGCCGCGCCGATCGCGAGCGCGCCTCGCGCCCAAGCCCCGGCAGCAGCTTCCACCGAGGCCCAGAGCGCCCGCGGGGCCGGCTCCCAGGTCAAGGCGCCCATGCCGGGCACGCTTCTCGCCTATAAGGTCGCCCAGGGCCAGGCCGTGAAGCGCGGCGAGGTCCTCCTCATCCTCGAGGCCATGAAGATGGAGAACGAGATCACCGCGCCCTGCGACGGTGTCGTGTCCTCGCTCAAGAAGAGCGAGGGAGCCTCCGTGGCTACGGGAGAGGTGCTGATAGAGCTGGGGTAGAGTCTCGAGAGATGGCCGGGCAGCCATCTTGCCTAGACAGGGTGTTTTTCGCTACACCAGACGGCAGATGCCGCGTGGATCACATCGAACAGCCTGCGCCATATTCCTGATCGCCGTCCTCGAGGTCATCTCGAATGGAAGTCCTCGGGGAGGCGCCTGGGCCCTTCCCGAGGGCGAGGCCCCAAAGCCCTTCGACTTCCGCGACCGCGCGTTCATTCTCTGCTGGCACAGCTTCCTCGGCAAGAAGAGCCTCGATACCGATTTCGCCCTCGACGAGGTCGCGGCCCAGGTCGACTCGCTCCTGGCCCTCGGCTACCACTTCATCGACCTCGACGACGCCCTCTTCGGCCGGATCCAAGGCAGCCTCAATCTCGTCGCGACGATCGACGACGGGCACCGGACCATAACCCAGGCCTACGAAAAGGTTTTCGCTCCGCGAGGCATCAAGCCTTCGCTCCTCGTCTACCCCGCGGTCATCGGGCCGAGCCCCTACTTCCTCAAGCCCGAGGCTCTCGCCGCCCTCGTCGCAGCCGGCTGCCCCGTGGGCTCGCACGGCTACTACCATCTCTTCGTCACCGAAAAGCTCTACAAGAGCGACAAGCCGGCCTTCGAGAAGGAGATCTTCACCTCCAAGTCGAGGATCGAGACGCTGACCGGCCTGCCCTCCTACTTCTACGCCTACCCCTATGGAGCCTTCGACCAGATCACCAAGGACGAGGTCGCGCGCGCCGGCTTCCTGTTTGCCCTCGCGGTGAAGCCCGGATTCGTCTACGCCGACTCGCGTCTGAACGACGACTACGAGCTGCCCCGCACCGTCGTCACCCGGGCTGGCTGGGAGGCCCTCTTCGCCTTCCTCGACCGCAACAAGGACAGCGCCCGCATTCAGGGGCCCGAGCCCGGCTCGGGGATCGAGAGCGAGGAGTTCCCGGCGCCGGAGCTCTGGGACGAGGGTTCTGGGATCAAAGAGCTCGGCCGCTGAGTCCCTTGCTCGGTCGGCAATTGACAGTGTGATGAGCCGTGATACTATCATCGCGTGGAAACGGCGTTTGAAGCGCCGGAAAAGGCAACACGGAACAAACGGCCTGCGGTCGGGCTCGGAAAGAGGAGACAATTCATGCGTGGTCTATCCGTGTCGGTCCGCGCCGTGACCTGCGCGGGCCTCCTTCTATTAATTGCCCTTTCGAGCTCGACGGCCCAGGACCAGCGCTTCGCCCTGGTCGTCGGCAACGCCGCCTACTCCGGCGAGGCTGCCCTCAAAAATCCAGTCAACGACGCGAAGGACATGGCCGCCGCCCTAGCCAGGATCGGCTGGAACGTCGTCCTGGTCACCGACGCCGACCGCAAGAGCCTCAACAAGGCCATCTTCGTCTTCCGCGACAGCCTGGCCTCGCACGAGGGAGCCGACGCGCTCTTCTACTACGCAGGCCACGGCATGCAGATCGACGGAGCCAACTATCTCCTGCCCGTCGGCGAGGATTACGCCTCCCTCGACGATGTGCGCGCCGACGCGATCGGGATCCAGTCCGTGACCGACGCGATCGAGCAGGGCAAGGCTGGCGTCTCCCTGATGATCCTCGATGCCTGCCGGGACAATCCCTTCGCTAAGAAGATGTCGCGATCCCTGGTCGGGACCCGCGGTCTCACCGTCGTCCAGAAGGGAGGCGGGGTCTCCGGGTCGGCCATCATATTCTCGACGAGCCCCGGAGACGCCTCCCTCGACGGGAGCGGCCGCAACGGGATCTTCACCGCGGCATTGCTCAAGAACATAGACGGCGATCTCAAGATCGAGGACCTCTTCAAGAGGGTGACGAGCGAGGTCAAGTCCAGCACGGGCGGGGCCCAGAGCCCCTGGATCAACGCGAGTCTCTCGAGCGACTTCTACCTCGTCTCGGAGGCGATCAGGTCGACCCGGGCCGCCGAGGCGGCCAAGGCGGCGGAGGCCCAGAGGCAGGCCGAGCTCGCTACAGCCGCGGAAACGGCCCGTGCCGCAGAGGCGGCGAAGACGGCCGCCGCGCAGCAAGAGGCCGAGGCCGCGAAAGCCCAGGCGGAAGCCGCCAAAGCCCAGGCCGCAGCCGCCCAGGCCGCGGTCGCGGCCGAAGCGGTGAAGCCCAAGGGCAAGGCGCGGATCGAGAGCTCGCTCGCGGGCCAGGTCTACTTGGGGCAGGAGCTACTTGGCGCCGTAGGTCCCGACACGCCCCTCATCGCCGACAGTCTGCCGACCGGGGACCAGTCCTTCCGCTTCGCGCGCGTCGGAATGCCGGACGAGGCCAAGGCCGCGACGATCACCGACAAGGCCTACATATCATCAAGATATTGATCGGCCAGCGCGGCTCGATCGAATACGAGGGTAGGCAGGATACGGTCACCGTGGAGCCTGGCACGCGCCTCGAATACGCGCCGAGCCTGTGGCCAGGAAGCGGACGATTGCGGGTCACGGACATACCCGAAGGCGCGACCCTCCTCCTAGACGGGACCGAACTCGGTCCCCTCGTGGCGGATCCCGATCGACGGCTCGCTGGCTTGCTCGATTGGGTCGATGATCGGCCTCTACACCCTCCCTCGCCAAACCATCAGAATGCGCGGCAAGATAGAGGATTGGTCAGGAGTCGAGCAGGTTTTCCGGACGGCTGGACCGCCTCCCAACAATGAGCCCGGGGCCGCGATCGCGGGCGGCGCCATCTGCAGGGACGACAAGAGGCTCTACGTTAGAATCGACTCGGCCAACGGAAGACCCATGGAAGGAGGGATCCAGCGCTCAATCGGAATCAGCCTAAAGCAAGACAGTTCCCACGAGCTGCACTTGACCTTCGACGTGTGGTCCGACGGGACCAACCACACTTCGATCTACGACTCGGTCAAGCGGCAGAGCACGCAAGGCGGGAGCTACGCGATCGGGCCTTCCTTCATCGAATTGTCCTTCCCCCTCTCGTGGTTCCCCAAAGGCTTCGACTTGACTACGCCGGTGGATGCGAGCCTTTTCGCCTGGTTCCAGGGCCTGAAGGCGGGAGACGGAACAGGCCACGTCCTGGTTCTGATCGACCGCTAGCGGGGCGATGACATGAACGATAATTACGAAGGCCTCCATAACTGATGAAATCCTTAGACCCAGCGCCCCGCTACTCTTTGTTCCAGTACCTCGGGAAGAAGCGCAGGACCCCGAGTGCTCCCTTGACCTTCGAGCCCAGGCCCCGGCCCCCGACCAAGGCGACGATCGAGGCGAGCCCCCTGTAGACTTTCTCGGAATAGGGCTGCCACCAGAGGTCTTTCTTCGCCCAGGGCATGACGTCGTCGACGACCACCCTCGTCTGGAGCATCTCGAGGAATCCGAGCTCGGCATGGGTGCGGCCCAGCCCCGAATCGCCGAAGCCGCCCCAGGGCGTCTCGGGCAGGGCGTGGGACATCAGGTGGTCGTTGATCGTGACCGCCCCCGCGCGCAGCCGCGAGGCCAGGGCCCGCGCGGCCCGGCGGTCGCGCGACCAAACGCTCGCGGTGAGGCCCAGGCTCGAGTCGTTGGCGAGGCGCACGGCCTCCTCCTCGCCATCGTAGGGCCGCACGGAGGCGACGGGGCCGAAGACCTCCTCGCGCATCACGGGCGAGTCGGGGGGAGCGTCGCCGAGGAGGATGGCAGGCATGAAGTTGCCCTTCTCCAGCTCCGGGTCGACTGGGCTGCGGGCGAGGACCTTGGCCCCCATCTCCAGGCACTTCGCGATCTGCTCCTCGACGGTCTTTTTCTGGCGCGCCGAGGTCATCGAGCCCATGTCCGAATCGAGGCTCGAGCCGCTCGCCAGCCTGAGGCGCTCGATGCGCTCCTTGAATTTGGCGACGAAGGGTTCGTAGGCGCCGCGCTCGACGAGGATGCGCTGCGCCCCGCCGCAGGACTGTCCCGCGTTGGAGTAGGCGGCCCAAAGGAGCCCCGAGGCCGCGCGGTCCAGGTCGGCGTCGGCGCGCACGATGGCCGCGTCGTTGCCGCCCAGCTCGAGCACCACCGGCACGAGGCGGGAGGCGGCCGCGGTCATCAGCTCGCGGCCGACCTCGGTGGAGCCCGTGAAGAAGAGCTTGTCGACCCCGCCCTCGAGGAAGGCCGCGCCCGCCTCGCGGCCGGGAAGGTTGACGTAGGCGAGAAGGCCCGTGGGCAGGCCGGCCTCGGCGAAGACCTCGGCGATGGCCTTGCCGACGGCGAGGCTGTCGCTCGCGACCTTGAGCGCGACCGCGTTGCCCGCGAGGAGGGCCATCGCGACTTCGGAGAAGGGTATGGCGAAGGGGTAGTTCCAGGGAGAGATGATTCCGACGACTCCGTAGGGGACTCGCTCGAGCCGGCTGACTTTGTTGAACATGAGGAGGCTCCCGCCCCCGAGGCGCCTCGATGCGAGGAGGCGCTTGCCGCGGGAGCGGTAGAAGCGCAGGGCGAGGATGGCCGGCAGGATCTCCGTGGCGAGCGCGTCCACGCGGGTCTTGCCGTTGTTGGCGCAGATGACCGAGGCCAGTTCGTCGGAGCGCGCGGCGAGGACCCTACCGGCCGCCGCGAGGAAGCGCGAGCGCTCGCGGTAGGGAACGGCCGCCCAGCTCGCTTGGGCCTCGCGCGAGCGCGCTATCGCGGCCTTGACGGACTCGGGCCCGTCGAGGGGGAAGAAGCCGAGCGACTCGCCCGTAGCGGGGTTCCGGTTCTCGGCGGACTTATTTGCCATGGGCGCGCCCCGTGAATTCGTCCATGCTGCTGCTCACGCCGAAGAAGGCCGCCATGGCGTCGAGGAAGCCCACGGGGCAGAGCCTGAGGAAGAAGACCGAGTAGACGAAGGGCGGCATGATCAGCCGCCGCTTGTCCTTGAGGATGGCGCCGAGGATGCGCTTCGCGACGTATTCCTGCTTGAGTATGGGAAGGAGGAGGGGGAAGCGCGTCTTGACCCCCTCGAAGAGGCCGGTGTCGACGAAGAAGGGACACACGATGGTGGTCCGCACGGGCGAGCGGGCCTTGCGCAGCTCCATGCGGATGGCCTCCGCGAAGCCGAAGGCGGCGAACTTGCTCGCGCTGTAGTCGGCGAGGCCCGTCACGCCGATGACGCCGGCGGCCGAGGAAAGAGTGACGAGGTGTCCCTCGCCGCGCTCGATCATGCCCGGCAGGAAGGCCCTGGTCGTCCAGAAGTGGGCTATCGCGTTGACCGCCATCGTCCGCTCGGCGCGCTCGTCGCTCGTGTCGAGGAACCTCGTGCCCGAGACAATGCCAGCGTTGTTGACTAGCAGGGAGACGGGCCCGAAGCGGGCGGCCGTCTCCTCGGCCTTGGCATAGACCTCGCGCCTGTCCGATACGTCGCAGCGCAGGCAGTGGAGGTCCAGTCCCTCGCGCCCGGCCTCGGCCTCGAGCGAGGCCATGGCGGCCTCGTCCAGGTCCCAAACTACCAGTCTCGCGCCCTTCCCCGCCAGAGCGAGCGCGAGGAGCCTACCTATGCCGCCGGCTCCGCCGGTGACGACCGCCGTCTTGCCCCGTATGTCTCTCATGTGGCAGGAGTATAACCGCCGAATTCCGGGAAGTAAAGCCGAGCGCCATCTTGAATAAAATACCGGAGGCGATACAATAGCTGTCGAACTTCGCACCAGGAGGGATTCATGAAATCTCAGGACAAGCAGAAGAACGAGGAGAAGAAGAAGCCCCAGAAGACGCTCAAAGAGAAGCGTGCCGAGAAGAAGTCCAAGAAGGACAACAAGACCTCCGAAGCCTGACCGCGTTCCGCGCGGTCGGGCTCTCGCGAAGCGCGGCCAAGCCACTCGCCCGTATCAGCAGCCGCGATCGAAGAGCTCGATGGGGCCCGAGAGGTCGCGGCTCCTAAGCTCCTCGAAATAGCGCTCTTCCTCGCTTTCCAAGGCTCCGGTCCGCGGTCCTCCGAACTTCCTTTGGAGGACCTTGCCTCCTCGCGCAAAGAAAAAAATCCTCCGGGCGCGATCGCCGCCGACGTCCGAGGCGATGACGGGGATGCCCTCCTTCTTCAGGTATTCGAAGGCGAACTCGACGTTGCCCGCCGGGATCCGGTTCATGGCGGTTCGCCCGAGCCCGCGCAGGACGGCCCCTCCCCCGAAGACCTTGGCCCTGAGGCATGACTTCGCGATCCCGAGCTTCATAAGGTCGTTGATGAGGATCTCCATCGCGTACATGCCGTACTTGGCGCTCGCGCTTCCGGCCAGGCCGTCCTTGCCGAGCTCCCCAGGCAGCATGAAGTGGTTGAGGCCGCCCGCCATCGATTGAGCGTCGTAGAGGCCGACTGAAACGCAGGACCCAAGGACGGTCGATACGACGGCGTCCTCGCGCGTCGCATAGTAATCGCCGGGATGGAGCGTAACCACCCTCTGATCCCGCGCGAAGGCCTGGACTTCGCGAGGCAGGCTCCCTTGCATGGATCGCCTAGAAAAGGGTGACCTCTCCCGAGGCCCTTCCCTCCTCAACCTCGAAGCGGCCGATGTCCCCGCCGGCCTTCTTGTGCGTGAAGATCGTGAATCGCTCGACCATGCGGCGCATCCTCGCCGGCTCCACTTCCGAGGCCTTGGGTCCCAGGTCCTTGCTGATGCGGGCCTCGAGCTCGCCGAGTCGCCCGCCCAGGGCGCGAAGCCGCTCGGCGAGGCCGCGCAGCTTCGAGATCTCGGCTTCGGCCCGGTGGATCGAGGCTATGAAGTCGTCGGTATAGAGCGAGAAATCGCGGATGCCCGCGCCGAGGCGCGCTCTCGCCTGGCCGAGCCGCGCCATCGCTCCCTCGACCTCGCCGAGGGTCGCAGCCAGGCGGTCGGCGTCCGCATCCTTCGAGTAGCTCCCGATGGCGCCGCTCGTGAGCTTCGTGAAGTCCTTCGTCGTCCCCATCGACTCGCCTACATCGGCCTCGATGCGCTCGGTGAGGGCTATCATGCCCTTGACGGTGGTGACGACTCCCGAGAGGGCCGCGGTCTTGGCGACCTCGATGCGCGAGGCGACGACGATGTTCTGGAAGCGCGAAAGGAGGGCCGAGAGGGTCTTGAAGCTGCGCTCCAGGCCGACGACGTTGTCGCTCAGGCGCGAGGCCATCGCGGCGATGTCTCGCTTGAGGGAGAGGTAGCGCTCCGAGCCGGCCCTGAAGCCGTTCGAGTCCACCGCTCCGAGGGTCGATTCCCGGTCGAAATAGGCCTGGCGCTTGCTTTCCCCCTCGCCCACGACGAGGTCGACCGCGCCAATGTCCTCGGCGAAGGAACCGACGCTCTCCTCGATCTTGACAGCGACATCCTCGACGAGGCCCTGAGTCAGCTTGGCGACCGCGGCCACGAAGGCCGCGTCCTCATGGCCTTCCGACGCGGCCGCTTCGGAAGCCTCGGCGAGGGAGAGGCCGACGTGCTGCAGGGACTGGCGCACGATGTCCTGGATCTGGACCTTGTCCATCACCCGCAGGACCGGGCCCCGGATCCCCCTGGCCTCGTCTATGAGCGCGGAGAAGAAGGTGCTGGCGTCCGAGAGCTTGCGCGTAGTCTCCTCGAAACCGGCGACCAGGCTTACGTCGATCGAGGAAAAGAAGTCCCGCTGGAAGGCGTCGAGCTCGGCGAGGGCCGAGCGGAGGCGGTCGAAGAAGTTCAGGAGGGCCCGCCCGCTGGCGTTGACGCCCTCGGTCAGGCCGATCGTGCGGCTGGACAGCCGCTTGAGCTCGTCCGTGATGACGGAGAAGGCCTTGCCCTCGGCCCCTGTCTTGAGCGCCACGGTCATCGCGTTGAGCGAAATGATCTCCATCTCCTCCGAGTCCGAGCGCACCCTCGCGATGATCTCGTCGAAGGCGCCCAGGCGCGTTATGCCTTCCTTGACGCGCTCGAGGAAAAAGGTGTCGCGCTCCCTGAGCGACTCGAAGTATGCCCGAGCCTCCTTGACGAAATCCGCGTCCCCGCGGGAGCCGGCGGCGTGCCCGAGCCCCCCTTGCGAGCCCACCTCGTCAAGGACCCGGAGCGAGTCCTCGCCCGCGGCGGAGCTTTTCTCCATCTCGGAGAAGAGGCGGGGAAAGATCTTCCCTAGCTCGAGGAAGGAGGTCTCGCTCTCGCTCTCGATCTTGCCGGCCTCGTCGATGAGGTCGGAAATGGTCTCACTGGCGTCGAAGGGCATCTCTAGCAACTATAAGCCAATACGAGGGCCCGCCGCAAGGACGGGCCCTCGTATCGAAAAGAGACGTCGTCCGGCGAAGCCAGCCGGGCTTGGAGGTTCCCTACTTGGACTGCTCGTCCCACTTGACGGGCAGGATCGAGAGCTCGGTGTCCTTGTCGAAGTAGCGGCCCTTGGCCATGACGGGCCTGAGCGTCACCTCATCGCCCATCTTGAAGATGTGGTGGGGCGGGACGCGCGCTGTCATGGTGCTCTTGGCCGTGGTGGCGTAAAGGTTGATGTCGGCGCCGAGCGGCTCGACGACCGTGACCTTGGCCCTGAGAGTCGATCCGGGCGCGCTCTGCTCGACGGCCTCGAGATCCTCGGGCCGGATGCCGAAGGAAATTTCCTTGCCGACGTAGGACTTGAGCAGGGGCTGGTGCTCAGGCGCCGGAATGAGCTTGAAGGAGCCCTCGTCGATCATCACCCGGCCGCCTTCCTCCACCACCTTCACGGCGATGAAGTTCATGGGCGGCGTGCCGAGGAAGCCGGCGACGAACTTGTTGATGGGCTGGTTGTAGAGGTAGAGGGGCGAGCCTATCTGCTGGATCTTGCCGTCCTTCATGACGACGATCTTGTCGCCCATCGTCATGGCCTCGACCTGGTCGTGCGTGACGTAGATCATCGTCGCGTCGAGGCGATAGTGGAGGTCGATCAGCTCAGCGCGCATCTGGACGCGGAGCTTGGCGTCGAGGTTGGACAGGGGCTCGTCGAAGAGGAAGACCTTGGGGTTGCGCACGATTGCGCGGCCGACCGCGACGCGCTGGCGCTGGCCGCCGGAGAGCTGCTTGGGCCTGCGGTCCAGGAGCTTCTCGATGTCGAGGATGCGGGCAGCCTCCTTGACGCGCTTGTCGATGTCCTCCTTGGGCAGCTTGCGGATCCGGAGCCCGAAGGCCATGTTCTCGTAGACGGTCATGTGGGGATAGAGAGCGTAATTCTGGAACACCATCGCGATGTCGCGGTCCTTGGGCGGGACGTCATTGACGAGCTTCGAGTCGATGAACAGCTCGCCCTCGGTGATGTCCTCGAGACCGGCGATCATGCGAAGGGTCGTGGACTTGCCGCAGCCTGAAGGACCGACGAAAATCACGAACTCCTTGTCGTTAATCGTGATGTTCGCGTCGTCCACAGCGCGGACATTGCCCTCGTACACCTTGCCGATTTTCTTGAGCTCTACCTTGGCCATTGAAACCTCCCTAGGGGCTATATTAGTGAGGCCAACTATAATCCGTAAAAGAGAATGAGTCAAACCAAAAGCGCGCGCTAGGCGCGCGGAGCGCGCAGAGCGCGCAAAGCGGCGGACCAGGCGTGCATCAGGATCCCGAAAGCCACTGAAACGTTGAGAGAAGCCTTTGCCCCTGACATCGGGATGCTGACCGTGTTGGGGCCGCAGAGACGCCTCGCCTCGGGAGAAAGCCCGAGCTCCTCGGACCCGACGATGACTATTCCCTTGCCTGGAAAAGAGTATTCGTCGATCGGAGTTCCGCCGAGCTCGAGGCCGAAGATACCCACCTCGCCTTCCAGCGCCTCCGGGCCCGCCCTTCGCCAGGGAAGGAGAGCGACCGAGCCCATGGCGCTGCGGGATGCGCGCGGATGGCCGGGATCAGCGCAGGCGGGCGAGAGGAGGAGCTCCTCGACGCCGAAGGCATCGGCCGTGCGGAACATCGCGCCCACATTGAAGGGTGAACGTATATCTTCGAGATATGCCCTGATCCCGGGCAGGACCTGCCGCATCCGGGGATCGGGCTTTCCGGTGGCTGGATCGAGGAGGTCCCAATCGGCCGGGGCCTGGCCAGTGGCGGCGAGGAGGGCGTGTCTGAGGGCGTCGACTGCCCGGACGAGGGCTTCCCCCGCCTCGGCTCCCAGGAGTCCCCGGGCAGCCGCCCGCACTTCCCGCGGAGCCTCAGAAAGTGCGGCCATGGCTGCTCCCAGCTCGCGGGCATAAGCCTCGATTCCGCCAGGGGGAGCCTCGGGAAAGGCCATCAGCCCTCGCTCGAGCTCCCCGAGGACGAGGGCGGCCTTGCGCATCCGGTGCCGGGGCGCCAGCTTGGCGAGCTTGTCGATGGGGATCATAGGCCAGGGATTAGAAGGCGGTCTTGATAAAGTCGAAGACGTCGTCCACCGAGGCAGCCCGCGGCAGGTAGTTCATGAAATCCAGCTCTCGGGCCTCGCGCGCCGTCTCGACCAGGCGATCGAGCACGAGGTCGAAGTCCTTGAGCCGCGAGGGAACCTTGAGCAGGCCGAGCCGAGTGCGCAGCCACTCCACCGCCTTGGCGGCAGCCTCCTGGGGGCTCGCCTCCGAGATGTCCTGGCCGAAGAGACCCGCCAGGGCGGCGACCTTCTCGAGCCTGCTCTTCGACGCGTGCTCCATCGAATATGGCAAGAGAATGGCTGCGACGGCTGCCTTGGGCACCGACCAGCGGGCATTGATCGCGAGGGCGACGCCCGAGCCCATGCCCGGGGCGCTGAGGTTTTGACCGAGGGCGGCGAGGAAGGATCCCTTCCAGGCCTCGGCCTTGAAGGCAGGGTCCTCCGGCTTGGAGATGAGGCCGTCGAGGGCGGCCGCGAGAGAGATCGCCGCCTTCTCTAGGAGGATGTCGCTCATGAACGAGGACTTCGAGGAGACATAGGCCTCGACGGTGCCGAGGAGGCCGTCGATTACACAGGAGGCGGAGAGCTTGGCCGAGAGGGTGGCGGTGAGACCCGGGTCGATGAGCGCGGCCGATGGAGCCGAGAGCGCGACTCTGGCTAGCCGTATCCTCCTGTCCCGACCGTCGGGAAGGAGAACGCAGTCCTGGGCCAGGAAGGGGTGGCGAAGCGAAGTCGGTATCTCGACGAGGGGCACTCGAGGCCCCCTGACCTCGGTCCCATCGAGAAGTGCGTCGACATCGAGCTCCCCCATGGCGAGGACGGCGGCCGCCCTCGCGATCATCATGGTCTTGAGCCCGCCCATAGAGATGACGAGCGGAGCTCGGGAGCCCCTGGCCAGCCGGAGGGCGTCCTCGGCGGCCTTGCTCGTGGCATTGTCGCCGATCTCGTCGAAGACCAGCACCTGGATACCCCTCTCCTCGAGGAGGGAGCGGACCCGGTCCACGGCCTTGGATTCGTAGAGCAGAGGATCGACTACGAGCATGCATCGCGATCGTCCCGGGCCGGTGAGCTCGTCGGCGAGCAGAGGGAGCCTGAGCAGGGCATCGTTCCCCATCCAGATCCGGGGACGGACATTGAAGTAAAAATCCGGCATGCTCGCCCTCCAGGTAATAAAAAGGCGGGAGCCGCGCTCCCGCCTCGAAGTTCCAGTAATCGGTCATGCCTGCGGCCGATCGTTCCCGCGCAGGGGACGTCCGCAGGAAACCGCCCTCAGCTCCCGAGGAGTTGGTCGATGATGCGATCGGCGGTCGTGGACAACACGGTGTCGTCTATGTACGAAGGCTCGTTGATCTTGGCCTTGAGCTCAGCGATTCGGTCGGCCCTGGTATCGGGCGCGGCCTTGACAATCTCCAAGGCCTTGTAGAGGTCGGCCTTCTGAGCCGCGTCAGAGGAGATGGAGATAGAATCCCCTCCATCGGCCTTCCCAGCCTTTCCGCCGAGAGTGGGCTTCTGGGGGTCCCGGATCGGATCCACGGAGTTCAACCGGTCTATGGTCATCTCGCTCCCCTGCCTTTCAGTATGAAGTATCGGCTCCCAGGTAGAAATAGTTTACGCCAATTCCGTCCCGGCGACAAGCACCGCGAACTCCCCGCGCTGATCCCCCCTGGCCGAGAGCTCCTCGAGGACCTCCGAGACCGGGCCTGAAAGGAATTCCTCGTGGATTTTGGTCATTTCACGCCCGACGCAGACCCTGCGGCCCGGGTCGGTCCCGGCGATCTCCCCCAAAAGAGCGAGGACGCGGTAGGGAGACTCGTAGAGCATGAAGGACTCCTTGCCAGCCATGAGCTCGGCCACCCTGGCCCGCCGCCTCCCCGCCTTCGGCGATGGGAAGCCGTCGAAGAGGAAGGATCGCCCCCCCATGCCTGCTGCGCTGACCAGGGCCGCAAAGGCAGAGGGGCCAGGCAGGGGGCTCACCAGGTGGCCGGCCTCACGGGCCTTCCTGGCCAGGAGGGAACCGGGGTCGGAGAGGCCCGGCGTTCCCGCGTCCGAGCAGTAGGCGACGGTTTGTCCCTGGGCCAGAAGGCCCAAGATCCGCTCGGCGCCACGCTCCTCGTCGTTGGCGTGGCAGGAGAGCAAGGGCTTGCGGATCCCGTAATGGCTCAGGAGCTTGAGGGTATGGCGGGTGTCCTCGCAGGCTATCGTATCCGCCCCTTTGAGCCCCTCGAGCGCCCGCAGGGTTATGTCCCCTAGGTTGCCGATCGGCGTGGCGACGAGAAGGAGAGTGCCCATGGCCCGAGTATGGGCGCGCTCGGCCCCTCGGTCAATGACGCCTGCTAGCGTAGCTTCGCTCATCCATGTATAGTGGTTCCAATGGCGATGCTGATCGCCGCACTCATCTCGGCCTGCCTGCTCGCGGCGGTCTTCCTCGGCCTTGGAGGGCTCGCGCGTGTCCTGCACGGCCGGGAGCTCGGCCCGGCAACTGGCCCGGCTGGAGGCGGGGCCGTCGGCGGAACCCGGGGCGGAGCCAGCGTACCGCGTACATGTATCCTCTGCTCCTCCGTGCTCGGCAAGGGCGAGAGGATCCGCTCGAGTATCTTCCCCGGCAAGGCCGATCGGATCATGCACATCTACGGCTGTTCCAAGTGTTGGCCGGCCGGCGTATCCTCGCCGGGCGTATCCTTGCCGAGGATCTGCCCCGTATGCGGCCGGACCCTCGAGGCCGAGGGCTTTCTAATAGCGCGGTACTTCGAGCGCCCGAGCTCTCCCTCAGGGAGCAAAGGCTTTCCCGCGAGGCCGCACGTCCACGTACTCGGCTGCACATCCTGCCGAGGCTGATTCGGGGAGAGGACATGGACACTACGCAGATCAAAAAATACGGCATGGTGGTGGTTTTCTTGGGACTCTTCGTCCTCGTCTCGATGATCTACCTCCCCTTCCTCACGGTTTTCATCTGGTCTGGACTCTTCTACGCCTTCCTCTCGCCTGTGTACAGGCGCCTGATCCGCAGTGGCGAGCGCGAGCGCGGAAGCTTCGCCTGCAAGGGCATCGCTGGCCTCCTGGCAGTCGGGAGCGTCCTCCTCATCGCCGTCCCCGGCGTCATCCTCGGCATCACGATAGTGAAGCAGCTCAGCTCCATCGTTCAGCAGACTCTTGCCTCGATCGAGGCCAACCCCAAGATGGTCAACTCCCTCGGGAACGGCCCGATCGGCACCTTCCTCAGCGCCATCAGCGGGGGCTCGATAGACTTGGCGACGACGGACATCGGGAACGCGGTCCGCCATTTCCTCGCCTCGCGCACGAACCAGATTCTCGGGCTCTCGGGCAAGATCATCAAGGACAGCCTCGGGATCGTAGTCAACCTCGTCTTCATGATCTTCACCCTCTTCTTCTTCCTGATCGACGGCCAGCACCTCCTGCGCATCCTTATCGGGGCCCTGCCCATCGAAAAGAGGTACACGTTAGTCTTCCTGGGGAAGTTCCGGGACATGGGCCGGCAGCTCGTCATCGGCTACATCCTGATCGCCATCCTCCAGGCCCTCATCATGGTCACCCTCTGCCTGATCTTCTCGGTGAAGGGAGGCCTCCTCATCGGCTTTCTCACGGCGCTGGCCTCCTTCATCCCAATGGTCGGGACGGCCCTCGTCTGGCTTCCAATCTCGGCGTCGATGTTCGTGGCGGGCGACCTCACTGGCGCCGTGCTCTTCTTCGTCCTCTCGGCCGCCCTCGTCTGGACCACGGACAACCTGCTCCGGCCCCTCCTCCTCCACGGCCGGCTCAAGATCCATCCGCTGCTCATCCTCTTCTCGATCCTGGGGGGCTTGCGGGTCTTTAAATTCAACGGCCTCGTGCTGGGGCCCTTGATCCTCATCCTCTTCTTCGCCGCCGTCGAGCTGAACGAGAAAGAGGAGGTCGAGGCCTCCCAAAACGGGACGGCCGCCGAGAGGTCCGAGCGCGAAGGGCGTTGAAAAACCCTGGCCCGAGCTAAAACTCATTGAGCGGCCCCGGACGACGAGGCGGGGAGCACGGTTCCATCGAGCCGCGGGAATCGGCGGATACGAGCGCGAGCGTCCATGATCAGGACCTGTCCCATGGAGCAAGCCAATCCACGCCGCCGCATCCGGAAGGTCATAGTGCATTTACATTGACTCAAAGCGTCGAACCGTGGGAAAATCAGCCCGGACCTGGAAAAGCCCGAACGGGACGGACTAGGCCGAACCATCAGGAACCTCGGCCGCTCTCCAAATACGTAAAAGGATAAATACATGAATCGATGGAAGACAGCCGGCACCTGCCTGTTATGCGCCTTCATCTTCCCGCTCGCTGTACATGGATTATCTGCTGCTGACATTTCCGTTACCAAGATGATAGGCGAGGCTGCGTCCGCGGCCAATGATCCTAGCATCGCCAACTTGGTCAGCGGCACGCGCGGCCTCGGCAGCATCGCGCTGCTTCCCATTCGCGACACTCGCCCTCCGAACGAGAACAACGCCATCGTCTTCTTCCGAAGCCTGGATTATGACAAGCCGTTTTCGACCATGCCCGGCGAGAAGGGATTCGACGATTCGATAAGAGAATCGATAATGAGCCGATTTCGGGGATATGGCATTGACATGAAGGAAGCAGACCAACCGGAACTGGAAAACGGCGAATCCGCGACCGCCGATTATCGCCTAGACGTTGAGCTTCAGCTATTTACGGTCGGCTATGAGGATCTACAAAACAACTTCTTATTGCCTCCGAAGCATAGACCTCACTTCTTCTGCACATATCAAGTGTCCCTCGTCAGGACACGAGACAACAAGCAGATGTATAGGTCCCCGATCCTGGTCAGCGCTACGGGAAAATTAGCGAAAGGCAAAGTCGATTGGCAGGGCGACGTGGAAACGCTCGCAAGCTCTTTTCTATGCAAGGCGAACGACGAACTCGTCAGGAACGCGCTCATCGGCATTTCGGGGAATCATCCCGAGCCTGGAAATTTCCTGCAAACTCAGGTCTATGCGAATGCCGATTTCGTTTTCAACGAAATGTCGAGACCCTCGGTGCTATCAGTCTGCATTACCGGATCCGAAATAGGTATTGGAACGATCTTCGGAATAGCCGGGATCGGCGCGGGCATTACATCGCCCACCGACGCCCCATTATTGTCGGGAACATTTGCGGGAATAGGCGCCGGGTGCATCACGGCGGGAATCTCCGATATAGTTTCCAACCGAATGGCGCAAGGCTGCATCGATGAATATCTCTCGATTCCAACGATCACGCGAGATGACATCGCGCGACGAATCGAGGCCTATGGCAAGACCATAGGGAAAGTAGCCGCGATATACCGAACCAATAGGATCATCAGCGGAACTGTCTGGTGCGCGGTGGGAGGAGCATTTCTCGTGCTTAACAATCTGGCGTACTCAACGGAAAACCCCGAACTGGAGAAAAACGACGCTTATTGCGCACTCGCTCTCGGAGCAGGCCTGCTAAATCTCCTGATCGAGTCACGGGCAGAAAAAATGAATCAACAACTCCGCAGCGAGCTGTAGGGTATTCGACCCACCTGCGAATAAAGCGTATCAAAATGGCCGGGAGTCGTCGGCATTCTAAAGCCCTATCTCCTTGAGATACTCGTCGCCGATGGATTGGTTGCCGGCGGTGCGCCCCAGCTTGCGCTCGGGCCTTACGGCCCCGTGGAAGTCCGAGCCGGCCGTGACTCGGAAGCCCCGCTCCCTCGCCATCCTCTCGACGCGCCGGCACTGGCTGATCTTGGCGGTCGGGTGGTAGGCCTCTATGCCGTCGATGCCCAGCTCCTTCCACTCGTCCATGAGAGAGCCCAGCCTCCCCCAGGAGACGAACAGGGAAAGGGGATGGGCGACGATAGCGAGCCCGCCCGCCTCCTTGACGATGCGCATGCCCTCGGACAGCTCGAGGCAGTCCTTGGACTCGTAGAAGGGCCGGCCCTTCGCGAGATACTTGTCGAAGGCCTCCTGCCTCGTGCGCACGGCCTTCTTGGCGACGAGGAGGGCCGCGATGTGCGGCCTTCCGAGGGCCCCCACGCCCGCGAGCGCCTTGAGCTCGCCCATGGTCGCATCGAATCCGGCCCCGCGCAGCTTGGCGAGGATGCGCTCGTTCCGTTCCTCTCTCGAGCGGCCGAGTCGCCCGAGGACTTCGGCGAGCTCGCCGCCCAGGCGCTCGAGGCGGAGCCCGAGGAGATGGAATTCGCCGGGCGAGAAGGAGATCTCGATCTCGACGCCGCGCACCAGGCGAAGGCTCGTCCCGGAGGCCGCTGCCTCGGCCTCCGGTATGCCGGCCACGGTGTCGTGGTCGGTGAGGGCCAAGGCCGAGAGTCCGCGCTCGAGCGCGAGGCCGACGAGGGCCGAGGGAGAATAGGAGCCGTCGCTCGCGGTCGAGTGGCTGTGGAGATCGATCAAGGCCCGCTCCCCTCAAGGAGGATCTCCGCCTCGGCGCCGAAGGCGCGGACGCGCAATCCTGTGGCCGATGCGACGAAGGAGGCGCGGCTCGCGAGCTTTTGGTCCGAGAGCGCGGCGCAGCGGCCGGTAGGGCTGGGCCTGGCATAGGTGTAAAGGTGGAGCTCGGAAATCCTGGCGCCCTCGCGGGACAGCCGCGAGACGAGGGCCGCATAGGCCTCGATCTCGCCGTCGGAGGGTCCGCTGCCGTCCACCTCGCAGAGCATAGTCTGGACGACTACCGGGGCCCGCCTCGCGTAGCCGAGCAGGCCCTGCGCCACGCGCTCGAGGCTGAGCGCCGCCCCGTCACCGCGCAAACTCCCCGCGACCGCCCTCTCGCCGCCCTTGAGCCCGGCCATGATCTGGAACAGGCCCTCGGTGCCTGCATCCAGCTTGGCCCAGACCTCGAGCGACTCCTCCCGCGAGAATCGCTCCAGGATCGAGGATACCGAGGGCGAGAGAAAGCCCGTGGAGTTCGTGATGAGTACGATTGAGGCTTGGCCGAGGAGTCCCGGGCGCTCGCGGCGCGTCCGGCCGAGGAGTTCGAGGGCCTCGCCCAAGCGCGGGGACAGGGTCGGCTCACCGTCGCCGGAAAGGCAGAGATCGCGCACGGTCTCGCCGGTCGAAGGCTGGGTCGCTAAGGTGTCGAGGAAGCTCGAGAGCTCCGCCTCGAGAGAGCGGATCGAGAGTTCCGAGCCGGCCGTCGAGGATTCGGGCGCGAAGACCTCGCAGTAGGGGCAGTCGAAGGAGCAGGCTTTGCCGGCCGGGAAGAGGTTGATGCCTATCGAGAGACCGCCGGAGCGCCGGGAAATGGCGGGATAAACAATCGTGCCTTTTTCCCTATCGCGCCTGCCGACCGCGGGACACTGCATGACTCGATAGTACCGACGCAGGTCGGGAGGGACAAGGCGGAAAGCTCCCATGCCCCGATACTCTTGACAAGGACGCCCGTGGTGTGCGAAGTTTGGTCCAATGAACGCCAGGGCGCGCTTCGGTTTCGCCGGTCTCGAGCATCGGCATCACGGCCATCATCATTCCTATGGGCCGTGCGGAGCCGTAGCCTAGGCGCTGACAACTAGCGCAGACTGCGGGAGCGCCGGCCTCGAGGGGCCGGCGCTCCAGTTTTTTGGGCCTTGCAAGCCCGGCGCCGACCGCGAGGCTAAGTCTCCCGCGAAGAAGGAGACGAACGATGGGCGAAGTGGTATTGGAACTCGCTCTCCCCAAGGGCAGAATGCAGGCCGAGGTCCTCAGGCTGATGGCCGACGCTGGCCTTCCCGTCAGGGCCGACGATCGCGGGTACAGGCCCGTCGTGGGCTTGGCCTCGGAGCTCGACGAGGGGATGAACGGCTACGCCAGGCCCCCGCGCTTCGACGCCAAGTTTCTCAAGCCCCAGAACATCGTGGAGATGATCGACCTCGGCAGCCGCGATGTCGGCTTCGCGGGGGCCGACTGGGTCCGCGAACTCGGTTCGAGCGCCGTCGAGCTCCTCGACACGGGCCTCGACCCGGTGCGCATCGTAGTCGCGGCGCCGACGGCCCTCCTCGTGGGCGGCAGGCTGCCCGAGCGCGCCGGCCTGATAGTGGCCTCGGAGTACGAGGCGATAGCCCGCGACTGGATCTCGCGCAACTCCCCCGGCGCCCGCTTCGTGCGCTCCTACGGCGCCACCGAGGCCTTCCCGCCCGAGGACGCCGACGTGATCGTCGACAACTGCGCGACGGGCTCGACTCTCAGGGCCAACGGGCTCGAGATAGTCGACGAGGTCATGCGCAGCTCGACGAGGCTCTACGCCTCGCGGAAGGCCATGGCCGACCCCGCCAGGCGCGAGGCCGCCGAGAGCCTCGCCCTCCTCGTGGGATCGGTGCTCGAGGCCCGCAAGCGCGTGATGATAGAGGTCAACGTCCCCGCCGAGAGGCTGGCCGAGCTGACCTCGGTCCTGCCCTACATGAAGTCGCCGACGGTCTCGCCCCTGAAGGGCGGCGAGGCCTTCGCGGTCAAGGTCGCCGCGCCCCGCGCCTCCCTCGCGGGGCTCATCCCCGAGATCAAGAGGCGGGGAGGCAGCGACATCGTCGTCTCCGAGCTCTCCCAGCTCGTGCCCTGAGGGCCGCCATGGAAGCCACGACGCTTCGCCTCGACGCCAACGAGGGCAGGCCCTGCCTGCCGCCCGAGGCTCTGGCCGCGCTGATCGGGCCCGAGCTCCTCAGGCGATACCCGGACGCGAGCGAGCTCGAGTCGGCCCTGGCCGCTCGCCTGGGCCTCGAGAACGATCAAGTGATAGCTACTGCCGGGGCGGACGACGCGATCGATCGCGCGATCCGCTCCTTCGGCCGTTCGGGGGCCCTGGTCCTCTCGACGGCCCCGGCCTTCGAGGAATACGCCGCCGCGGCGGCCCGCTCGGGCGCGGCCTTCGAGTCCGTGCCCAGGACTCCCGACGGCCCCTTCCCCCTCGCGGCCCTCCTAGCCGCGGTCCGAGCGAGCTCTCCCGCCCTGGTCGTCGTCGCCTCGCCCGACAACCCGGGTGGCGGTGTCATCTCCGAAGACGAGCTCCGGACCCTGGCCGCCGGGTGCCGCGCCGCGGGCGGCGGCCAGGTGCTGTTCGACCTCGCCTACTCCGACTTCGACGAGGGGCGCGAGGTCTACGAGGCCGCCCTGCGCATGCCGGGAGTGATCTCGACGGGGACGTTCTCCAAGGCCTACGGCCTCGCGGGGCTGCGCGCAGGCTGGGCCGCCGGATCCTCCGCGGACATCGCGCGGCTGCGCCAGTCGGGCCCTCCCTACGCGCAGTGCACCTTCTCCGTCGCGTCCGCCATCGCGGCCCTCGAGTCGGGCGGCGAGGCGGTGGAGGCCTTCGTGGCCGAAGTCCGCCGCGAGCGGCCGCGCTTGAGAGAGGCCCTCGCCGCGATGGGCGCCAGGACCTGGGAGGGCCGAGCCAACTTCGTCACGGCCTTCGTGCCCGACGTCCCGGCCTTCTCGGCGGCACTCGCCGGGCGCGGCGTCAGGATCCGCACCTGGGCGGGCAAGCCCGGCCGGGAGAACCTCGTACGCATAACCTGTCCCGGCGAGACCGCGGAATTCGAGGCCCTGCTCCGGGCCCTGGCCGACATAGGGAGGCTCGCATGAACGAGAACGCGCAAGGCCGCAAGGCCCTCATCCGACGCAAGAGCCGCGAGACCGAGGTGCTGGTCGCGCTCGACCTCGACCCGGAGCGGCCCCTCGCGGAGATCGACACGGGCATCGGCTTCCTCGACCATCTCATCACGGCCCTCGCGACCCACTCGGGCTTCTCGCTCGAGCTCGTCTGCAGGGGCGATCTCGAGGTCGACGACCACCACAGCGCCGAGGACTGCGCTCTCGCCCTCGGCGAGGCCCTGTCCCGAGCCCTCGCCCGCGGTCCCAGGCCCAGGCGCTTCGGGACGGGATTCGCGCCCCTCGACGAGGCCCTGGCCCGAGCCGTCGTCGATCTCTCGGGCCGGGCATATTGCCGGGCCGAGCTCGGCCTCGGCGGCTCGAGGCTCGGCGCTCTCGAGGGCGAAAATGTCGAGCACTTCCTGTGGAGCCTCGCCTCGGCCGCGAGGTTGACCCTCCACGTCGACCTCCTCGCCGGGGAGAACGCGCATCACAAGGCCGAGGCGGCCTTCAAGGCCCTGGCTCTGGCGCTCCGCGAAGCCTGCGGCTTCTCGCGCGAAGCCTGCGGCCCTTCGGGCGACGGCCTCGCCGCCGGCGCGGGCCTCGGCCCCGAGTCCACCAAGGGCGCCGTCGTCCTCGAAGAGCCGGTCAGGGCCGAATGGGAACGGCAAAAAGGGGAACTCGATGGGCGATAGCGCGAGAGTCCGCGTGGCCTTCGCGTCGACCGGGGTGGCCAACCTCGCGTCGATCGAGGCGGTCTTCAGGCGCGCCGGGGCCGAGCCCTTCGTCGCGGGCAGCCCCGACGAGCTCGCCGCGGCGGCCTTCGCCGTCGTGCCCGGAGTGGGTTCCTTCGGGAGCGCGATCGCCGCGCTGAGGGCCGCCGGCATGGACGCGGCCGTACAGGATCGCATAACGCGGAAAGTCCCCACGATGGGCGTCTGCGCCGGCATGCAGGTCTTCTTCGAGGCCAGCGAAGAGTCGCCCGGAGCCTCCGGCCTCGGCCTGCTGCCGGGGACCTTCAGGCGCTTCGGCTCGGGCCTGCCCGTGCCTCAGCTTGGCTGGAACATGGTGGACCCCGGCGAGCGAAGCTCGACGGCCGACATTCAGGACACTCTTATCCGCGCCGAGCGTAGTTCGGCGGCCGGCAAGCCGAATGGGACACAGGGGCTTGTCCGGCGGGGGTGGGCATATTACGCCAACTCGTACAGACTGTCCGAGGCCCCTGCGGGTCCCCTGGCCTCCTGGTCGGTCTACGGCGAGGCTTTCGTGGCTGCGCTCGAGCGGCCCGGCCTCCTGCTCTGCCAGTTCCACCCCGAGCTCTCGGGGCCCTGGGGGCTCGGCCTGATTCGCGCCTGGCTCGAAGAGGGCGAGGCGCGGGAAGGAGCATCGCTATGAAATCGGTCGGCGCGCTCAGGGTGATCCCCTGTCTCGATGTCGACGGGGGACGAGTCGTGAAGGGCGTGCGCTTCCTCGATCTCGTAGACTCGGGAGATCCCGTCGAGCTGTCATTGCGCTACGAGGCGGAGGGCGCGGACGAGATAGCCTTCCTGGATATATCCGCGACGGTCGAGAACCGCAGGACGGCCCTCGAGACGATCCGCAAGGTCCGCGAGGCCATCGGCATACCCCTCATGGTGGGAGGCGGCGTCCGGAGCGTCGAGGACGCGGCCAGGCTCCTCGAGGCGGGCGCCGATCGCGTGGGCGTGAACAGCGCCGCCGCCCGGAATCCCGTGCTTATCGACGAGCTCGCCTCGCGGTTCGGCGTCCAGTGCGTAGTCCTGGCGATCGACGCTAGGAGGAAGACAGGCGGCGGGGAGCTCGCCTGGGAGGTTGTCATCGACGCCGGACGCACCGGAGCTGGACGCGACGCCGTGGAATGGGCCAGGGAGGGCGCTAGGCGCGGGGCCGGGGAGATTCTCCTCACCTCGATGGACCGCGACGGCACCGGCTCGGGCTATGACCTGAAGCTGCTGCGCGCCGTCGCGGCCGCCGCGAGCGTGCCGGTCGTGGCCTCAGGCGGGGCCTCCCTGCCGGGCCACTTCGTCGACGGAGCGAGGGCCGGGGCCCGCGCACTCCTGGCGGCGGGGGTATTCCACCGCGGAGAGCTCTCGATACGATCGGTCAAGGAAAGCCTGGCCAAGGCGGGCATGGAGGTTCGAGCGTGATCATCCCGAGCATCGATATCAAGGGCGGCCGAGCCGTCCAGCTCCGCGGCGGCAACTACCCCGCCCTCGACGCGGGCGACCCCGAGGAGCTGGCCGCGCGCTACTCGCGCGTCGGCGAAATCGCGGTCGTCGACCTCGACGCCGCCCTCGGCACGGGGGACAACTCCGGGCTGGTCCTTCGCCTCGTCAGGCGCTACCGCTGCAGGGTAGGCGGGGGCCTGCGCACCAAGGAGACCGTCCTGCGGTATCTGGACGCGGGCGCGAGGGCCGTGATGCTGGGCACGATGGCCCAGCCCGCCTTCCTCGCCGAGCTGCCCCGCGAGCGGCTCATAGCCGCCGTGGACGAGAAGGGCGGCGAGGTCGTGATCGAGGGGTGGACCAAGGGCACGGGCCGCAAGATCGAGGAGAAGATGGCCGAGCTTTCGCCCTACGTCTCGGGCTTCCTCGTGACCTTCACCGACCAGGAGGGCAGCCTCAAGGGCATCCCCATGGACCGCGCGAGTTCGCTCATCGCGTCGGCGTCCGGGGCGCGCGTCACCTTCGCCGGGGGCGCGGGCACCGCCGCCGAGATCGGCGAGCTCGACCGGGCCGGGGCCGACGTCCAGGCCGGCACCGCCCTCGTGCTCAGGCATCTTGGCCTCGCCGATGCCCTCGCCGCCTGCCTCGTCTCCGACCGGCCCGACGGGCTCTGGCCCACGATGGTCTGCGACGAGGGCGGGAAGGCCCTCGGCCTCGTGTGGTCGGACCTGGAGAGCCTCCGCGCGGCGATCGAGACGGGCAAGGGCGCCTATCGCTCGCGCAGGCGGGGCCTCTGGGTCAAGGGCGAGACCTCGGGCGACTCCCAGGACCTCGTCAGGGTCGAGGCCGACTGCGACCGCGACGCCCTGCGCTTCACGGTCCGCCAGAACGGGCGCGGCTTCTGCCATCTGGGTCGCAGGACCTGCTTCGACGACGGCTCGGGCATCGAGAGGCTCGAGCGGACGCTGCTGTCGCGCATGAAGGAGGCCCCAGCCGGCTCCTATACGCGCAAGCTCTTCGACGACCCCTCGCTGCTGGGCTCCAAGCTCCGCGAGGAGGCGGACGAGCTCAATCGGGCCAAGGGCCCCGAGGAGGCCAGCGCCGAGGCCGCGGACGTCATCTACTTCTCGCTCACCAAGGCGGTGGCCGAGGGCTCGAGCCTGGCGATGATCGAGGCCGAGCTCGACCGCCGCTCGCTCAGGGTGAGCCGGCGCGGCGGGGCGGCCAAGAGCGCCTACGTCCAGTCCTCGGAGGAGACGACATGGACGGGCGAGCACTGAGCGCGCGGCTGCGGCGGATCTCCTTCGCCGACCTGCCGATGCCCGGCGCGAGGGCCCACGACGCCGAGGCTGAAGAGACGGCCGCGCGCATCATAGCCGACGTGGCCTCGCGCGGCGAGGCGGCGGTCCGCGAGTGGGCGGTCAAGCTCGGCGAGCTCTCGCCGGACGCGAGCCTCGCGATAGACCGCGCGGGGCTCGAGGCGGCCCTCGGCTCGCTGCCGAAGGAAGAGGCAAGAATCCTCGAGTCGACGCGGGACCGGGTGCTCGCCTTCGCCCATGCCCAGCGGGCCGCGTTGCGCGACATCGAAGTCTCGGTGCCAGGCGGCAGGGCGGGCCACCGTTTCATCCCCGTCTCCCGCGCGGGCTGCTACGCTCCCGGGGGGCGCTTTCCCCTTCCCTCGAGCGCGATAATGACCGCATGCGCGGCCAAGGCCGCGGGCGTGAAGTCCGTCTGGTGCGTCGGGCCCAAGCCCTCTCGCGCCACCCTAGCGGCGGCGGCGCTCTGCGGGGCCGAGGGCTTCCTCGCCGCGGGCGGGGCCCAGGGCATCGCGGCCCTCGCCTACGGCGCCGGCGCCCCTCCCTGCGACGTCATCGTGGGGCCCGGCGGAAGGTACGCCGCCGCGGCCAAGCGCCTCCTCTTCGGCGTGGTCGGGACCGAGGCTCCAGCCGGGCCTTCCGAGCTCCTGGTGATCGCGGGATCCGGCGCGGACGCCGAGATCGTCGCCGCCGACCTCCTCGCCCAGGCCGAGCACGACGTGGCGGCCGTGCCGGCCCTCGTCCTTCTCGACCCCGGCCTCGCCGACGCCGTCGACGAGGCGGTGGGGCGCCGACTCGCCGCCCTTCCCGAGCCGAACCGCTCCACGGCGGCGACCTCGCTCGCGAACGGCTGGTTGCTGATCGCCGGCGACGAGGCTGAGGCGAGGGCCGCGGCCGAGCGCTTCGCCCCGGAGCACCTCGAGCTCCTCGTGGACGAGCCTCGCGCCTGGGCCGACTCGATCTCCAACGCGGGCGCGGTCTTCCTGGGACCGGGCTCGGCCGAAGTCTTCGGCGACTACGGGGCCGGCCCCAACCACTGCCTTCCGACCGGGGGAGCGGCGCGCTTCGCGGCCGGCCTCTCGGTCCTCGCCTTCCTGAGGGCCCGCACCTGGCTCGAGATGGACCGCGCCGCGGGCGAGGAAGGCAGGGCCCTGGCCGCCGAGGCGGCCGCCCTCGCCAGAATCGAGGGCCTCGAGGCGCACGCGCGGGCAGCCGAGCTGCGCGTCCCGCGCTAGGCGGGAGGGGCGGCTCTTGGTTCGGGCGTCGCGCGTTCCCTGTCCGGCTGGGGTGAAGGCCGCCCCAGCCCTTCTCTCCCTCGCCCTGACCACCGCCGTCCTCGGCGTCGCCGCCCTCGGCGTCGCCGCCCTCGGCGGCGCCTGCGCGACGGTCCCGGCAGAGGCCGCCCGAGGGGCGGCGAGGCCGGCCTTCCCTGCCTACCCCGACGCGAAGTTCATCGTATTCAGCGATCCCCACCTCTACGATCCCGCCGCTTTCGTCGCCTCAGGCGAGCAGCCGGCCGACCGCGCGCAGAGACTCTCCGGGCTCGCGGGTCCCAGCGCCGAGATCCTCGACTCGGGCCTGGAGGCGATGTCGCATATCGCGGCCGATTTCGTCCTCGTGGCCGGAGACCTCACCCAGGACGGGGAGGAGGCCGACCACCTCGCGATGGCCCGGCGACTGGAGGCCCTGCGCGCGGGCGGCAAGAAGGTCTACGTGATTCCCGGGAACCACGACGTCGAGGACGGGGACGCTCGAAGCTTCCTCCACGGCGCGAGGCTGGCCGTTCCCGGCGTCGGGCCAGAGGAGTTCGCGAAGATCTACGAGGACTTCGGCTACGGCGAGGCCCGCTCGCGCGCTCCCGATTCGCTGTCCTACGAGGCCGAGCCCCTGCCCGGACTCGTCCTCCTCGCCCTCGACGACAACCGCTGGAAGGAGAACCTGGACGGCCGCCAGCCCATCCGCGGCGGGCGGCTGAGCCAGGCAACGCTGGCCTGGCTGCGCTCGAGGCTCGGCGCGGCCGCCGAGTCGGGGATGGCCGTCATCGTCATGCAGCACCACGAAGTCCTCGAGCACATGAAGTTCTCCGCCGTGGGGGTTCGCGGGACCCTCGTCGACGGCGCCTCGGCTCTCGCCTCGCTCTACGCCCGGACCGGGGCCCGTCTCGTCTTCTCGGGCCACTTCCATTCCCAAGACGCCGCCGTTCAAAGGCGCCCGGATGGCTTCGTCTGCGACGTCGCCACGGGATCCTTCATCGAGTATCCCTGCCCCTTCCGAGTGGTCGTCCTCGAGGGCGGCCGGGCCAGCTTCGAGACCCGCCTCGTCGAGAGCATCCCCTCGCGGCCCTCGCGCTTCCAGGCCGGGGCGCTGGAGGCGACCTTCGCCTTCGTCCGGGCGCAGGCGGAGCTTGACCTCGCGCACGCGGGGGTCCCGAGCTTCCTTGCGCGGGTCCTCGCCGGGAACTTCGCCGAGGATTACCTCGAACACTACCCCGGCGCGGCCGAAAGGGCCCAGGACAAGCTTTGGTCGCAGGAGCGCCCCCTCGATCCCTTCGCGCTCGACTTGTCGAGGGGTCTCCTCTCGGATTAATCTCCATCCGAGCGCCGAAGCGCGCTCGGAGGATAAGGCATGGCCGAAGAGCGACTAGAGCGCGCAGAGCGGCATCTCTATCTCGTCGTGCATCCGAACCACTCCCTCGTCGCCTCCCAGCTGGACGCCGAGCGCTTTATTAAGCACTACGTCCGCGAGTCGGCGCGCTATTTCGAGGGCAGGCTCGTCTTCGCCGAGCTCGACCCAGCTTTTCGGCACCCCTTCTTCGACATCGAATCGGCCTACGCCCAGCTCAAGCCGCATGAGGACGGCAGCCCCAAGGCCACGAAATTCGTCTCGAGCTACCGCGTCCTCGAGCACGTCGACTTCGCCGCCCTCGGGACCCTCTACGTGTGCGACGAGTCCGGAGGCTTCGTGGCCCTGGAGCGCTCGGTCCTCGAGGCCTACGGAGATGGCGCCGAACCCGCGGACGGCGAGGAGATGCGCGTCATCCTGGAAGTGGATCCCGTCAGGTTCGTCGTGCTCACGCGTCTGAGCCTGGCGGAGTACGGCCGCTTCGCCACCGATCCTTCCAACTCCAAGGGCGCCCCTCGCATGCTCTACACGGAGCTCGACCTCTCGGTGGACGACTTCATCCGCGAGACCGAAGAGAGCCCCTACGTGACCAGCTTCTTCCCCGGGATCCAGAGCGAGCGCCTCCGCTTCGCGATCAAGGAGCTCAGGCGCTCGCCCGGCAAGGAGGTCAAGGGCATAGCCCTGCACTGCCCCTTCGACCGCGTCTCGTACAAACGCCTGCGAGGCGGCTTCGTCTTCGCCTCGCGGGAGGGGATCAAGCGCTATCCCCTCCTCGGCCTCGACGAGGTCGAGCGGCGTTTCTACAAATTTTGGAAGAACATGTAGGAGGACGGTATGAGCGTCGAGAGCGTCGTTTCCCCGGCCGCGCCCAAGGCGATAGGGCCGTATTCCCCGGCGGTCGCGGCCGGCGGCTTCGTCTTCATTTCGGGCCAACTCGGCCTCGACCCGGTTACGGGCGAACTGGCCTCCGGCGTCCGCGCCCAGGCCGAACGGGCCCTGCTCAACCTCGAGGCCCTCCTAGCCGCGGGTGGCGCCGGCACCGCCGATCTCGTCAAGACGACCATCTTCCTGGCCGATATGGCCGACTTCGCGGCCGTCAACGAAGTCTACGCTTCCCGCTTCCATGCGCCTTTCCCCTCGCGCTCGACCGTCCAGGTCGCGGCCCTGCCCAAGGGCGGCCTCGTGGAGATCGAGGCGATCGCCTTCCGAGGCTGAGCCTGCGCCGTGACGAGGGAATTGCGGCCAGATACTTGCATTGACAAACGATATCTCTCTGGTAGAATGACGCCTGCTGGAACTGAGCCGCTCCGGGCTACCAGGGTCAATCGGGAACATGTGGAATTAAGGATAATTGAGGTTCGCAAATCCGATCGCGAGAAATATGCACATGGGTATGTGACACCCTGAGTCACAAAAGGGGAAAAATGATTACGAACAATCGCTCCAGAGTCCGGGAAGCCCTTCTTTTTTCTGCCGTCTTCCTCGCCCTCGCCCTTTCCAGCTGCGCCACGAGCGGCCGCTACGTGCTCTTGAAGGAATACGGCGCCTCGGTCCCCTCGAGAGATCCGAGGCCCCTCGAAGGAGTCACTATCTGCATCAAGGGCTTCGACACCGCTCCGCAGCTCAACGGAACGCCGCCCGAGGGGAAGGACCCTCTCGTGCCCCGGAGCTTTTCCTATCTCCCTATGACAGACGCCCAAACGCAGAAATGGAGCGACGAAGCCGATAAGGCGAAGGACAGCGCGCCGAAGTCCGACTTGCGCGAAATCGGCAATTTGCGAAACGGCTATGGCATGGTCTTGAGCCATATCTGGGCCCTGAACGACCCGGGCGCATGGCTCGCCGACACGCTCCGCAAGGATTGGGAGAGCCTGGGCGCGACCGTGGTCGATCCGGCCAACGCGAATCAGGCCGATATCGTCGTCGGCGGCAAGATCCAGCTCTGCAAGGTCGACATGTACATGGGGATATGGTCCGATTTCGTCGTCGATCTCGCGCTCCAGCCGAAGGGAGGAGAGGAGGCCGTCTCCACGATCTATACGAAGGGAACCGTCGACTTGACGTGGGTGGGGTCCAACGAGGATTTCTTCACCTCCATCCGCCAGAGCCGCCAGAAGTTCTCCTGGTTGGCGACGGACAAGCTGCTCGCGGCGCTCGGAAAGCAATAATCGCCTAGCTCTCTCTTTCCGGCTGCCGCGCGCGTTCGCGCGGCAGCCGCCCTCGCCCTTCTCCACGCGCCCTCCGGCTAAAGGCCGCCGAGCACGATGCTTGCCGACCAGGGCCCCCACCCAACCGCGTTGTGCGCCCGCACTATGATCGTCCAGTTCGGCACGCTGTCGACGGTGAAGCTCGCCGTCAGCGTCGTGCCCGACACCGTTTGGGCAAACTTCCCCGCTCCATCGGAGCCGCTTATCGAGGCCGCGTATTCGTCGACCGGGCTGTCGCCAGGCAACGCCGCGCGCCAGGTCTGGACAAGAGTATCCGCGCTGCCGGCGGGGTCGATCGATAGCCACTTTGCCTGCAAGCCTTTGGGCGCGGACGGCGCGATCGAGGCAACGGCAGTTCTCACGCTGATGGGATCTGAGGCCGGGCCGCTTCCTCCTATCGTGCTGTTTACGACCGTGAGCCGATAGGTGGTCTTGGGCTGCAGCGGGCCGAGCAGACCGGCCGCGGCCGAGCCGCCTATGGTCGATGTGAGCATCGAAGCCGTCGAATCGACTGGCGTCGCCTTCAGAATCGACGAAGTGACTGCGGCCGGATTGACCCTAGCTACAGCCCAGGCAACCTTGAATTGATCGCCGGATTGAACGCCGCTCACATGGCTTGGAGCGGCCGGGACGGGAACGACGAGATACGCCGAGGAGCCGATGTTAGCGAGAGAGTCTCCGTACGCGTCGGTCACGGTGAGCGCCGGATTCACCGTAGGAGCGGTCGCGAGCCTGACCGAGGCGACGGCATTGCCGGAAAAATCCCATGAAACGCCCACCCAGGCCGAGTAGGTGATCGAATGATAGCCCCCGCCTCTACCGCTCCCTCCACAGATGGTTTGGATATATGCATCGCCGATCGGGAGGCCGCTAGCTGGATCGAAGCCCGTCACGTAGACCTTCTCCCGGATCCCGCCGCAGGAATGGCCTAGAATGGCAAAGGCCGCCGCCTGCGGAAGCAGCAGCTCGGTACCCGGCCCGCCAGCGCCTAGAGACAGGGCGCGAGCGCTGAGTTCGCTGGCCGACGGAGACCCTGGAGAATCGGGATGGACGCAACCCATGAAAAGCGAGGCCGCAATCACCATGGAGGATGATAAGAGGGAAGCTCGAGCTCTCATTTTTTCTCCCCATGACGACAAATGGCTGGAGCCCGCGCCCCGACCATGTCTTAACAAAATATAAGTATATCTGATCATTCAAGTCAACATTTATGCGTCCATCCATGAAGCCGCTCTTGCGGCCTCAACAGGAGGGGGTAGTAGGAAGAGCAGGCCGCGAGGACGGGCAGGTTCCGGCCGGAAGACGACCCTTGGCAATTGCATGATTCGCGTTTACTCGGGCCTTCCCTGCCGCATTCCAGAAGAATCGGACACAATCGGCAGCCGGCAGCACCTCGGCAGACAGTGATATTATGTTCTCTCAACTCAATAGATAGTTGATTATCCAATCATGCACCCATGCAATACCTATTCCACTTTTTCCCTATCCGTTTGAGCGGCGCTGGCTCGCGCCGACTTGCGCGAGGCATCCCCAGATCCGAAGGCTTACTACAGTAATGCAACACGCTCAGCATGTTGCGCAGCTAAGGAAAGCCAGCAACCTGCCGGCGCCATGCTCGCCCTACCGCGCCTTCGGCTTGAGCACGGCCGCCAGCCCCTTACGCCCGTCCATCATTATCTCGATCGGCGAATCGAAGCGGGTCCTCGCGCAGTGCGGCGTGACGGATTCGGGCGGCACGGTGTAGAGCCAATCCCAATCGACGAGCCCGCCTCCGTCCCAGGGTACCGTAAAATAGCCGATGTTCATGCTCGTCACATTGTGGAAAAAATGCGAGCCCAGGGAGGACTCCACCTTGAAGCCAGCGAGGTCGGCCTCGACGATGGCCCGCGCCATGGAGATCTGGGTGAAGGCTACGGGCACGCCGAGCCAGCGGTCGCGCGTGCCCCAGCGCCCAGGGCCGATCAGCGCGTAGCGCCGCCCGAGGGCGCGCAGCTCCTTGTCGAGAGAGTCGATCTCGGAGGCGATGGCGAGGGTCTCGGAGCGGTCGAACTTGCGCGGGTCCACCCAGACGACGTCGGTCACGCTCGCGTCGCGGCCGTTGCCCATGGCCCTGTCCGAGTAAACGAGGCAGTCCCTCCGGTCCAGGCCCTCGACGTCAACGATGCCCTTGCCGTCCGAGCGGATGAGGGGCTTGAGCTGCAGCAGGTAGAGGGCCGGCGCCCCTCCGCTCTCGTCGAGGTTGAGGGCGTACTCGATCTCGACCGGCGTGCCCATGGAGCGCGCGCCTATGTCGAGGACCATGTCGATGGCCGCCGCGAAGGGCAAGGCCTCGTACTTGAGTATGTTAGCGAGGTCGATGACGCGGGGGCCGCGCGCGCCGAGCCCCGGAACGAGACGGTCATTCTCCATGTCCCAGGTCGAGGCCACGAGGCCGAAG
>Ga0181529_10001084_pt1 | contig 37067 bp, 28 predicted proteins | sample PEATcosm2014_Bin_36_FD_119763 | JGI IMG/M metagenome (GOLD analysis project Ga0181529, IMG submission 119763) | Peatland microbial communities from MTU Mesocosm Facility, Houghton, MI, USA - PEATcosm2014_Bin10_30_metaG | ecosystem: Environmental > Terrestrial > Soil > Wetlands > Peat | place... | reverse complement strand
TGCGCGCATGGCGGCGATCTTCAGATCGCGACTGTAAACAGCTCGGGACAAATCCATTCCTCACTCCATTCAATGTATTTGTTCCCTTAACTCGCTGTCTCAGTTTTGGGGTTCACTCCACGTCTACGCAGTCCCGGCTCACCACTCGTCCCCTCTGCGCAAAGTTTGGGATCGTGGAAGCTAAGGACAGTTACAATTCAGACCAGTTGCTTCATGAAATCGAGACACATGTTCAGAGGATTTTCGAATATCACAACCCAAGACAGCCATACGCCCAACAAGGGAACGTGACGGACAAGCGTGGCACCCTTGTGAACGCGCGTAAGCGCTTCATCGACCAGTGCATCGAAGAGCACCTGAAAAGCATGGATATGAAGCAGTTTGTGCTAGACCTTAAGCGGAACGGCAAGCTTTAACCTTCAGAAGTGAAATTCTGCGGCTGAAGAGTGGCTGCTGGAGCAGTTCGGAGCCCGGCAGGGCGAAAGAGAGTAGCCCAGTGCGTGAGCACTGGGACCGGACGTGAAATCATCCAGCCCCGGAACGGGGCGGAAAAACGACCCCTGTCCACTTGCCGGTCTGGCCGTTCTTCCGCCCCGTTCCGGGGCTACGTAATCCGATGCCAAATTCCCAGTGCTCACGCACTCGGCTACTTCCTGTCGCCCCTGCCGGGGCTCGCTCCACTCCCTTATTCACAGCGGCGAAGGCTGAGGATTAGAATTGAAAGCATGTTGAAAAAACGTCTGGGTAGTAGCGATATGGAGATCACGCCGATGGGCGTGGGCGCGTGGGCGATGGGCGGCGGCGGATGGCAATTTTCCTGGGGGCCGCAGGACGATGCGGAATCGATAGCGGCGATTCACACCGCGCTCGACGCAGGCGTGAACTGGATTGACACGGCGGCGATCTACGGGCTGGGGCATTCCGAAGAAGTGGTGGCGCGGGCGCTGGAGGGCCGCGCCAACAAGCCGTACGTGTTCACCAAGTGCCAACGGGTGTGGAACGAGAAAAGGGAGATCTCAGGGAGTCTGAAGGCGGACTCGGTGCGGCGCGAGTGCGAAGCCAGCCTGCGACGGCTGAAAGTGGAGACGATCGATCTCTACCAGATTCACTGGCCCGAGCCGGATGCGGATGTCGAAGAAGGATGGACGACGCTCGCGAAACTGCGCGAAGAAGGCAAGGTGCGATGGATCGGGGTTTCCAACTTCAACGCCGCGCAAATGGCGCGGTGCCGGCGAATCGCGCCGGTCGTGTCGCTGCAGCCGCCGTATTCGGCAATTTCGCCGGAAGTGGAGCGCGAAATACTGCCTTATTGCCAGCAGCACAACATCGGAGTGATTGTATATTCGCCAATGAAATCGGGCCTGCTGACGGGCAAGATGACGCGCGAGCGAGTGGCTGGTTTCACGCCCGACGATTTCCGCCGCAACGCGCTGGCGTTCCGCGAGCCGCAGTTAGGGCGCAATCTGGAACTGGCGGAACTGATGAAGCGGATCGGCACCCGGCACGGGCGGTCGGCCGGCGAGGTGGCGATTGCGTGGACGCTACGGAACCCGGCGGTGACGGGAGCGATTGTCGGGATGCGCTCGGCGGCGCAGGCGCACGGCGTGCTGGGCGCGCTCGAGTTCCGGTTAGGCGCTGAGGAGATCGCGGAAATCGCTGCGTTTCGCGCCCAGTGGATCTGAGGTGGGGCATCCTTTTAGGTTGCCCGCGCGGAACGCGGATTTGTTTTTAATTCTTTTCTCGATCAGGGCAAGCTAAAGCATGCCCCACTTACGCCGGCTGGAAGGCGGGCACATCCACCCACGCGCGGCGCTCGTTGCTGGCCAGCTCGGCTTCGAGGATCCGCAACTGGCGCAGACCGTCGGCGAACTGAGGGTACTGGGGCTCGGCGGCGGGATCGTCAATCGACTGGTAGAAGCGGCGGAAGACCTGCTTGAAAGTGTCGTCGTAGCCTTCGCTGTGGCCGCCGGGCAGATCGGCATACGGACGCGCGGCTTCCTTGAGCAATGACGGATCCTTGATGATGATCTCATTGGGAGTGTTGCGGTGGCCGATCCACAGCTCATCGGGGCGCTCCTGGTTCCAGGCGACGCTGGCCTTGCTGCCGAAGATCTCGATGCTGAGCCCGTTCTTGCGGCCGGCCGATACCTGGCTGACGGTGAACGCGCCGCGCGTTCGATCACCCATGCGGAAGATCACGCCGCCGTAATCTTCCGTGTCGATCGGCACTTCCTGGTAGTCTTCCGGAGCCAGCGTTTTCCCGGCGAAGGTTTCCACCGGTCCCTTGGGACGCTTGCGGGTTTTGTGAAAGGTCTGTATGTCCGCGCATAGCGAAGTGATGCGCGCGCCGGAGACATGCTCGGCCATGTCGCAGAAGTGGGAGCCGATGTCGGCCAGGCAGCGCGAGCGGCCGTTGGCCTGGGAGTCCAGGCGCCAGTTCCAGTCGGTGTCGTAGAGCAGCCAGTCCTGCGAGTATGTGCCCTGCACCACCAGGATCTCGCCCAGGTCGCCCGCTTCGCGCATGCGGCGCATCTGCTGCACCTGGGGATAAAAGCGGAGGTTGTGGAAGGTGCAATTGCGGCGGCCGGTCTGGCGCGCCAGGGCGACCAGCTCGGCGGCCTGCTCGGCCGAAGTCGCTAGGGGCTTCTCGCAAATCACGTGCTTGCCGGCCTGGAGCGCATCGCGGACCATCGGGAAGTGCAGCGCGTTGGGCGTGCACACGTGGACGGCGTCGACGGCGGGATCTTCCAGAATCTTGCGATAGTCGGAGCCGGTCTTATCGACATGAAATTCCTCGCCGAGCTTCTTGGCTTTTTCGGCGTTGCTTTCGCCGATGGCGTAGACGTGAACGAAGCCTAGGCGGCGAATGCCTTCCAGGTGAACCCGGCCGACGAAGCCGGTGCCGAAAACCGCGGTGTTGAAACGGTGCATGATGGCCTCTAATCTAACGCAATTGCTGTTAGATTGGTAGTTGCGCGGGAGGCGACTTCGGCGACGGGCGTGCGGGGGGCGCACGCGGAAACCATGCAGGTGAGGATCCGGTTCGGCAAGGGGTTACAAGTTGGCAGAGCGCGCCGCAGGAACAAGCGGATGGCGCTGGCGGTATCCGCGTTGTTGACGCCGGGAGCGTTTCTGGCATCGGTGCTGGCGCTTTGGCGCATCGCCGCGGATCTCAACGTCACCGGAAAATTCGCCATCGCCTCCGGCATGTTCTCCCACTGGCAGGTGTGGATGGCGATTGCCGTGCTGTTGCAGGTGTGCTCGCGCATGTTGGCCCGCTATGGCAAGCGTGATGAGGGCAATCGATCGATGATCGCGTGAGAGCGGGCGCATAGTAACTCATCTGTTATTCTGGAAACTCAGAGTTACGACATGGCTCGCTACACCGGTTACCGGTCCAGCCGCATTTTCGTCAGCGACTACTTCCCGCCCGGCGTGAAGTGGCTCTTGATCGTCAACACGGCCATTTTCGTGGTGACCTTTCTGTGCCCCTTCTCAGTGCAGCGGCATATAGTCGTGGTTCTGGCGTTGTCGGCGCAGGCCGCTGTCAGGGATCTGTTCGTGTGGCAGCCTGTCACCTACATGTTCCTGCACTCGACCCTGCGGATTTCGCACCTCTTGTTCAACATGCTCACGCTGTGGTTTTTCGGAGTGCAACTCGAACGGGACTGGGGTACACGCCGGTTTCTGAAGTACTACTTCTACTGCGGCATTGCAGCGGCCGTGTGCGTGCTGCTGGTCAATATGCTGCTAGGCGACTGGGGCACAATTACACTGGGCGCCAGCGGTGCGATTTTCGGTGTTCTGGTAGCTTTCGGCGTGATGTATCCCGACCAGACCGTGCTGATGTATTTCCTGGTTCCGATTAAGGCCAAGTACCTGGTGATGATTTTCGTCGCCGTCGAACTGCTGTTCACCTTCGGGCCGAACTCCGGCGTGAGCACCATCGCCCACCTGGGCGGGGCTGCTTTCGGCTTTGTGTACTTGAAGGGCCGGCTGCCGCGGCTGGCGCTGCCCGATGTTGGCGGCGTGTACGCCCAATGGAAACTGCGGCGCGCGAAGAAGAAGTTTCAGATCTACATGAAGAAAAGCGGCGGCCGTGGCCCGCGGGTAAACTGAGGACCGGCGTCGCACGGTCCGTGTCCACCGTAATCGGCGTCAACGAGGCTGCCGTTCTGTAAATACTATTGTGTCATTTTGTCACAATTGGCCCAGCCGCCCGACATCCAATCGGGGATCTGACATGCTATCGAGAAGATTTCGAATCGCCCGGATTGGATGGCTCTTTATGAACTGCACATTGGCTTCATTGTCCGTGGCTGGTACATTGGCGCAGACGGCCGAACTGCCGGTACGGCAGGTGGTGCTTTACAAGCACGGGGTGGGTTTCTTCGAGCGGAGTGGAAAACTGGCGGCGGGCGAAACCGCGCGCCTGGATTTCCGCACCTCGGAGATGAACGACGTATTGAAGTCGCTCAGCATCTCGGCACTCGGCGGCGTAAAGGTCGCGGGGCTGCGCTACGACTCGGCCGACCCGCTCAGCCGCAAACTCGAGGACTTCCCGTTTCAGATTGGCGCCGGCCAACCCCTCAGCGGGATTCTGGATCGGCTCAAGGGCGCGCAAATCGAGTTGCAGTTTGGCAACGATTTGGTGGCGGGCCAGGTGGTCAACGGGAGGGTCATCGGGGGCACCGACAAGCAGCCGGAGCGGGAGCAGCTCACACTGCTGACGGCCTCGGGCGATCTGCGCAACTTGGACTTGAGCGCAGCCGCCATGGTCCGCTTCGCCGATCCAAAGTTGCAGGCGCAATTCAAGGAGTACTTGGCGGCGATGGCTGCGGCGCGGTTGAAGGACAAGCGCAGTGTCTACATCGATGCATCCGGCGCGGGGGAACGCGAACTATCCGCCAGCTACATCATACCGGCGGCGGTGTGGAAGTCCAGTTACCGGCTGATAATCGACGATAAAGGCGCGCCCACGCTCGAGGGGTGGGCCATGGTGGACAACACCACCGGCGACGATTGGAACGGCGTGCAACTCTCGCTGGTCTCCGGCCGCCCGATTTCCTTCGTCAGTCAACTCTATGCGCCGCGGTACGTTCAGCGGCCGGTGGCGGAGTTGCCCGATGACCGGGCGGCTGCGCCTGTGATTCACGCCGGAGCCTACGACGCAAAAGGAACTGAAACGACGGGCGCATTGAGAAGACCGGAAGATAGTCCTGCCAGCCCGCCGCAGGAGGAAATGATGGCGGACATGAGCATGTCCGGCGGATACCGCGCGAACGCGCCAAGATCCAAGGTAGCCCCGAGTTCCATCGTGGACCAGGCCACGGCGCAACAGATGGGCGAGCTGTTCGAGTACCGCATCGGCGAACCGGTCACCATCCGCAAGGATGAATCCGCCATGCTGCCGTTTCTGCAGCAGACGATCGAGGCACGCAAGCTACTCATCTACTCGCCGGGCACCGGCTCCGAGCACCCCACCAACGCCGCCGAACTGGACAACTCGACCGGTAAGACTCTGGATGGCGGTCCGATTACTGTCTTCGACGGCGGGGCCTACGGCGGCGAGGCACTGATGGAGACGCTCAAGAGCGGCGACAAGCGGCTGATTAGCTACGCCGTCGATCTGGGCACGCGGATCACCGAAGCCTTCGGCACGAACGCCGCGGTGCTGCGCGAAATCCACGCCAATCACGGCGTTCTCTTTACGAAGGCGGCGATCGAGGAAACCCGCACCTACACGGCACGCAACGTGGACCAGAAGGAAAAGGCGCTCGTCATCGAGCACCCCCTTCGCCAGAATTACGAATTGCTCAATCAGAAGCCCGCCGCGAAGACCGCCGCGGCGTACCGGTTCGAGGTCAAGCTGGCAGCCGGCGCGACCGTGACGTTCCCGGTCTCCGAGGAAACTGTGCTCGATCAGAGCTACTCAGTGACCAGCCTCGATCAGGGCTCGCTGATCTCCTTTCTGAGCAATCAGGCACTGACCGCCACCGGGCGCAGACAGCTTCAGCAGATATCCGATCAGAAGGCGCGGATCGCCGAAACCGAACGGGCCTTGCGGGATGTCACCAGCCAGACACAGAGCCTCACGTCGGACGAGGATCGGATCCGGCAGAATATCAACAGCCTGAACAACGTGACCGGGCAGCAGCAACTGGTGCAAAATTACGCCCGGCAGCTCGATTCGGCCGAGCAGCGGCTGGCCGTCCAGCGCGACCGCCAGGCGGAGCTGCAGAAAAAGAAGTCCACGCTCGAAAGCGAACTGAATAAGGCGATTGAAGCGCTGTCGTTCTAACTGGGCCGGTGAGACCGCCAGTAACAACTTCACACTATCGATATGGCGTAGAATAGTTTGCGCGGCGCCGCGCCCGGAAGGGAACTTTCGCGGGCGCGTCCGCGTATTACTTGCGAGAACTTTATGACAGCCACAACCAGCCCGCTTCTGGGCCCCATTCATGCGCTTCTGGCGGAGAAAGGCTACGAAGTCTCCGAGCCGGCGCCGGATACGTTGACCATCCGGGAGGTCGAAAGCGGAGTCGCCGCCCACGCGGTACTCCAGGGCGACATCCTGTTCCTTTCGCTGGTATGCACGGTGGCGCCCAAAGCGGCCATCACGCCGGAACTCATGGCGAGCATGCTGGCCGCCGACAACGGCATTTCTACTTCCTATTTTCAGCTTTATGATGCGGGCAACGGCAAGCTGGCCGTGACCTTGAACAACTTCTGCAAGCTGGAGGACGGAGGACCGCAAGACGAGGACGAGGTTCTCTCCTGCGTCCATTTTCTGCTAGTGGATGTGATGACAGCCCGCAAGGTGCTGAGCGGTTTGAGTTCGTAAGCGAGGAACACGATGCCATTCTTAGGCGATTTCATGTCGAGACTGGGCCGCGTGGCGCGCGGCCAGGCTAATTCGGGCGTCGATGCGCTCGAGGACGCCACTTTCGAGGCAACCGTGAATCAGACGGTCGCCGACATGCGGAACGAGTTGAATAACGTGGTGCGCGCTTCGGCCGTGGCCATGAGCAACTACAACCGCCTGGACGCCGAATACCAGAAGTACGTGCGGCAGGCGCAGGACTGGAAGGACCGGGCCGGCCAGGCGCTGGACGCAGGCAACGAAGACCTGGCCAAGAAGGCGCTGGCCAAAAAGGCCGAATGCGACCGCCAGATTGCGTCCATGCAGCAGTCCGTCGACGCGGCGCAACAGACCAGTGAGAAGTTGAAGAGCCAGGTGGGCGAGCTGAAGGCCAAGATCGACGAAGGCGAGCGGACCGCCACCACACTGGTGGCGCGCAAGAACGCCGCGGCCGCGCAACGTAAGGTGGCCGAAGCCATGGCCGGCGTGGGCAGCGCCGATAACGCGTTCGCCCAGCTCAACCGCTTCGAAGATACCGTCTCCAAGGAAGAAGCCACCGCCAAGGCGTTCGACGAGCTGGCCTCGACCGGCAAGGACGAGGATCTGGAAAAGCAGTTCGCCCAGTTGAACAATCACGGTGTGGATGCCGATCTGGCTGCGCTTAAAGCCGAACGGTTGGCCGCCAAAGCGCCGGCGCCGCCTTACATTCCCAAGGAACTTGGCAGCGGCAGCGCGCCGATCGCGGCCCCGGCGCAGGCCGTCGAAAAGGCCAAGGCGTAAACCGGGATGGGCCCGATCACATTCACGCTGACCGGCGTTCTGGTTGCCTTGCTGGTGGTTGTGCTGATGAAACTGTTCAAGACACCTCACGCCCCCGCGCCCGCCGCGGCGCCGGTGGAAGACCTGGCCAATTTGCAGCCATCCCAGGCGCGCGCCGGCGACGTGATTTCCATAGCCGGCGCGGGCGACAACATGACCGACCTCGATTTCACTTCCGACCGCTGCACCTGGTTTCAAGCCGGCGCTCACAACTGGTTCGAGTTGAGCGGACCTTACCATGAGCGGCGCGTGGCGATGCGCGTGGACACGAGCGGCGATCGGGGCGTCACGATCTCGAACGAAGTTCGCCAGCCGACGCTCGAAGACCTGGGACTGAGCGAAGAGGACCTGGCGCAGATGGACGAGCGCCAGAACACCGGCGACGACTTCAATTTCGATGGCAAGGTCTGGCAGTACAGGCTGAGCCGGGAAGTGCAATCGACGCGCAGCGACCAGCCGCAGCCGGTGGGATTCTACTGTTGGGAGTTTCAGGAGCAGAACGGGGCAGGGCTGCTCTCGCTTTGCAAGGAGCAGGCAGAGCCGTTCGCCGTCACGCGTTACAGGGGAATCCCCGCCGCCGACGTGACGATCTACCGGGGAACCAAGCGCTGAACGTGCCGGGCCACACCGGCCGCGTCCAGGGCCTGTGACGAGATGGCCAGTTCAACGCCGCGACCGCTCGCTGACGGTCGCGGCTCTGAACGGATATCGGACCCGCGACCGTCAGGGAGCGGTTGGTAGAGTGATGACGGAACGGACACTACGCCGCATCCGGAAAGGTGGCGGCATTCGATGAATCGATCCGGACTCAAGTTTCTCGCAGTGTTGCTGACGGTGTCGATCGGCGTGGTGCTCACCGCCGGTCTGGACAACCTGCCCCGCGAACTCCGCCAACAGATTGACGGCGAGCGCGCCGCGCTCTCGGCTGCGCAACAACAGGTCGCCCAAGCTAGGGCGGAAGTAACCGGCGAAGTGGCCTCGGAGAGCGCGCTGTTTCACGACATCCCCGCCGCCACCCAGTGGCCGAGTGGATTTGCGCTGGCGGAATCGAAGTTGGAACAGGCGCGGCACGAGATGGACGATCTGTCGCTGCTTGAAAAGCAGAATCGCCGCCAGGACCGCACGAAAGTGGAATCGCTGCTAGCCGATGAGCGCGGTGCGCGCGCCGCGGCGGTGAGCTCGGCAGCGGATATTCAGAAGGATGCTGCGCATTGGGTCGAACTGAAGCGCGACATGCCGCAGCGGCTCGATCAGATGGGCCGCGATTACCAGGCGGTACGCACCTTCGACCTCGCGCCCGTGCAGGCCGCAGTCGCCAAGGGTGAGGCCGACTGGCCGGAGAAGAAGCCCGATCTGGATGCGCGACTGGCGGCGCTGCACGGCATCGTATCGCAAAGCTCCATTGTGTGGGAGGATACCGCCGAAGCGCGCCGCCAGGCCGGTGCCACCGACTTCGCGCACCTCGATTTCAGTGGGCTGGTCTCGGCACAGGACGCACTGCACAATGCTGCCACCGAGTTGCCGCAGCGGGCCGAGGAAGTGCGCTCGCTCGACGGGCAGCTTTATTATTCCTGGGACAAAATCCTGGTCGATATGGAAGTGCGCGGCTCGGGCGGCGCGCGTCACTACGATCAGGAAATTCGCACCGTGAAGACGCGCGTAGAGGATGCCGCGGCCAAGCCCGGCGCCAGCACGTCGGACGAAGCGTGGGTGGACGTTTCCGGCGGCACCTACGACGCCATGCGCAACGACCTTGGCATGGCCATCGAACACAAGCCGGCCGGTAAGTTCGATTCGGAAGCCGAGCGCGTGGCACAGCCCGCCGGTTTCGCCTACATGGCACCTCCCGGCCAGGCGTCCAATCAGTACGGCTATTGGGACCATCGCGACGGGCGCGATTTCTGGGTCTTCTACGGCCAATACGCGCTGATGCGCGACCTGCTTTTCAACCGCTCGTACCGGCCCATCGACCGCTACGATTGGGAAGGCTACCACGACTCGTGGCGCAGCGGACGCACTTACTATGGCCGGGATGAAGCGGCCGGCGCGCCGAAATACGGTTCGCAAGGCACGGTTACACAGGACCGGTACGCCGGCTCCAGCTTTGCCAGAAAAGGCGGATTCCGCGATTCCGAGTACGCGTCGAAGAGCGGCTCTTACCGCAATTCACCGTACTCGTCGCCCGGAGCGCACGACCCGAACGCCGATCACAGCGCACACCACTTCGGCCACGGCGGAGGAGAAGAACCGCACGTGCCTTCATTCCATCCCTCCCCGCGTCCCGCCTTCCACCCGCCCAGCATGCCGCGCCACTTCGGACGGCACTGAGGCGATTTGGGCTGCTCAAAAGGTTACCGGCCACAGACAGGGCAGAGTGTCCAAACAGGTGCGTCCCTTTGCCAACCTTTGAGCCGCTGAAGAATTGGGGTGGTGCGGATGAGAGGACTTGAACCTCCACGGAGTTGCCCCCACTAGGACCTGAACCTAGCGCGTCTGCCAATTCCGCCACATCCGCACATCTGCGGGAACTTTCATTTTTTCAGACCGCGAGCCCGGAGTCAACTTCGGGCTCGCGACTCCCGAAATCTATTCGTTGAATTCGAGCGTGATGTGCGAACCGCCCACCATGATTGACGTCAATATTTCGGCTCCATCCTTGGTTTTCAGCTTTAACGCGGTCGAATCGTGCCTGGGCCCGCTGTTGTCGAGCTTCACCGGCGCCGTGTAGGTCTTGCCGGAACTGGCGGAAGTGAAGACGGCAGTGTCGCCCTTTACCGTCACCGTGTAGAATCCCGGCTGGAGTTGGACGGAGCCGGCCTTCACCGGGTTGTTCAGAACGATGTCGTAAGATTTTGCGCTGGCGGCGGTAAAGCTCGCCAGCGCCAGAACGGCGGCGCACAACAGAGACTTCGTAGTCATATGCATCTCCTCTTGGAATCGATGTCAATTGTGTTATCGGGCCGAATCCCCTTGCACGTGCGATTCGTTCTCCTCCGGCCCGTACTATTCAGACGGCGCACGGCGCCAAACGATAGCGATCAGCCTGGCTGCTCTCGTTCGCAATCGCACAGGGCGAAGCACTCGTGTCGCCCGATCGGCTATCGTAGAAAAAGCAAATGTATCGAGCCATCCTGTTGGACTTGGGCAATGTTCTAATCGACTTGGATTTCTCCGCGGGCTATCGCGCACTGGAGGGACTCTGTCCCTATCCGGAGGCCGAGATCCGTCGCCGTATCGCGGCCACCGACCTGGCCGCCCGTTTCGAGACCGGGCTCATCGAGTCGTGCGGTTTCCACGCCGAACTCTGCCGGCTGCTCGAGCTGAAGGTGGATTACGATCGCTTCTGCGCCATTTGGAACTCGATCTTCTGCGGTGTGCTGATCCCTGAGAGCATGATCGAAGGTCTGGCCCGCCGTTATCGTTTGGTCATGGTCTCCAACACCAACCCGATTCACTTCGAGATGGTGCGGCGGCAGTACCCGGTGCTGCGCCATTTCCATGAGCGCGCGCTTTCCTACCAGGTGAAGGCCATGAAACCGCGCCCCGAGATCTTCCTCGAGGCCGTGCGACTGGCCGGCTGCCGCGCCGAGGAGTGTTTCTACGCCGACGACATTCCAGCGTTCACCGAGGCCGCCCGCACGCTGGGCATCGATGCCGTGACTTTTGAATCCACCGCGCAGATCTCCAACGAGATGCGCCGCCGCGGCATCGTTTGGGAATAGTGGCGCACGCAGCCCTGCAAGCTGTGTCGAGGTTCAGTTCGACATTCCTTCGCCGGCGTGCGGCGAACGCCGCCGCAGTCCGAAGCCGAGCGGCACTGAGAAGTCGGGTTAGACGGCGCGGACTTTGCGGGCCACGGCAGCGGTCTCGGATTTCGCCGGTTTGCGCTCGGCTGCCGTCCCCAAACGCTTCACCTGGTCGGTGACGCACACCAGAAACATCGGCTGCCGCGCGTTCTTCAGCAGATCGACGATGCGATCGGGCGCCTCTTCGAGGTATATATTCTTGCCGTCGGTGAGCAAATGCACCTCGGAGGACGCGTTCAGGGTTTCGCTCAGCCGCTTGCCCATGTCCTTTTCGAGGAAGCGCAACACGCGGCGGATCTTCTGCAACGAGAATCCCTTCCGCCGAAGCTCGGCGATCACCGAGATCTCCACCACCTCCTCGGCGGCATAAATCCGCTTGTGGCCGTCCTGCCGCGGCGACACCACTTTTCGTTCGTCCCACCACTGCAACTGCCGCAGGCTCACGCCGCAAATACGCGCCACCTGGGTGCTGTTATAACCGTCCGCCTCCGGCACCGGCGCCGGAGCGAGCTTTTTTGCTCTAAACATTTCGTGCCACTTCCGTTGGGAATGAAATTGCTACCACTCTGGATTGTACATTGCGCACCGCCACTGTCAATAGGAACTTCGCGAGCCGCGCCAGATTCGCCGATTTCGCGCGCGTCTCCGGAGCCGTACCATAACTTCGTTAGCCCCGGCGAAAGTCGGGTGGCGCGCCAGACACATCTCGTTGAATTGTCGTTCGCATCGGCGGATACTGGAGTTTCGTGCGCAATCGAGGATCCAAGACCCCGGAATGCGGCATGGACCCAGCGGGAGATGCCAGGTGAGCGAGCCCCCCGAGAGAGGAATCGATATCCTGACGGGGCAGCCCGTTTCTGGCCGGCTCCTAGCGGAGCTGCTGGAGATGGGTCCGCTCGTTCCGGAGCTCGTGCTGCGCTATGCCATCTCGGTCGGCAAAGCGCTGAGCCGGGTCCACGACCGTGGCTTGGTCCATGGCAGTATTTCGCCGTGGTCGATCGTCGTTGGCGAGCACAACGCCACCATCCTGCAGGCGGTGGGACTCGATATGCACGCCCAGGCATACACCTCGCCCGAACAAATTCGCGGCGACAGGCCCGACTGGCGGAGCGATGTGTTCGCCTACGGGGCCGTGGTGTATGAAATGGCGGCCGGCGTTCCCGCGTTTGCGGGCGAGCCATCCGCCGTCCGCGCGGCGATTCTGCACCAGCCTCCGCCGAGACTGGCGGCGGCTTCGCCCGTCCTGGCAGCCATCGCTCCCGTGATCGCCGATTGTCTCCACCAGGACCCCCTGCACCGCCGCCAGCGCCTGCAGAACGTGGTGGCGGAGTTGAAATTGGCGGCGCGGTTCCTGGTCAGGGCCACCCGTCCGCACGTACCGCAGCCAGCTCCCGTCGTGAGTGCGGAACCGGCGGCGCCAGCCGTCCCTCGCTCGATCGAGGCTTATTGGTCGGATGTTTTCGCCGCACAACTCGCCGCGCGCCGCGCCGCGCGCATGCGGCTGCTCGGCTTCGGTGCCATCCTGGTTGCCGTCTCGCTGGCCAGCCTGTTCGCCGGCAAGACGATCTTCCATCGTCGCCTGCCTGCTCCGGTGCTGAGATTCCTCGTCCCCCCGGAGGCGAAGTCGAACTTCCCCGGTGGTGTCGCCATATCGCCCGACGGCCGCTACCTCGCCTTCACAGCCGACCCTGGGGACGGCCACCGCATGTTGTGGCTGCGTGCGCTCGATGAAATGCATGCCGCAGTCGTTCCCGGCACCGATGACGCTTCGGCGCCATTTTGGTCCCCGGACAGCCGCGCTATCGCATACTTCGCCGGCCGGGCGCTGAAGATCTGGCCCGTGCAGGTGTCCGCCGATGGCAGCGCTAGCGGATCCTCGCAAGTCCTCTGCCCCGCCGATAGCGTCGCCGGCGGTGGAACCTGGAGTGCTGCGGGCGCGATCGTCTTTTCTCCCGGCCTCAGCGGCGGTCTCTACCGCATCCCCTCGATCGGCGGCGATCCGCAGATTCTGTTGCCGCTCGATACGGCTCGTGAGCATCGCTCCTACCGCTGGCCACACTTCCTCCCCGATGGCAGGCATTTCACTTTCTTCGCGCTCGGCGCCACCACCCCAAATAGCGGCGTCTACGTCGGCGACCTGCAAACCCACGGCGAAAGCCATCCGCTCCTCGGTGCCGATTCCGATGCCGTCTATTCGGGAGATATCGACGCCAACCCAGCCAAGTTCGGGTATCTGCTCTTCGTTCAGGACGGCGACCTGTACGCCCAGGGATTCAACCCCTCGATTCTCGAATTGCAGGGCAAACCCACCGTGTTTCTCCGCGATGTCGGCGCCGCCGAGACTCTCTCGCTGGCGCCCCTCTCGGTTTCCTCTACCGGCCTGCTCGTGTATCAGACCCTCAGCCCGCCTACTCACCAGTTGGTGTGGTTGGATCGCGAGGGCAAACAAATCGGGTTACTCGGCGATCCCGCCGACTGGGGTCTGCCGCGGATTTCTCCGGATGGCAGAAGGGTGGTCTGCGCCAGACTCACCGCCGACAGCCGTCGCGGCGAGTTGTGGCTGTTCGAGGCGGACACCGCATCGCGGCTGGTTTCGATGCCCGGCGCCGACGCGCGTTCTCCGGTGTGGTCGCCGGACGGTGCGAGGGTGGCCTTTACCGGTAATCCCAACAAGCTTTATGACGCCTACGTCAAGACGGTGAACGCGCCGGCCCCGGCCGAGCTGCTGTTTCACACCGAGTTTACGAAGTATCTCACCGACTGGGCACGCGACGGCCGTTACCTGCTGTTCAGCTCTTTCACGAATGCCGGCAGCACCTCCGACATTTGGGCGTACTCGCCCGGCGAGCACCGTGCCGGCCCGGTGGTCGACACGGTCCACTCCGAGGGCTATGCCGCTCTCTCTCCCAATGGCCGCTGGCTGGCCTATCAATCCGACGAAACCGGCCGCGATCAGGTTTACGTCCAAGCTTTCGACGGCATTTCCGATGGGACGAAACGCCGCTGGCAGGTTTCCACCTCGAGTGGCCGCATGCCTCGCTGGCGCGCCGACGGACGGGAATTGTTCTTTCTGTCCGGACCGGGCAGCGTGATGGTGGCTTCCACGGTTGCCGGGAATGACAATTTCGCCTTCGAGCCTCCGCACAGATTATTCGAAACACGAGCGATCCCGAAGAAATCCAACCTGTACGATGTCTCCCCCGACGGCCAGCGATTGGTGATGAACGTCCCGTACGAATGGGCCGGCTCTTCACCGATCACCGTGATGACCAACTGGATGGAAAAGCTGTCCAACCCGTGACGCCGCCGCATCTGCAATCAGTGGTCCTTCGACACGAACTGCGCTTTGCGTGTGTAAAAATTACATGCAGCCCAGGGCGCACGTGGCGGAGGGGACCGGTCTTCGGTAACAAATAGCACCATTCGGTGAGTGGCCCGCAATTTGCTATAATGCAGCCCGAGGTTTACAACGATTATGAAGGTTTCCTTAGCCGCCGCGGTCCTCGCGGCAGGCGCGTTGCTCGCCACTGGTTGCGCAACCAAGAAATACGTGCAGGCCACCGAGGCCCCGATTCAAGCCAAGGCGGATCAGGCCAGCCAGCAGGGAGCTCAAAACGCCACGCAAATCAAGACTACACAGGACCAGTTGAAAGAACTGGACGAGAAGACCGCTAACGGCATTGACCGGGCCAATGAAAAGGCCGGCGCCGCCGAGCACGACGCCCAGGACGCGGGCAATCACGCCAACGATGCCGCCAAGCAGGCGGCCGTGGCCACGCAAAAGAGCGATCAAAACACCACTGCGCTAGCCAGCCTCCGCGAGTCGGTGGCGAGCCTGGACGATTACCAGGTGCAGACCTCGATCACCGTGAACTTTGGCATTAACCGGGATCATTTGTCGGACGATGCCAAGGCCGATCTGGACAAGCTGGCCGAGCAGATCTTGGCCGATAAGCGGTTTTTCATCGCTGTGGAAGGCTTCACCGACAGCATCGGTGAGCGCGAATACAACGAAGCGCTTAGCCGCCGCCGGGCCGAAGCCGTGGTCGAGTACATGGTTGCCAAACACGACGTTCCGGTTTACCGCATTCACGTTGTCGGATTGGGTCCGGACAAGCCGGTTGACGAGGCCCACACCGCCGCCGCGCGCGCCAAGAACCGCCGCGTCGAGGTGAAGGTGTACACCGCTCCCACAGTAGCCGCCAAGTAAGCGCTGCGTGGTGGGGCATGTTTTAGCTTGCCAGCGCCCCTTCTAGCGGGCGCATTGCGTTGTTACAGCTTGGTGCGGTCGCGGCTCCCAGGTGCATGCGGGGCCGCGGCCGCGTAGCACCCTCCGCCAGCCGTATCAGTCTGCCTCAACACGACGCCTCTCGCTCTCGCACGGGGCTTCGAGCTTGGCCGGCGCGTTCTCTTCCTGGGGGCGTTGCCGCCAGGCCTGCCATCAGGCGTAAGTCCGGAACAAGTTGGTGGCGGCCATATCAGGCCGCCGGTGATTGCCAGCGGATGCGGCTGTGATCGCATCGCCACCTGCCGCAGCGATTCGCCAACCGCAGCGCCGGCGAATTGCACGCCCGGCTATCCCCATCGGGCGTACGGGTTACTCGGAGCTTGTACCGGTACTTTAGACCCTGGGCAAGCCAAAAGCTGCGACGTATACTCAAGCCGATGCGAATACTGTGCAATGGCGTCAACGGCTGGCAGGGTGGCGTGGCGTTTGTGCTGCTGGCGGCCGGCTTGCCGCTGGCTGCGAGCCCGATCAACGTGACCAACCAGACCACCGCGTCACTCAATACTGACGATGCGCTGTTCTTCACTTTGGCCACCTATGGTTTTGCCGAGGATGCGGCCGAATTCGGTCTGTCTGCGCTCCCGAGTGTAGTGAGTTTCGGCTTCGTCACCGGCTCTCCGGGACCGAGCGGCTATTGGGATGCGCTGCTGGAGACACCCGGCGGTTCGGTGATCGCGACGTTTCCGGATTTCCTGGAGTTTCAGACAGCGCAGTACCAAAGCGTCGACTACACCGGTCCGGTTGGCGAAATCGAGGGTTCGATAACGCTATCGTCCGCCGAGTCGCAGCAAGTCGGCGACTCCCCGGTGGTGCTGGTGCTGCAGAATCTCGGCTCGACTGCCACCGTCGGCTTGCCGCCATACTCCATCGCGCACGATCTCACCGTCACACTGTCGGGAGACGGCCTGTCCACGGGTGCGATTGTGACTGAAGTGACTCTCGCCGATCCACCGGGTCCCGGGGTGCCGGAGCCGGGCTCGGGATGGCTGTTCGCCGCCGGAGCCGCGCTATGCTGTGCCGGCGCCAGGTGGGGGACACTTTACATCCTGACGCCTGTTTGCGGGCGCAGGTTCTCGCTGCAAAATGAGAGCGGTTCGAGCCCATCTCGATTACACTGCCCACACAAAAAAAGCACCCGGTCCGACCGGCGGACCGGGTGTGCGATTCTCCCAGTGTGAACTTGGTTGCTTCGCCGCGCGGTGGCGGCGTGCTGGCGCGTTATGTGTCTAACTGCAGCCGCTGGTGCCGCCGCAATTGCCGCACTTGTAGCAGCTTCCGTTGCGCGTCATAATCGATCCGCATTCGGCGCACAGCGGTGCGTCCGCCGAAACCGGCGCGAACTGCAGTTGCTGCTGCGGGTCGGTTTCGGTCGGCCGCAGCGTAGGCGTCTCGCCAACTTCCGTTACCGCGTATTCGGGCCCCAGAAACTTGGCACCCAGCCAGCGGAAAATGTAATCCATGATCGATTTCGCGTACGGCACCTGCGGGTTGCCCGTCCAGCCGCTCGGCTCGAACCGCAGGTGGGAGAATTTATCGACCAGGAATTTCAGTGGTACGCCGTATTGCAGGTTGAAGCTCACCGCCGTGGCGAATGCGTCCATCAGCCCGGAAATGGTCGAGCCTTCCTTGGCCATACTGATGAAGATTTCCCCCGGCGAGCCATCGTCGTACATGCCCGCCGTGATGTATCCCTCATGGCCGCCGATCGAAAACTTGTGCGTGATGCTGCGCCGCTCGTCCGGCAGTTTGCGCCGCACCGGGCGGTACACTACTTTCTCGACCGGCGCCGGCGCGGCCGCGGCCTTCTTCTCCGTCTTCCCACCGCCAGAGCTGAGCGGCTGGACGCGCTTGGAATTGTCGCGGTAAATGGCTACCGCTTTCAGCCCGAGCTTCCAGCTTTCGGTGTAGGCATTCACGATGTCATCCACCGTGGATTCCTCGGGCATGTTGATGGTCTTCGAAATGGCGCCGGAAATAAATGGCTGCACCGCCGCCATCATGCGCACATGGCCCATGTAGTGGATCGACCGTGCGCCGTTCTGCGGACGGAAGCTGCAATCGAATACCGCCAGGTGTTCCGGCTTGAGGTCCGGCGCGCCTTCGATGGTTCCGGTGGAATCGATGTGGCTGACGATCTTCTCCGCCTGCGCGGAGGAATACCCCAGCTTGATCAGCGCCTGCGGCACCGTGTTGTTGACGATCTTGATGACGCCGCCACCCACCAGCTTCTTGAACTTGACCAGTGCCAGGTCGGGCTCGATGCCCGTCGTATCGCAATCCATCATGAACCCGATCGTGCCGGTGGGCGCGATCACCGTCACCTGCGCGTTGCGGTAGCCGTGGCGTTGCCCGGATGCGTATGCGTCGTCCCAACATTGCCGCGCGCCTTCGTACAAGGCGGCCGGAACGTTCACCCGCCGCACCCGGTCCACCGAATCGCGGTGCATGCGGATCACTTCGAGGAACGGCTGCTCGTTCTCCCGATACCCCGCGAACGGCCCGACCGCCTCGGCTACGCGGGAACTGGTCAGATACGCCTGCCCGCACATCACCGCCGTAATCGCAGCAGCCAGGTCGCGTCCCTGTTCGCTGTCGTAAGGTACGCCCATCGACATCAGCAACGCGCCCAGGTTGGCGAAGCCAAGCCCCAGCGGGTGGAAGCGATGCGAATTCCCGCCGATCTTCTCGGTCGGGTAGCTGGCGTTATCGACGATGATCTCCTGCGCCAGAATTAGCGTATCCACCGCGTGCCGAAACGCCTCCACATCGAACTGGCCGTCCGGACCGACGAATTTCATCAGGTTCAGCGAAGACAGGTTGCAAGCAGAATCGTCCAGGAACATGTATTCCGAGCATGGGTTCGATGCGTTGATCCGCGCCGTGTTCTTGCACGGATGCCAGCGGTTGACCGTGGTATCGAATTGCATACCGGGGTCGCCGCACTGGTGGGTGGCTTCGGCGATCCCGCGCAGTAGGTCGCGCGCCTTGTACCGTTTCGACGGCTGCCCGCTAAATACGGCCTTGGTCCACCACTCGCCGTCCTCCTGCGCCGCGCGCATAAAATCGTCGCTGGCACGCACGGAGTTATTGGCGTTCTGGAAGAAGATCGAGCCGTAAGCTTCGCCGTCGAGCGATGCGTCGTACCCGGCCTCCACCAGCGTGTAGGCTTTCTTCTCTTCCTTGGCCTTGCACCAAATGAACTTTTCGATGTCCGGATGGTCGGCGTTGAGAATCACCATCTTGGCCGCGCGCCGCGTCTTGCCGCCGGATTTGATGACGCCGGCGAATGCATCGAAGCCCTTCATGAAGGAGAGCGGCCCGCTGGCGCGCCCGCCGCCCGAGAGCACTGCGTCTTCTTCGCGCAGCGCGGAAAGGTTAGTACCCGTCCCGGAGCCCCATTTGAACAACATGCCTTCGGTCTTCGCGAGGTCCAGGATCGATTCCAGCGAATCCTTCACCGACACGATGAAGCACGCCGAGCACTGCGGCCGCCGCTGGCCCGATTCGAGCTTTTGGATGCGGTCCGCCGCCGAGTCGTATACCCAGCCGTAGCCGCGCGCTTCCTTCACTCCCACGTTGAACCACACCGGCGAATTGAAGCACGCCTTCTGCGTCAGCATCAGGTGCGCCAATTCGGTGCGGAAGTTCTCCCCGTCTTCCTCGCTGCGGAAATACCCGTCGTGCTTGCCCCAATTGGCAATGGTGTTCACCACCCGCTCCACCAACTGGGCCACGCTGGTCTCGCGCTCCGGCGACCCAAGTTTGCCGTGGAAGTACTTGCTGGCGACGATGTTGGTGGCCGTCTGCGACCAATCGGCCGGCACTTCCACATCGCGCTGCTCGAAGATCACCGCGCCTTTGTCGTTGCCGATCGAAGCTGTGCGGGTTTCCCAACGCACCTCGTCATACGGAGTCTGGCCGGGCGCAAGCCTGGCGGTAAAATAGCGGGGAAACGATACCCCGGTGTTGTTTGGTTGAGTGGTCTGAGTCTGCAATGACTCTATTTTCGCACTCAAGCCTACGGTAAGCTGTCCCATCTGCCTTCTCCTTTTGGGATCCCCACGCTGAAAGGGCGCACTCGTAATAGTGCCCCAAGATGTAGTGTGAAAGCAAGGAATTTATCTATATGAAGTGTGTTAGGGTTACAGATAATTCACATTTTGGTGACGGCCATTCCCGGTGGCCAGATTCTCTCAAACGCGCGGCGATTCTTCCCCCCACCCCAGGGAGGTGCTATTCTGAGCGATAATCGTCACAAATTGGTTGACAGCTGACGGATATGCTGGCTTGGCTCAAACCAGGCGAAGAGACGCCGTGGCACTCACACGAACTCTTGATTTTCGTGTCACGGCTTTGAGACCGTCGAGATGATATGCTGTTCGGTACTCAGACGATATTTGGCGATTTGGGAGCGGAAGGACGTCTCGCGTTCCGCTCGCCCTGGGACAAGTTTGAGGGACGCTCCTTGTCGCGCAGGTCCCGAAATCCCGGGAGACACACAACCGATTTCCCGCGAGATTCAGTCCGGCTAAGACGCATAACGGAGGACGACGCGATGCTTATGAAGATCAGATTCGTGAAAGGATGTATGTGGGTCTGCATGTTAATGCTGGCCCTGTTAGTGGCGATGCCCCACAGCGCGATGGCGCAAGGCGCCGGTTCTGGCACCGTTACCGGCACGGTGACCGATCCGTCGGGTTCGGTCGTACCGGGCGCATCCGTAGTTTTGCGCAATACCGGCACCGGCATCGAACGCAAGACCGAAACCAACGACGCCGGCATCTACCAGGCACCGTTTCTGCAACCGGGCCCGTACGAGATCCGCGCCGGGAAGAGCGGCTTCGGCACCGTGCTGCACAAGGACCTGAACTTACAGGTCGGCCAGACACTCAGCGTGGATTTCTCGCTCAAGGTCGAGACGACGCAGCAGGAGGTCATGGTCACCGGCCAGGCGGAGATCGTGGACCCCGAGAAGACCGAACAGTCGCAAGTGATCAGCCAGTCGGCGGTCAGCAACCTGCCCATCGCCGGCCGCCGCTGGGACACCTTCGTGCTGCTCACGCCAAACGTGACCACGGACGGCACCAGCGGCATGGTGAGCTATCGCGGCGTTTCCGGCCTGTACAACTCCAACACGGTGGATGGCGCCAACAACAACCAGGCGTTCTTCTCCGAAGCGCGCGCCCGCGCCAACAGCGGCGCCTACGTGTACAGTCTGGATTCGATCCAGGAATACCAGGTGACGTCGAACAACTACTCGGCCGAGCTCGGCCAGGCGGCCGGCGGCGTGGTGAATGCCGTGACCAAGTCCGGCACCAACCAGTGGCACGGCGACCTGTTCTACTACCTGCGCTATCCGAGCCTGAACGCGCTCGATTCGCTGCCGAAGTCGCAGGGCAACTACACCAAGCCGGTTCACCAGTGGCAGCAGTTCGGCGGCAGCGCCGGCGGCCCGATCATCAAGGACAAGCTGTTCTTCTTCGCCACCTACGACGGCTCGCGCAAGGTGAACCCGATCGCTTACACGAGCACCACCTACAAGTCGACCTACAGTGCGATTCCGTGCACCTCGTCGTTGGTGACACCTTCGCAGTGCGCCGCGGCCAACGCCTATCTCGACGGCATGACCGGTTCGTTCCCGCGCGATACCAACCAGGACGTGGGCTTCGGCAAACTGGATGGCACGCCGACGGCAAACAACCACGTGTCGGGGTCGTTCGACTGGATGGACTACGGCGCGCCGAACGCTTATAGTACCGGCACGTCGTACAACAACAGCTCGCTGAGCACCAACGGCAGCTACATTTTCCACGAGCGCATCTTCGTGGCCAACTGGGATGCCACCATCTCGCCGACCACAATCAACAACCTTCGCTATCAGTGGGGCCGCGACCTGGAAGTGGCCGGTTCCAACGCGCCGGCGCCGTATGTCAGCATCTCCAACGTGATGACCTATGGCGAAAACTACGCGCTGCCTCGCACGGCTGAGCCGGACGAGCATCGCAACCAAGTTTCCGACACGCTCGCCAAAGTGTGGGGCCGCCACACGATCAAGACCGGTTTCGATTTCAACTTCATCGACGACCTGATGATCAACCTGTACAAGGGCACCGGCTACTACACATACAGCGGTGCGGCGTCCGCCGCGTTCAACAACTGGGTGTTGGACGCTTTCGACATCAACACGGGCGACGGCAAGACCGGCCAGCACTGGAACGATTTCACCCAGGTGAACGACCCGGTCACCCACGTCGGCAAGGACGACTTCACGGACCACGATTTCTCGGGCTTTGTAGAGGACAGCTGGAAAGTGAACAACAAGGTGACGATCAACGCCGGCTTGCGCTACGACGTCTTCCTGATTCCGCAGCCGCCGCACCCGAACACGTCGACTCCGCTCACTACGCTCTACACTTCGACGATCAACAACCCGAAGGATCAGTTCGCGCCGCGTCTCGGCGTGGCCTGGCAGGTGACGCCGAAGACCGTTGTGCGCACCGGCTACGGCCTGTTCTACGCCAAGACGACCAACACCACCTACTACGCGACGCGCGCCGAAAACGGCGTGATTCAGCAGACCTATGATTGCACGAGCCCGTCGCTCTGCCCGCAGCTCCAGTTCCCGAACGTGATCTGGGCGCCGCCGGGACCGGCTCTTTCGGCTCCGTTCTCCGGCGCCGCGACGCCCCAGGTGGTCAACTTCACTCCGCCCGCGGCTGCGATGGTTTCGCGCGGCCAGTCGCCCGACTGGGTCAACCCCAGATCGCATGAGGGCGAAGTCACCGTGGAGCACGAACTGCCGGGCGCTCTGAGCGCTTCGGTCGGCTATGTTCTCAGCCGCAGCGAGCACCTGCCGATCTTCTACGACGCCAACCTGATGCCGGCGACCACTACCAAGACGTACGACATTCTCACGTCGAGTGGCAGCACGGCTGAGACCTACACGGTTCCGTTTTACACGACCCGCATCGACACCAACACGGGCGAAGTGTTCATCGGCCAAAGCGCGGTCAACGCCTGGTATCACTCCATGGTGATCAGCCTGCGCCGGCCCTTGAAGCACGGCCTGGAGTTCACCGCCAACTACACGCTCTCCAAGGCGACCGACGGCGGCCAGGTGCCCGGATCTTCGGGTACGTTCAACGGCACCGATTACCCGATCGACCCATACAACTTCCGGCCGGAGTGGGGCCTCTCGGATCTCGACCAGCGCCAGCGCTTCGTGGCCAACGCCGTGTGGATGCCGAAGTTCGAGCACCTGTCCAATGGGGCCACTCGCAAGGTGCTGGACGGCTGGGCGCTTTCGACCATCGTGACGCTGGCCACGGGCCAGCCGGTGACGCCGTATGTCAGCGGCTATCCGTCCGCGCCGGATGGCGGCGTTACGGGCGGGGTGTCCTACGCTGGCGCCACCAGCGGCCGTGCGGGATGGCTCGCGCGCAATGCGTTTACCGCGCCGGGCTACCACAACGTCGACTTCCGCCTGGGCCGCCAGTTCGGCTTCGGCGAGCGGCTGAAGCTCTCCCTCATCGGGGAAGCGTTCAACCTGTTCAACCACACCAACATTTCCAGCGTGAACACGACGGCTTTCACGTATAGTGCTGCTGGGTCCGGCTCCTGCTCGGGCCACGTCAACGCCTGCTACGTGCCGAGCTCGACGTTCATGGCTCCGACCAACACCAGCAACCTGATGTGGGGCTCGCGCCAACTGCAGGTGTCCGGCAGGCTGACCTTCTAGCGGCAAAGAGCAAGTGCAGAAACCCATCCCCGGGGCCGTCGCAACGGCGCCCCCGGGGATTTTTTGGGGTGGGTGACGAACCCAGTGCCGCCGATTGGCAGGATAAGCGCATCCGAGGCGGTCATCCCATCGACGGTTCCAGCACTTTGCCGCAGACGCCCCGGCTGAAGTGTAGTAGCATACGGGTTCAACGCGCTCCCCGGAGGCCGAACCCATGGCAACAGCCGCGCCGGCTAAACAGCTACCCTCCAACGCCTACACCCCACTCGCTCCCTGCGAGACGTATGTGCCGCTGGTACCCGCGGCCGCGAGAATCCCCGAACTGACACCCCGGCCGATCGGCTGGGGCGTTTTTTTTTGCGTGGTGTTCACCGTGGCCTCGGCCTACTCGGGGCTCAAGGTGGGCCAGGTGATGGAAGCCGCCATCCCCATCTCGATCCTCGCCATCGGCCTCGCGCGCGTCTACCGGCGCCGCTCCACGGTGCTCGAGAACGTCATCATCACTGGCATCGGCGGTGTCGCCGGCGGGGTGGTGGCCGGCGCGGTATTCACTCTGCCGGCGCTATACATTCTTCATCTCGCTCCGCACCCGGTGCAGACCATCTGCATCTGCGTGGCCGGCGGCTGCCTGGGCGTCCTGTTCCTGATCCCGCTGCGCCGCTACTTCGTGCGCGACATGCACGGCATGTTCCCTTACCCGGAAGCTACCGCCATCACCGAGGTGCTGGTCACCGGCGAAAAGGGCGGATCGCAGGCCAAATTGCTGCTGCAGGCCACCGCAATTTCAGGCGTCTACGATTTTCTGGTGACGACTTTCCAGGTGTGGAAGGAGTATCTCGACTTCCAATTCGTGCCCGCCATGCGCGTGCTGGCGGAACGGGCCAAAGTCGTCGTCAGCTTCGACGCCATCGGATTCATTCTCGGACTGGGCTATGTGATCGGCCTGCGTAGTTCGATGATTCTGTGCGCCGGCGGCGTGTTCTCCAATCTGGTGCTGGTGCCGCTGGTGTGGATGATTGGCCGCGATCCCCATCGCCAAAATGACGGCCATCCAGATCTTCCGCGGCTATGTGCGATTCGTGGCCGTCGGCGCGGTCGCCACGGCCGGCATCTTCGGCATCGTCAAATCCATCCGCATCGTGGCGGGCTCTTTCGCGGTGGCGGCGCGCACCTTCCGAGCCGGCGAAACCGCATCCGGCGAGCGAACCGACCGCGACATCACCGTGATGACCGTGCTGCTGGGCGTGATCGTGAGCGCCATCGCCGTCGGCGCCCTGCTCGGCACGCTGTCCTCGGCGCCCGCCGTGATTCTCATCGGCGTAGCGCTGGCGGTGGTGTTCTCCTTCTTCTTCACCAGCGTCGCCGCCAACGCCATCGCCACCACGGCGCGCAACCCGGTTTCCGGCATGACCATGCTCACCATCATCATTTCGTCGATTGTGCTGCTGCGCTTCGGTCTTTCCGGCACCACCGGCATGTTTTTCGTGATGGCGCTGGCCGGGATGGTCTGCACCGCGCTCTCTGTGTCCGGCCAGACCATCACGGATTTCAAGGTGGGCTATTGGCTCGGTTCCACGCCGGCGGCGCAGCAGAAGGTCAAGTTCCTGGGCGTGCTGGCGGCCTCGGTAGCGGTCGGCCTCACCATCGTGATGCTGGCCCGTGTGTTCCAGTTCGGCGATGCGGTGCCGGGCGATCCGCGCGTGGTGCTGCCCTCGCCGCAGGCCTCCATCATGAAAGCGCTGGTCGAGGGCTTCATGAGCCGGCAGCCGGTGGCGTACCTATTGTTCGGCGCCGGCGCGGCCATCGCGGTCTCGATGGAGATGCTCGGCGTCCCGGCGCTGATCTTTGCCCTTGGCATGTACCTGCCGCTGGAGCTGAACACGCCGGCGCTGGTCGGCGGTTTCCTGGCCCACCTGGTCTCGAAGCGCGACGCCACGGCGCGCGAGCGCGGCGTCGTCATCGCCAGCGGCCTGATGGCGGGCGGTGCGCTGGGCGGCGTGTTCGGCGCGGCCTGCCGCCTGATCCCCGGCTACACCGAAGCCTGGATTCAGACGCCGTTCTACGCGAACGAACTGGTTTCGCAGTGCGTGTCCGGTGTCATGTTCCTGGGCCTGTGCGCCTATCTGTGGTTCAGCTCCGTCCGCCGGCAAAAGGAGAATGCAGCATGAGCGAGCGTTTGGAAGATCTCGTTGGCAACGCCATTTTGGGAATCGATACGCTCTGGGGCGGCGACGTCCTGTGCGCCTCCGGCACTGGACGCTTCATCGCCGATTCCTGGTTCAGCGACGAACCGCTGCCACGCGCCTACACCGTTGCCGAGGCCGGGCCAATCCGTGCATCCGGCGGCGTTTCCGCCAAAGCGCCCGATGTCGAGGCGATCGACCGTTACCTTGCCCAGGTCGATATTCCGGCCGCGATAGTGGGCTTACAGCGCGTGGGCGCCGAATGCGGCGGCCTGCGCGGCGAATACCTGATGGGCCTCGCGCTCTGTTTCGAAGTCATGTGGGAACTGGCCATGGAAATCCTCGGCCGCGGCGCGCCGGTTTCCTACGAACGGTGCGTGGTGGCCTCGACCGGCCGGCCACCGGAACCGTCGGATCCGGTCCAAAAGCGCGAGCGCGTAGCGGAACTGCTCGGCAGTGCTAGCGGCCTGCTGGAAGCGGTGGATGCATGGCGCGTCCGCCATCGCGTCTCCATGGCATCCATACGCCTGCTCGGCGCCGCCGTGATCGGCCACTTCGATCAACTGGCTGCTCTCAGTGTCGTGCCTTATCTGCCGCGCGAACTCGCCCTGGTGCCACGCGCCAACATCGAGTTCCTGCCGATCCAGGATGCCTGGTTTTCCGGTTCGATGAATTATCTCGGCCACGCCCGCCGCGCCGACGGTGGGCCGGAATACGAGGCCACGTATGAGATTAATGCCTCGCTCGAAACATCGCTGCCGGAGTTTATGCAACTGGTCAGCCACGAGGTGGTGCCCGGCCACGTGACGACTTTCGCCTATCTGCAGGATCTTTACGTCCGGGGCGAGGTTGGCTTCGAAGCCACGGTACTAACCATGAACACGCGCGCCGCCGCGCTGTTCGATGGCATCGCCAACAATGCCATTCTGATGGCCTACGGCGTCACAGAGGTGGAGCAACTGCCCGACCCGGACTTGCAGATCGGCGTGTTACTGGCCCTGTTACAGGACGATGCCAAGAATCAATCGTCGTTCCTCACTTGGGGTGAAGGCGCCGCGCAGGCGTCCGTTGCCGAAACGTTGCGCCGCGACTTTCTGGTCTCTCCCGAGCGCGCCGATAAGCTCTCCGGTGCATGGGGCCGTCACCCGCTGCTAGGCCGCATGTATCTTCCCGCCTACCGCGCCGGAACCATGCGCATCGCGGACCTGCGCCGCCGCTTTTCCCCCGCGCAAATTCTGCCGGCGATCTATGGCGCGCACGGATTGGTCGATATCACAACGCTCGAACGCGCGTTGTTAGCGAAGGGTGTGTGAATACGCGATTAAGGTCGGGCGCTGACGTGAGGTGGGCAACGTCCCATCCCCGTATCAGAGCTAGTCCATAATCGCCAGTTCCAGGAATGGCTTCGAGATTTTCGCGATCCGATCGTCCGGACCCGGGGAACCGCTCGGGTCGCCAACTGGGGTGAACTCCACATCGACCTTGACGTATCCGCACTTCCGGTAGACATAGCGTTGCTGCGTCCGAGTCGAAAGGCCGCCTTCTTCCATGAAGACATTCAGGAAGTCCCTCCGAGTCATGCCCACCTTTATGGATTCCAGCTCCGGCAAATTCTCGCGTATCCAGCGCGCCTGATCGGAGTCGTAAGGCGTTGCGTTTGGCTCGATGCGGAGCAGGTTCAATTGCCGCACCCAGCGCGCTTTCCTTTTCTCACCCGGCACGACCAGCTCAAACGGCCCCTCATTTTCCGCCAGTGGCTTGCCGTCTCGTTTCGTCGCCACGAAGACAGCTTTATCGGTGAATGAGGGGTCGAGCTCCGCCCATGAAAAAACCGCCCGATACCCATCCCGCCCTTCCGCCACCAGGTAATAGGACGCCGAAGTGTGGTGGTACTTTTCGCCGGCTGGCGTCAGAACCTTGGCCAGCACATCCGTCAGCAGGACGCCCTGAAAGGTCACCGTCGATTCGTGATCGGTGGTTGTGATGCTCCGTTGTTGCAGGAGAGCCAGTTCCGAAACGGACGGAGCGTAATCGGATCTGCCCGCACCGATTCCTTGAACGAGAAGGCGTGCAGAATCCTGGCAGAAGCCCGCATGCAGAAAAGCGCAGAGAATAAGAGCCACGTTGCGAACCGGCATGGCCCCTATTATCTAACGAGCGCAGCGACGCCGGAACGTCGCTTGGCAGCGGCTGCGGCATCCGGCTACAAATGCGCCAGCAGGAATTCCCGGATAGCGTCGTCGCTGTGCATGCCTTCGATGCGTAGCGCGTAGGCGCAATGCATCTCGAGCGTGCCGTCCGCAAACGCGAGGCTCTTCTCCTCGGCCGTTGCCACGTTCTTCAGTTTCACCTTCTTGACCGAATCGCGCACCGCCTCCTTGCCCAGGTCGTCCTGACAGATCACGCGCAGCGCCATGTTCAGGCGGTGGCAAGAGAGGTTATCGAGGAAGTTGAGCGCTTCCAGGTCGTCGCCGAAGCTGGCCCAATCGACCTCATACGGGATCGGCGCACCGCAGATCTCCTCGATCTCCTTCACGCGGCCGGGGAGGACGTTGTCGGTCAGTTCCTTGATCTTTCGTTTTGTTTCGAGAGCCATCGTTACTCTCCAACTTCAAATTGCGGCGCAACCGCACGCCAAGCGCTATTAGAGTAACACTAGATCGGGCCCGCACGATGGGGCAGCGGTGCCCGCGCCCGGAAGGCGATCTCTTACGCGTTGGCCTTGCGCCGGTAAGCCAGGAACAGGCCGCACCCAGCCAATCCGATGGCGCCCAGCAGCAGCGAGGGCGGGGCCGGCGAGTACGATAACCCGGACGTACTGGCTGGCGGCGTCGAACCATAGATCCAGTTGATGGTGACTGAATTAGCGGTGAGTGCCGTGACCTGAAAGAAAATGTATTCGCCGCTGGGGTCTCCCGTGTTGGCCAGCGAGACGTAGGAGTGGCCGACCACGGCGGGAACGCCGAACTGGTTGTAGCCCGTGGTGGGAATCGAAGCTATAGACAACAGCGGTACGGCGCCGAGATCCTGAACACCTTGTTGGCCGATATTATTTGCCCAAAACGCTGACCCGTAGAAGTAGAGATCGCCACCGCCCGTCGTGGTGCCCCAAGTCTGGGTGGCAAAATCATAACTGTCGTCGTTCGTAAACGTCAGTGTGTTGACCCCACCAGCGTGAATGCCAGTGGGCAGCATGATTGTCAACACAGCGAAAAGAGAAAACATCGTCAAGGCACGCATTGGACAGCTCCGTGATTATGGTTTGGCCGACGCGCGCGACGACACGTCATCCCCCCTCAAACGGCGTGAGGCTCTTGCTGGGACGATTCTCCGGTCCTGGCTGACTCCCATCACCTTACGAGTCTGCCAGCGCAAGCGCAGGCGACACAGGCGATGAGCCTAGCGTGGTCGTACGCCATCGAGAATTGTAGCAGGAGATAGTTCCAGGCCAGTTACAATCGCGTTGCGAAATGGAAAGAAACGGCACACCCGCGACCAGAGCTTGGATGCCGCGATTGAGCCCCGACAATCGCTTGAGTGGCGCTGCGTGCGCTGCATTGGTGCTCTTATGCCGCGGCGAAGCTGTCTGCTGCCGGCGATGACCCGCGATTGCGATTGAGCAGGTGGCGGTGCGGACTCTCAATGCGCCCGCGACCGTAGCGCAGGCTCGCCTATTTTCCCCTGCCCAATCCAAGCGCATGAATCCGCTTGTGCAGGTTCGTGCGCTCCATACCCAATGCGCGGGCGGCGCCAGGACAATCCAGCCACGGTTCTCATCTCAGCCACGCCGATCCTATTCACTGCACACGGTGACGCGATGAGGCTCGCCGCCACAGGCGCGAACAACTTGATCCGATGTCCGGTCTCTCTTGCGCGGCCCGGTTCTACGCAGGCCTCCGGCGCATCCACAACAGGCCTGCGCCGCAAGCGATTAGGCCTAGCGCGCCGAGGGCCCATGCCGGAGGCGCTGGCGTGACACTCGGAGCGGTCACCAGGAACTGGACGTTGTCGATGCCAATGACTTCGCCTCCCAGGTAATCCGCCGCGTTCATGATCGCAAACCGCACCGTCGTGCCGGCGACCGAAGACACGTTAAAATTAACCGTCGAAGATCCCGCTTGCAGCGTCGTATCCGCCAAAGCCGGATCGTAAATCGGCGCGTAGCCAACCACCGGCACGCTTTCGAATGCCGGCACGGACGATGTGCTATAGATTCCGACCTGGGCCGCCGTGTGGTTGCCGCCATCGTTTCCGTCCTTCACGCCAATGTCATAGGTGAAGGTGGCCACCGTCGCACCGGCCGGAATCGCCACGTCCTGGTAGAGCACGCAGGTCACGATCGCGCCAGTATCCGACGTCGAGAAGACGCTGCCGAGGGCAATCTTCGTGCCGGCCGTCGCAGGGAATCCCGCAACGCTCGTGACGGTTTCGGTTCCCGGCGCCGTGGCGGCGTTGTAGCTGCATGTCCCGGCCGCCCCCGTGCCGAGTTGGGTTGCCGACGTCCATCCCGTCAGCCCCAATTCAAAGGATCCATTCGCGAGGACATTCGTCTGCGCGGATGCCGGCTGCGCCAAAAACCAGGTCACAGCCAACGCACTGCCGATCGCCAGACAAGATTTCATAGAATCAAACCTCCAATTCTTTTGTGGCAAACCAGGATTCTATGAATATACACTATGTCCCGACCAGAAAACAGGAGCACCCGGGTGCGCAACATAAAAGTGGAGACCAGTCGAAATCAGCGGAGAATCGCCAAAGTCTGGGCGTACTTGGTACTCAGACACGCAGGCATGCGGTTTCAGTTACCGCGTTGAACCGCCCACTGATTTCACGGCCCCAAAACGACCGATCTTTTGGGGCGACAATGCACGCTGCTGAAATCGAGTTGCGTCAGTTCCCACTTCTATGTCGCACACCCGGAGCACCCCGAACTGTGCAGCGTTTCCCGCCCGCGAGATTCGGTCCCGGCGTGACACCGCTGCCTTTGGTTGTGGCTCTGCTTGTATCCACTATCTTCCCCGGCTCAACCCCAGCGCGCGGATGCGCTTGTGCAAGTTGGTGCGCTCCATGCCCAATGCGCGGGCGGCGCCGGAGACGTTCCAGTTGGTTTCTTCCAGCGCGCGCATAATGTGCTCGCGCTCGGCGGATTCTCTGGCTTCCTGAATGGTGGACTTGGCCGAGGTCTCGCGCTGCACGCGGACTTCGACCGGGATCGAATCGCGGGAGAGCCTTTCGCCGGCGGTGAGAATCGCCATGCGCTCGACCACGTTGCGCAGTTCGCGCGCGTTGCCGGGCCAGGCGTAGGCTTCCAGAACCGGGAAGACCGTGTCGTCCATTTTCTTCGCGCGGAAGTTATTGCGCGCGCAGAATTCTTCGAGGAAGTATTCGGCCAGCAAGCGTATGTCGTGCGGACGCTCGCGCAGGGACGGGACACGGATTGGGACGCCGTTGAGGCGATAGAATAAATCGTCGCGGAATTTCTCCTGCGCGACCAAGCCGGCGAGGTCGCGATTGGTGGCGGAAATCACCCGCACGGTGACGCGAATAATCTGTTCGCCACCGACGCGGTGAAACTCGCCCTCCTGCAAAACGCGGAGCAGCTTGGCCTGCGAAGCGCCGTGCAAATCGCCCACTTCGTCGAGGAAGATGCTGCCGCCGTCCGCCAATTCGAACTTACCGCGGCGGGCGCCAGTGGCGCCGGTGAAGGAGCCTTTCTCGTGGCCGAAGAGCTCGGTTTCGAGCAGTTCGGTGGGAATCGCCGCACAGTTCACCTTGACGAAGGGGCCGTTCGAGAACGGGCTCAAGGCGTGGATGTGGGCCGCCAGCAGTTCCTTGCCGGTGCCCGACTCGCCGATCAACAGGACGCGCGCATCGGAACGGGCGGCGAGGGTGGACTGCTCGACGGCGCGCTGCCAGGAGGGGCTGGAGCCGATCATCTTGGGGCTGCCGCCGACCAGTTCGCGCAGACGCTCGTTTTCGCGCCGCAGGCCGGCCTGTTCGAGCGCGTTCTTCACGGCTACTAGGACGCGGTCGCGGCTGAGCGGCTTTTCGAGAAAATCGAAAGCGCCGGCACGGGTGGCTTCGACGGCGTCGGCGATGGTACCGTGGCCGGAAATCATGATGGCGGGCGCGGCGGCGGCGTTCTGCCGCACCGCTTTCAGCAGCTCGATGCCGTTGCCATCGGGCAGCTTGATATCGAAGAGATAGACGTCGGCGCGGTCCGCGTCCGGATGGCGCCGGAACTCGGCGGCAGACCGGCACACGTTAACGGCGTAGCCCTCGCGCTCCAGAATCATCCGCAACGAGCGGCCGATATTCTCTTCATCATCGACGATCAGCAAGCGTTTGGACGCCATTGGTCTCGAGCGGCAGCAGCACGCGGAAGCCTGCGCCGCCTAGTTCTCCTTTCACTGCGACGATATCCCCACCGGAAAGCAGCGCGCTCTTGCGCGCAATCGACAGACCCAGTCCCATGCCGTGCTTCTTAAACGAAATGGTCGGTTGAAAGAGCGAGGCGCGCGCCTGGTCGCTCAAGCCCGGACCCGAATCGTGAACTTCAATCGAAACCCGTCCGTCCTCGGCAGCGGTGACACCTAGAATGTGACCGCCCGCGCCGGCGGCTTCGGCCGCGTTCTCGAACAGGTTGGTGAGGATGCCCTTGAGCAGATCCTGGTCCACCACCACGTGCGGAACGCTGGACGCCAGCCGGCAATCGTAAGCCACTTCCGGATGCGCGGACTTGAGTAGAGCCACGCGTTCTTCGACCAGCGAATTAATATCGACCTCGCACGGCTGCACCGGCGGCTCGGCGGCGAATTCGGAAAACGCGCGGACGCGGCGCTCGAGGGTTTCGATCTCGTCGACGACGATGTCGGTGGCCTGCGCCATGAAGCCGCGGTCGGCCTCGCGGTAGCGCGCCAGCATCTCTTCCACGGTGAGGCGGATGGGTGTGAGCGAATTCTTGACCTCGTGCGCCATCTTGCGCGCCAGGGTTTGCCAGCTAGCCATCTGGCCGAGATAAATCAGCCGGTCGGTGCTTTGTTTCAGGCGCGTGGCCATATCGTTGAACGCCTGGATGGCGCGGCCGACCTCATCGTCGCGGCCGGGGGGCACGCGGGCGTTCAGATCTCCGGCGGCAAGGCGCGAAAGGCCCTCGGTCAACTGACGGATGGGCCGGCTGACGTGGTGCGCCAGAAACACCAGCAGCGCCAGCGACATTACCCAGAACGAAGCCGCGAGCAGGATGTAGGTGACGCGGAAGCCGCGGCGCAGGTCGCGTTCGCGCGCGTCTTCCACCAGGCGGCGCGCATCGCCGATCTGGCGGCTGAGCCTGTCCATAGGGACACCCAGGTCGTCCGAATACACGCGGACGCCGTCGCCCTGGCGTACCAGGTAATCGAGCCGGTCGCCTTGCGCCCCGCCGCGCACAAAGCGGTCGCTCTCCACGCCGGCGGCAAAACTCTCGACCTCTACCGGCCACTGGTGCCGTGCGGCGGCGCGATACTCGGCCGTTGGCGGGTCGCCGCGCGCTGCACGCTGCTTGAGATCGTCCATCGTGCGCTGGTAATACTTACGGCCCGTCTGTTCGAGCGATTGACTCAGCGCGCCCAGTTCGCCGGTGGTGGAAAAATCGAGCAGGTATTGAGAGCCGGCGGAGGTGATCCACAAAGTGGCCAGCAGCGGGAGCAGGGTAGCCGCGAGAAAAATCAGAATGAGCCTGTTGCGAAGCCGGTTCACCAGTTGCGCCGGGCCGGCGAGCGGCGCAGGTCCGCCAGCCGCAACCGCCTCTCCATGGTCCAGTGCGGTTCGCCGTCCGGCTTGCGGCTGAACAATTCGATGAGCGCGCTGATGCTGATGCCGGACTCGCTCACGATGCTCGCCATGTCCTTCGGATCGGCCGTGCGCAACTCGAACCGCATCCAGAAATCCTGGTCCGGCGGAACGCCCAGCGCGCTTACCACCATATTCTCCATGCACCACGCTTCGGCCTGCGCGGCGGTGAGACCGGGCCGCGATTCCGGCGTGGCGCCGGGGATGGTGACCTTGAACCGCCCTTCCCAGATGTCGTAGCTCACGTAGAAGCGCTGCGGCGCGCGGCGGAAGGGCGTAACGCGATCCTCCCGCAGGAGAGTGATCTGCGAGAGCAGCACCACGGTGCGCGCGTCCTTGAGCCTCTCGAGTGAACGCCCGGTGAGGAAGTGCAGATCGGGCATGACGGGGCGCAACGTATCGCCGTCAAAAACCACGTCGAGCGTGCCGGCGTGCGCGATGAGCAGAGGAAGAGCCAGGCCGGCCAAAAGCCAGCTTCCGCGGCCCCTGCTAGTTGCGCGCGACTGCGCCATCAATAATTCATACCAACCATAAAGACCGGGTCCATCCTCCCGTCGCGTAACGGGAACGCCATGGCCAGCGAAAACACGCCTTGGCGCAGACCTACTCCGACCGAGCTGCGGGCCACGGCCGGCTGGCCGCTGTCCCAGATGGCGCCCGAGTCGCAGAAGATCTGAAAGATGCCGTAATGATACTCGACGCTATTGTGGACCGCGCGGTTTCCGCCGAGCGGGTCCAGATCGAATTTATTCCACCCGCGCAGGCTGGAGCTGTTGCCGAGGACGAAACGTTCGAACAGCGGCGCAGTGCCCAAAATCACGCCGCCCCAACTATCATCCAACAATTCGTGCTTGCCGTGGGAGAGCCGGTAGCGAAAACCCCAGCAGTGCCGGCTGTAAGCGTAGTCGCTTGCCAGCGCGTGAGTGCCGGCGCGCAAATCGTAATCCGCCTCCAGCCCCTGGTCGGAGGCCCCCTCGAACTGCTGATGATAGCGCGCGCTGGCGACCAAGGCATCGGCGGCCAGTGGCTGCGCACCGGGCACTTGCTGGCCGAGGCTTTCGAAGCTGGCGCCGAAACTCACCTCAAGCGGCCGCGCCACTCGCACCGACAGCACGGGCTGAAACTCCTGCCGCGTGGAGTAGAGCCGACCGACGTCGGCGGTTGCGACGGTCGAACTGTTCCACAGCTCGTGATAACTGGCGAATTCGAAATTGAGGCGAGCCCGGCCGTCCAATAGCGGTTGGCTCTCGTAACGGGCTACCACGCCCGAGTAGCGTTCCACCAACTCGTCGCCATCGCTCACAAGGCCCGCCGTAAACCCGTTATTGTTCACTGTTGCGGTTCCCTCGACGGCGCCGCTCCAGCCCTGTTTGCCCTGATAGAGAAACTTGGGCACGGAGGCGTCGAAGCGCGTGGGCGGAACTTTCACCTGGAAAACCACCTGGACGTACTCGGGACTCTTGCCACGCAACACATGGTGCTCGACCGTGCGCGCGCGGAGCTCCTGGCGAAGACGCCTGGCCAGATCGTCGAGCCTCGCCGGATTGAGCTTTTCCCCGACCAGCGACGCAATCTCCTTGCGCAATCCGGAGCTGAGCTTGCGATCGCGATCCACTGGCGGCGTGGTGCTCCATCCCTCCCCAGAGACCGATACCATTTCCACGGTGTAACGGGTGTTCACGTTAGTTTCCAAATCCTCGGTGCCCGCCGCCATGAGGCTGCCCACCAGCAGCATGCTCAGCCAGACGTATTTCATACCCGGCTAAAAGGCACGTATTGCGCCACGAATAACCGCTTGAAAACAAGGGGAATAAAGGACGAGTGCTTGTGACTTCCCGTCACAGGTGTGGGACGCGCGCAGAGGGCGCGCCGCCCGACCATTCGGCCCGGCGAGCTTAGAGGACCTTCGCCAACTCGGCTGCGAATGCGCTGCGGGGCGCCTGTTCCCGGTCTCGGCCGCCACGCTTCTTGCGTTCGGGCTTGACAGGGCGGGCGGTCGGATTGGGAGCCACAATCGGCTGCGCTCCACGGCTTTCTTTGCCCTTCGGGGGCTGCGCCGGATTGGCTCGCAACAGACGGTCTTCCAATGGTGCACGATCGAAACGGCGAATGATCGACGCCATTTCGTCGGCTGTGGGAGCTTCGACAAACGCGAAGCCCTTCGATTCCTGCGTTTCGTGATTGCGGATCACTTTGATGGCGTCGGCCACGAGATCTTCGGCGGCGAGCCACTGCTTGATGTCATCGGCGGTGACCCATGACGGGAGGTTGCCAAGAAAAACGGTAAAGCTCATTCAGTTGATGGTGTTGCTCCGTGGTTGGATTTCAGACACTGGGGAGGATCTGCCTCCCCGATAGTATCAGACCCCTGTACCGGATTGCAATCGCGGTTCGTTCTAAGGTGCATGGTTTCTGTCGAAGTCGACGAAAACCTGGCCGGCGGATGGGTCCCGCGTTACAGTGAAGGCTGCATGGATCTTGCTGCATTCGACTATGACTTGCCCGAGGAACTGATTGCGCAGCAGCCGCTGGCCGAGCGCGCGGCGTCGCGCATGTTGGTGGTGTATCGCAACGAGAACCGCTGGGAAGACCGGCTGTTTTGCGAACTGCCAGTGTTTCTCCACCCCGGCGATTGCCTGGTGCTCAACGATTCGCGCGTTTTTCCGGCGCGCCTGTTCGGTCACCGCGGCGGCGTGCACGCCCACGCAGTCGGAAAGAACAATCCGAAGCTGCACGAGCATTTGAGCGGCCGGGTGGAGGTTTTCCTGCTGCGCGCCGTGAGCGCCGATGGAAAGGAATGGGAAGCGCTGGTGCGGCCGGGGCGCAAGATGCGCACTGGTGAGCGAATTCACTTCAGCGACGGACTAGAAGGCGAGATCGCCGCGCGCGGCGAATACGGCGAACGGCGCATACGCTTCGAATGTGCCGGCGACCCAATCGGAGAATTCGAGAAGATCGGCCACGTGCCGCTGCCGCCCTACATCAAACGCGCCGACGCACCGGCCGACCGCGAGCGCTACCAGACCGTGTTCGCGCGCGAGAAAGGATCGGTGGCGGCGCCCACGGCGGGGCTGCATTTCACGCCGGAGATTCTCGACGAATGCCGGGCGCGCGGGGCGGGGATTGCATATGTGACACTGCACGTCGGGCTGGGGACGTTTCAGCCGCTGCACACCGCGCAGGTGGAGCAAGGGCGGTTGCACGCCGAGCGCTATCGCATCGGCGCGGAAGACGCTGCGCGTGTGAACGCCGCGAGTCGCGTAGTCGCGGTGGGAACCACAAGCGTGCGGACGCTCGAATCGGCCGCGCGGGTGAGGCAGGTCCCCGACCTGCCAACCGGTCCGCCACAACGCCCTAAGATCGAAGCCTGCCACGGCGAGACCGACATCTTCATCTACCCCGGCTTCCAGTTTCGTGCGGTTGGGGCGATGCTCACCAATTTCCATTTGCCGCGCACCAGCCTCCTGTTGCTGGTGTGCGCCTTCGCCGGCCAGGAACTGGCGCTGGCGGCATACAGGCATGCGGTGGATGAGCGGTACCG
>Ga0181529_10001082_pt1 | contig 37107 bp, 33 predicted proteins | sample PEATcosm2014_Bin_36_FD_119763 | JGI IMG/M metagenome (GOLD analysis project Ga0181529, IMG submission 119763) | Peatland microbial communities from MTU Mesocosm Facility, Houghton, MI, USA - PEATcosm2014_Bin10_30_metaG | ecosystem: Environmental > Terrestrial > Soil > Wetlands > Peat | place... | reverse complement strand
GAGTCCTGCCCGAAGGGGACCCCGCATGCCGTTGACGGGCGCCGGAAGTTCAGTACCAACTGAATGCAACGTTCCCTGGCCAGGGATAAGAACTAGCAGCGGAGCTTAGCGCCACAGTCCCAATTCCAGTATGACGGCTGTGTCAAGGGATTTTGGGGCTAAGTGGTTGAGTTAGTTGGAAAGAAGGGTTGTGAAGGTTGAGGCGAGCCGGGCTGGGCATGTCCGGCCCCTACGGGGAGCGTGTCCTGTTACATTGCGGGAGGCGGAGCTGCGGTGGATAGGAATAGAGGCAAAGAAAAAGCACCGGCGGCAAGACCGCCGCCGGTACGGAGAGCACGCCGGGTTTCGCCCGGTTGGCAGGTCAGGGACCTGCCGCACCTTTGGTCAGTTCTCGACGGGGACTTTCTCGGAGTGGTCGATAACCAGTACGTCGAGCGGGCCTTTTTTCAGCTCCAGCTTGAGTCCGAGTTGCTCCTGCAGGGCGGTGAACAGGCTGGCAGATTCGGACTCGGGCGGATTGGCGGCGGGCCCATCCGGGCCAACGGCAGGGAGCAGAGGCGGTACGACGCCGCGCATTCCCGACAGCCCGGCGGGATCGAATTCCAAGTTGAAATCGTAGGTACCTGTGAGGCCAGTCTTGTCGGTTACGGGACGGCCGATCTGGCGGGCTAAGGCGTCGGCCAGCTTAGACACGGGCTGGGCGTTACCGAACAGGCGGGTGCGCCCGTTCATCATCATCATGCCAAAGCCCCTGCCGGGCGGGAGTTTCGGAAGGCCGTCTTTGCCCATTTGGATGGGTGGCATGCCGCCACCGGCGCCTGGCGGCGGACCGGGGCCATCCTTGGCGGCGGATTCATCGGCGGGTGGAGGCGGCGCGGCTTCCTTCATCTTCGGCCCGCTTTTCGCCACCATCAGCGCGTAGAGCGGCATGCTCTTGGTTTCGCGATGGACGGTCAGATGAAATCGTTCGGCCAGCAGGTTTTGCAGCATCAGCCGGAACTGTTCCTTAGTGGTACCCTTGGGCACTTTGGCGACGATGTCGTATCGCTCGCTTTCGAGCCAGCCGGGGCTGGAAATCTGGTAGTCCTGCACGTCGTAGGCTTGGGCGATCAGCATCCGTTGCGTGACATTCGAAAATGAGGCGTGCTCCGGATCGCTGGTGCCCGGGCCGCCGCGCGTTCCCATCATAAACAGATTGGGTGTGGGTGGCGGGGCGGGCTTCACGGAGGCGACCTCAAAGGCTGGCTTGTCCGCAGGGGTTTGTGCCAGGGCTGCTGGCAGCAGGGCCAGAGCAGCGCAGACGATGGCTTTCTGCACGATGAAAAGCTCCTTCACTCAGTATGGGGCCGTCGCGCGTACTAAGCGGCCTTACTATTTGACGCAGGAACGAGTAGTTGGTTTAGGGCAACCGCGGAACTTATATCGGGGAGGCGTGTGCAGACTGAGGCGAGCCAAAACAGGCCGCGATGACTCGGCTCTGCTGGCTGGGCCGCCCGCAGCAAGTTGGCAGACGCAATTCTGAGAAACGCAGGCGGGCCGAAGTGTCCTGCACCCCGTGCCGGGGTTTGTGGTCGCTGCCACCGTTTCCCGATCGGCTGGCGCCGTGGGCTTTCGAACACCCTGTCACGGTTGCGGCACGCCAGTTTGGCGCCGCGCGTGGTAGGTTAGAGGGTGAAATGGCTCGAACAGAATCCACCATGCTGGGGCTCGGCACGGCCGCGCCGGATTTCGCACTGACCGACGTTGTAAGCAACCGCGAGGTGCGGCTCGCGAGCTTTACCAAGAAGGGGCTGCTGGTGATGTTTCTCTGCCGGCATTGCCCGTTCGTCCAGCACATTGGGCCGGGCCTGGCGGCGCTGGCCAAGGACTACGCGGGGACGGAACTCGATATCGTCGCCATCTCCGCGAACGATGCAGGGCAATATCCGGACGACGGCCCGGATGGCCTGCGCCTGATGGCGCGCGAGCTCGGCTTCTGGTTCCCCTATTGTCACGACGAAACCCAACGAGTCGCCAAAGCCTACCAAGCCGCCTGCACGCCCGATTTCTTCCTGTTCGACGCGGGCCGTAAGCTGGTCTACCGCGGCCAGTTCGACGATGCGCGGCCGGGCAATGGCGTGCCGGTAACGGGGAGCGACTTGCGAGCAGCCATCGATGCGACGCTCGCCGGCCGCGCGGCCGCGAGCCAGCAGAAGCCGAGCATCGGCTGCAACATCAAGTGGAAACCGGGCAACGCGCCATCCTACTAGAGTTAGGCGCGCTGGGGCGCCGCGGCAGCCGGGCTTGCGAGCGCGGCTGTGCGATTGGCTATACTATTGTTTTCCCCTAGTATTCAGGAGATCTCTCACTCATGTTTGATTTGTTTCGCAGCCGAGAAAAATCAGTGCGCATCCTGCTGGGAGCACTGCTGGTGGTGGTGGCTATTTCCATGCTGACCTACCTGGTGCCCAACTACAATTCGGGCGCTCCAGCACCGGACGCGGTAGTGGCATCGGTCGGCAGCGACCAGATCACATCGGGCGACGTTGTGCGCCTGATCCAGAGCACGACGCGCGGCCGTGAGTTCCCCCCCGAACTGATTCCCACCTACATTCCGCAAATGGTGGACCAGATGGTGGACGAGCGGGCACTCGCCTACGAGGCCACGCAACTGGGTTTCGAGGTCAGCGATGCCGACCTGCGCGCTTCGATCCAGCAGATGATTCCCAACCTGTTTCCCGACGGAAGGTTTGCCGGCAAGGACGCCTATTCGACGGTGCTGGCCGAGCAGCAGTTGACCATTCCGGAATTCGAGACCAACCTGCGCCGCCAGATCCTGATCACCAAGCTGCGCGAAGTGGCGGTGGAGGGCACGATCGTCTCGGATCTCGAAATCGAGCACGCCTACCAGGAGCGCAACGAGAAGATCAAGATCCAGTACGTGAGACTGACGAACGACAAGTACCGCGCGGACGTCACGCCTAGCGCGCAGGACCTGGAGGCGTTCTTCAAGGTGAACCAGGCGAACTACATGGTGCCGGAATCGAGGAACCTGGCGATTCTGATCGCCGACCAGGCGAAGATCGCCGAATCCGTCGTCCCGTCCGACAACGACCTGGTTCGGCTATACAACCAGAGCAAGGAGCAGTTTCGCACGAAGGAGCGGGTGCACGCGGAGCACATTCTGCTGAAGACCGCCGGCAAGCCGGCATCGGATGACGCGCGGTTGAAAGCAAAGGCGGCGGCGTTGCTGAAACAGATACAGGGCGGCGCCAATTTCGAGGAACTGGCTAAGAAGAATTCCGAGGATACCGGTTCGGCCGCCAAGGGCGGCGATCTCGATTGGATCGAGCGCGGGCAAACGCTGCCCGAGTTCGAGCGCGCCGCGTTTTCGCTGAAGCCGGGCGAAACCAGCGGGCTTGTCAAAACCGAAGTCGGCTATCACATCATCCGCGTGATAGCGCATGAAGACGCGCACCTCATTCCGTTCGAGCAGGCGAAGACGCAGTTGGCCGCCAACTGGAAGAGCGAGCGGGTAAACGACCTGGTGCAACAGATCTCGGATAAGGCGCAAGCGGCCTTGCAAAAAGATCCGCTCCATCCCGACGAGATCGCGGCCCGGTTTCACATGCAGGTCGTGCGGGCGGAGGGCGCGCGCCCAGGCCAGCCGCTGCCGGAAATCGGCACTAACGCCGATTTCACGCAATCGATCGCCGGGTTGAAGCAGGGCCAGGTTTCGCAGCCGGTGGCTCTGCCGGGGAACAAGCTGGCGTTAGCGGTGATCACGGGGGTGGTTCCGGCGCGGCCGAGCACGCTCGCCGAAGTCGAGAGCCAGGTGCGCGAGACCGTCATACAGAGCCGCCTGGCTGCGACAGTGCAAACCCACGCCAAGGAACTGGCGGCCAAGGCCAAGGCCAATGGCGGAGACCTGGCGGCGGCGGCCAAGTCGATGGGCCTCGAAGTCAAGACCTCGGAAGAATTCAACCGTGCCGCCTCGCTGGAAGGTATCGGGCCTGCCAGTTATGTGCATGAAGGATTCACGCTGGCCGACGGCGCGGTTTTCGGCCCCCTCGGCACGCCGCAGGGTTTTGTGGTCGCCAAGGTGATCGGGCATGTGCCGGCCGACATGGCGCAGTTGGCCACGGCGCGAAGCGGTATTCGCGATGAGATCAAGAGTCAGCGGGCGCGGGATCGAAACATTCTGTTCGAAACCGGCGTGCGCGAGGCGTTGCGCCAGCAGGGCAAGATCAAATATCACCAGGACGTCATCGACCGCCTGGTGACGCAGTACCGCACCAGTTAAGCGCATGCTGCGCGATTTGTTCGATTTCTACCGGTCGCTCGCCGATCCGGCCCGGCTGAGCCATCTATTGCACACGCTGCTGGCAGGCTGGGCTGGTTACGCGGCGCTGTTCGCGGTGGTGTACTCGGAAACCGGTCTGCTGGTCGGATTCTTTCTGCCCGGCGATTCGTTTCTGTTCACCGTCGGCGTGGTGGCGGGTTTCGGCGCATTGGACATCCGGCAGGTGAATCTGTTGTTGATGTTGGCGGCGTTGTTGGGCGATTCGACCGGCTATTGTCTGGGACGCCAGACCGGCCCGAAAATCTTCAGCCGCCCGGACTCGCGTTTTTTCAAGCAGTCGTATGTCACTCGTACCCATGCCTTCTACGAGCGCTATGGCGGAAAGACCGTCGTGCTGGCGCGTTTCGTGCCGATTGTCCGCACGTTTTCCGCCTTCATGGCCGGCGTCAGCCAGATGCCTTATCTGCGATTCCTACCCTTCAGCGTGTGCGGCGGCATCGGTTGGGTCTTTATGATGACCTCGCTCGGTTACTTGCTGGGCCAGGTGGCGTTTGTGCAGCGCAATTTCGACAAAGTGATCCTGGCGATCATTCTGCTTTCATTGACGCCCACGTTCATCGAAGCCTGGCGGGCGCGGCGGAAGGCGTAGCGGAGCCGGGCCGTAGCGCTGGCGCTACGGCTGCGTCTTCCGCGTTCTCCGATCCGGCTCGTGGCTGAACAGATTGAAACCGCCGCAGCCCGGGCAGCGATAGCTCTCAAAGGGACCGAATTTGCGCCAGCCGGATGCTTCTTCCCGGAGATAGTCTGGCGGGTGGCCGGCGCCGCAGCGCACGCAAACATTGACCCACGGCTCGGGAGCCTCGCGCGGGTCGGCGGCGCCGAAGTGGAATTCCCAGCCATAACGGCTCAGGCCGCTGCCGAACACGCGGTCGATCGTCCGCAGCGACCACAGGAGAGCGGCCAGGAATCGCTCGTCCCCGTTGGCGAACAACCAGATCTTCCTGCGCGGCCAACCGCGCACGTTATGGGCGTTGAGGAACGTGAGCGACGCATACAGGTCGCGCGTCGCGCGGTGGGTGAGGCCGGTCAGCCGCTCGATCGGCTCGATGATCTCGGCCGGGGTGCGAAAAGGGTTGACGTGGCCGCCGCCGCGGCCGATCCAGCGGTAGATGCGGTCGGTCGCAGTGCCGGCATCGGGAACCGCCACGTAGAGGCCCGCGCCCGGTTTGGCGACGCGGCCCATCTCGCGCACCACGGCTTCGAGATCCACGAAATGTTCCAGGCTGTGATTGGCTATCAGAAGATCGAAGGCACGGCCGGCAAACGGCAGTCTGGCGGCATCGCCGCGCACCAGGCAACCGGAAGCACCGGTGGCGTCGAACTTCAGGTCGAGGCGAACCACGCAGAGGTCGGGCCGGAGGTTGGGAAAACTTCCCGACGCGGCTCCCAGGTCCAGCACGCGAGCGCCGGCCGGCAGACGGCTCAAGAGATGGATCATGGTTGCGGAGTCCTTCGCGAGAGGCGCGTGGGCGCCTGTCGTCCGTTATAGCAAGGGTTGCACATCCGATGGGCCGCCGACGGTTGGGCAATTGTGCGCCGGGCGTGGCGGGACCTGGCCAAAGCCGCAGATTTTCGCACCCGGGCCCTCGATCCGCGCATCTAACCGACAAACGGGCTATTCAGGACCCGATTAATTCCTTGCGTGCGAGCGAGCGAACAATTAAGATATCGAAGTAGGCTACTCCGAATTTACCGGGGGAAGACATGATTTATTCTCGATCGGCCGAATACGCGATTCGCGCTTTTGTGCACTTGGCTCAGGTGCCCGACGGCAAGTACGCCATGGTGAAAAATATCGCGGAAAAAGAGGAAATCCCCGCGCACTTCCTGGCGAAGATTCTGCAGCAGCTCGCCCGCAAGGGACTGCTTCGTTCGAGCAAAGGTCCGACGGGCGGATTTGCGCTGCGCGTAGATGCGGCCGACATCCGGCTGCTCGACATCGTCGAGGCGCTGGACGGCCTGGCGCCCTATCAGCAGTGTGCCAGCGGACTTTCCGAATGTAACGACGACATGCCGTGTTCCATGCACGATAGCTGGGTGGCCCTGCGTTCGCGTATCATGGATTATCTGAGCAAGAATTCGATCGCGGACCTGGCCAAGGCGCTGGATGCGAAAAAGAAGACCCTGGCAGCCAGCAAGGCGCGCAAGACCAAACGCGCAACCGCGAAACGGGCATAGTCTGACCGCGGCCGCGCCGGAGAATCGCCGGTGCGGGTCCGCCTAAATCGATTCGGAGGGAAAATGGGATCCGTACTTGTCCCCATGGTGGTCGAACAGACCTCGCGGGGTGAACGCGCATACGACATTTACTCCCGGCTGTTGAAAGAGAACATTATCTTTCTGGGCACGCCGATTGACGATCAGGTAGCGAATCTGATCATCGCCCAGTTGTTGTTCCTCGAGGCCGAGGATCCGGAGAAGGATATTTCCATTTACATCAATTCTCCGGGAGGTTCGATCACGGCCGGCCTGGCGATTCTCGACACGATGGCCTTCATTCGTCCCGATATCGTGACCATCTGCGTAGGGCAGGCGGCATCCATGGCGGCGGTGCTGCTGGCCAAGGGCACCAAGGGCAAACGGTTCAGCCTGCCGAATTCGCGCATCATGATCCACCAGCCCTCCATGCAGGGACTCGCCGGGCAGGCGGCCGACATCGACATTTACGCCCGCGAAATTCTGCGCATGCGCGAGATCCTGAATAAGATGCTGGCCGATGCCACAGGCCAGCCCGTGGAGCGCGTCTCCAAAGACGTGGACCGCGATTACATCATGGAACCCGACGGGGCGGTCGAATACGGCATGATCGATCGTGTGATCGCAAACCGCGACACGGCGCCGGTACCGATCAAGGGCTAGCTAGGAGGCGGCTGGTGTGCTGATCGACCTGGCTCCCACACCGCCCAAGCGGCCCGAGTGGCTTCGCGCGCCCGCGCCGGCCGGCGAGAATTATCGGGATATCCAACAGCTCGTCACGCGCCTGCGTTTGCACACGGTTTGCGAAAGCGCCGCCTGCCCCAATGTGGGAGAGTGCTGGAACCACCGCACAGCCACATTCATGATTTTGGGCAACGTATGCACCCGCCGCTGCGGATTCTGCGCAGTGGAGAAGGGCGCGCCGCTGCCGGTGGACTATGACGAGCCGCGGCGCGTGGCGGAGGCGGTGGCGGTGATGGGCCTGCAGTTCGCCGTGATCACCAGCGTCAATCGCGACGACCGCGAGGACGGCGGAGCGGAGTTGTTCGCGCAGGTGATCGGCGCGATTCGGCGGCGTGTCCCGGGCTGCGGCGTCGAAGTGCTGGTGCCGGATTTTCAAGGCAGCCACGCAGCCGTCGAAACCGTTCTAGAAGCCGCACCGGACGTGTTCAATCACAATACCGAAACCGTACCCAGGCTCTACCGGCAGGTGCGCCTGGGGGCGCGCTACGAACGATCGCTCGACGTGTTGGCACACGCCAAGCGAATCGCACCCGCCGTTCCCACTAAATCGGGGCTGATGCTGGGGCTGGGCGAGACCGGCGCGGAGACCCTGCAAGTGATGCGCGACCTGCGCGCGCAGCGGGTGGATATTCTCACCCTGGGGCAGTACCTGCGGCCGTCGCCGAAGCACTTGCCCATCGTGCGCTACGTGCCGCCGGAAGAGTTCGCCGAATTGCGCGCGGCCGCCGTCGATATAGGTTTCGGCCACGTGGAGGCTGGCCCGCTGGTTCGTAGTTCGTATCACGCGTCCGGGTTGGCACAGCCTGCGCGGCAGGGCGAGAGCCCGCACGCGAACTATTTCGAGCCACGGATGGACACAGATGAACACAGATAAGATTCCTGTTTTCGATCCGTGTTTATCCGTGTTCATCGGTGGCTATGATTCCTTCGCGGCTTCTGCGAGACCGGCTGTCGCCGGCTGGCGGCGATGAAGGCGTCACCTCTGCGCGATCGGCTGCTGCTGGTGGCAGCGGCGATCCTGTTTTCGACTGGCGGCGCGGCCATCAAAGCCGCGACGCTCACCGGCTGGCAGGTGGCTTGCTTCCGCTCGGGTGTGGCCGCGCTAGTCTTGCTGGCGGCGCTGCCCGGTGCGCGCCGCGGTTGGAGTTGGCGCATCGCTCCGGTGGCCGCGGCGTACGCCGCCACGCTGATCGCCTTCGTCATGGCGAACCGGCTCACCACCTCCGCCAACGCCATATTTCTGCAATCCACAGCTCCGCTCTATTTGCTGCTGCTGAGCCCGCTGCTGCTCAAGGAACGCATCCATCGCGAGGGGCTATTCTACATGCTGGCGGTGGCGGCGGGCATGGCGCTGTTTTTCACGGGGGGCCAGCCGGTGCTGGCCACCGCGCCCGATCCACCGCGCGGCAATATCGTCGCCCTGTTTTCCGGCCTGGCCTACGCGCTGATGCTGGCCGGCTTGCGATGGCTGGGCCGGCGTCCGGAAGCAAATGCGGGCCTGGCGGCGGTGGCGATGGGCAACGCGCTAGCCTGCCTGGTCACCCTGCCGATGGCGCTCCCCGTGCGGTCGATGACCGTCGCCGATGGCGCGGTGATTCTATTCCTCGGCGTGTTCCAGATCGGCCTGGCTTATGTTTGCGTGACGCGAGCCATGCGCCACGTGACTGCCTTCGAGGCCAATACGGTGCTGTTGCTTGAACCGGCGCTGAATCCGGTTTGGGCGTGGATGGTGCATGGCGAGCGGCCGCCGGCGATGGCCCTGACCGGCGGCGCGGTAATCCTTTCCGCCACGCTGGCGCACACCTGGCTGCAGCGCCGCGGATGAAGCGCAGTTAGTCTTCCAGGATCAGATGCGCCATTCCATACTCTGCCGTGTGGGTGAGAGACAATGAGATATTCCGCACGCCGAGCTTTTCCGCCACTCGCGCGGCCACGCCGTGCAGCCGCAGCGTGGGCTTTCCCGAAGGCAGATTGGCCACTTCGAAATCCTGCCACGTCACGCCATGCCGCCAGCCGGTGCCGATGGCTTTCATGCCCGCCTCCTTGGCCGCAAAACGCGCCGCGAAGCGCTCGAAGCGATTAGCCTTGCGCTCCACATAGGCGATCTCCGCGGGCGTGAAGACTCGCTCGATGAAACGCGGACCAAATCGCTCGACCAGGTGCCGCACACGGGGCACTTCAGCCAGGTCCACTCCCGTGCCGACGATCATTTGACCTCCGCACCGGCAGTGGTCAGGGTCAGCCGGCCATGCTTGACGCCCTTCGTGGCGATCAGCGTGTCCGCCAGCGTGCGCACCGCGCCGGCGCGACCACGAATCACAATGACCTCCAGGCAGAGGTCGTGATCCAGGTGCACGTGCAGCGTCGAAAGCACCGAGCGGTGATATTCGTGCTGAATGCCGGTGAGCTTCTCGCCAAGCAGGCGCGCGTGGTGGTCGTAGACCAGCGTGACAGTCCCCACCACATGACTTTCCGGCGACTCCCAGGACTGCTCGACCAGTTCCTCGCGGATCATATCGCGGAACGCCTCGCTGCGGTTGGTATACCCGCGGCCCGCGATCAAGCGGTCGAACTTCTCGAGCAAACCCGTGTCGATTGCCACTCCGATGCGGCATAGTTCACTCATTGCTACACATCGTAGCACTTAGGCGTCCGGTTGGGCATACGTTGGATTGCCCTGACTTGTATCCCGGCCATCCTACCGAAGTGCCACGGATGAGGAGTCGACAGCCGGCGGAACACGGATTGCGGTTCGCCTAAACCCCAGAGGGGAGACCGGGTCAGCCCTTCTTGTTCTGCGCAGCGCGCTTGCGATGCTCCGCCCAGCGCTTCTTTTGCGCGGCCGCGATGCGTGCTCGCGCCGCGGGACTGAGGACGCGTCTGACCGCTGGTTCTGCCACTGCAGCGGCGGAAGGAAGAGGAACCCGCTTTCCCTTGAGCTGGGCCTGAATGCGGCGAATCTGGTCTTCGATCTTCTGTTTCTCCACCTGATAACCCACCAGGGCCATTTGCAGCGTGGTCAAATCCTCTTGGCTTCTGCCTTTTGCCATAAAACTCTCCCGCACAAATATAACATATCACTTGCGAGCTTGTGTCAAGATTAGTATGACAAAGTGAGGAGGCACGTTACAAGAGTATGCGGGCGCTGATTCAACGGGTAACAGAGGCAACAGTTAGTATAGATAAAAGTACTATTGGATCTATACGTAAGGGATTACTCGCATTTGTGGGTGTAAGCCGCGCCGATACGACTCTCGATGCGGACTATGTGCTCGGCAAGTTGCTCGGCCTGCGTGTTTTTCCGGACGACGATAGCAAGATGAATCGCAACGTGGTAGAAGCCGGTGGAGCGCTGCTGCTCGTATCCCAGTTCACACTTTATGGAGACTGCCGTAAGGGACGGCGCCCCAGTTTCGATAACGCGGCACCACCCCAACAAGCGCTCGCGCTGTATAACTACCTGGTCGAGTCAGCCAGGCGCGGACCGGTACCGGTTGCAACCGGAGTCTTCCAGGCGGACATGCAGGTGCGATTGATTAACGACGGCCCGGTGACCATCCTGATCGAGTCGGAACGCCCCGTCAGCCGCGCCTGAGCGGCCAGGCGAGGCAAACGGTCTGCCAGTAAGTAACCAGTCCGGCGCCTGGTTGGGTAGTTATTACGGAACGGGCCCTATTGCCGGCTTACGTACCTCTCGTACAGTCGAGTCTGTTTGCTGCTCAGTTCGGTTTCCCGGCCGCGGATGAATACGTGTTTGATCTGAGTTTGAATCTCGAGTGGGTCGCCCGTAGTCACCATCAGATCGGCGGACTTGCCTTGCTCGATGGAGCCAAGCTGGTCGCCGGCGCCCCAAATCTGCGCCGAGTTGATGGTAATCGCCTTGAGCGCCTCGTCCTGCGGAAGCCCGAAAGCCACCGCGGTCGCGGCCTGATAGGGCAGGTTTCTGACAAACTGGTTCTCGAAGGTGCCGAAAGCGAACTTAATCCCTGCCTTGTATGCTTCGGCCGGCAGGGTGAACGCTTGATCGTAAGGATCGTCGTGACCGCGCGGCAGCGCGAGGACTTTTCCCAGAATCACTGGTATGTTCTTGGCTTTCAGTTCCGCGGCGGCGCTTCCGAACTCGCGCGGCTGCATGATGACAATCTTCACGTTCTGCTGGTCCGCGAACTGAATGGCATCGTGAATCGCGCGCGGCGTGCTAGCGGCCACTGCCACCGGCAGCTTACGTTCCAGCACCGGCAGCATGGATTCATACTTGAGGTCGCGCACCAGGCCGGGTAAATGTGCGGCCTTGGCTTTCTGATAGCGCCGGGCTTCCTCGAAGAATTCCGCCAGCTTGGTCACTTCCTGCTGGTAAGTGCGCATCATCTGGGTGAGAGTCGCAGCGCCGGTCATGCCGGCCAGTCCGGCGATGTTCTCCGGCATAGGACCACCTCGTTCGGCGGGCGGCCCCAATGTCGGAAACCGCACATACACCGCGGCCGGACCGGAGACCGCCATATCTTCCCAGGTCCAGCCGAAGGTGTGGATCAACGCAGCCTGCCCGGAGATATACTGCCGCGCCGCGCCGGGGCGGCCGCCACCCCCGTCGCCAGCCGGCAACGTCACAACGCTGGTAATGCCGGCAATCCGCACCACAGCGAAGTGCTCGCTATCCGAATTCACCGAGGCCAGCGCACGCAACTGTGGCATGAACTCGCCCAGCTCGCCTGTGTCAACCGTCTCGCGGATCGCCTCTATCTCCGAGAGCCCCAGTTCGGTGCCGGAATCGATCATTCCCGGGTAGACGCGGAGCCCTTTGCCATCCACCACGCGCGCACCCTTGGGAGCGACGACTTTCACACCAAGCTCGGCGATCTTCCCATCCACCACCAGAATCGACGCACCCTTAACGGGCGCGCTAGTGACCGGGTAGACATCCGCGCCGCGAATCAGCACGGTGTTGTTCGAGGCCGCGCCGGCAGCCAGCGCGCAAGCGATCAAAATCCCCACCGGTTTCATTCGACTGGCCTCCCGCCGGCCGAGGGCTTGGGCTGGCTCTTCTTTTCCTTGTCGATCAACTTTTGTTTCTCCAGGGCCTTGGCAGGACGGCCGCCGATGTCGCTGTCGCGGTCGAAGTACACCTGGCCGTCGATCAGCACCTTCTGCACCTTGGCGTAATCGGAGAGCGGATACTTATCGTAAATCGCCAGGTCGGCGTCCTTGCCTACCTCGATCGAACCGACCCGACTGTCGATACCCAACTGCCTGGCCGGATTGATCGTCACCATGGCCAACGCGTCGGTCTCGCTCACGCCACCGTACTTCATCGCCTTGGCCGCCTCTGTGTTCAAGTGCCGGATCAGTTCGTCGTCGTCGCTGTTCAGACTGATCACGATTCGGTTATTCTGCATTACGGCGGCGTTGAACGGGATCGCGTCGTACGCTTCGATCTTGTATGCCCACCAGTCGCTGAAAGTGGAAACGCCGGTGCCCGAAGCGCCGATCTCCCGCGCCACCTTATAGGCTTCCAGCGCGTGTTGCAGTGTGCGGATCTTGAATCCATAATCGTCCGCCACGCGCAGCAGCATGAGAATTTCGTCCTCGCGGTAACAATGAGCGTGGACGTACCGCTTGCCTTCCAGCACCTCTTTGAGCGGCTCCAGTTTCAGGTCCTTGCGGGGCGGGATGGCGTGCTCGCCGCGCGCCACTTTGGCGCCGTACTCGTCCCACTCGGCCTTGTATGCCTTGGCTTCGTTCAGGGCTTCGCGGATGGTGTCTTCCACACCCATGCGGGTCGCCGGATATCGGGCCGGCATGGTTTGTGTGGAGAAGCGGCCGCCCGGTGGATTGCCGGGCCGTTTGGGGTTTTCACCCAAGGCGAACTTGATGCCCGGCAGCGCTCCTTCGAAGATCAGCCCTTGTGCGTCCTTGCCCCAGCGCATTTTGAGCACGATGGTCTGGCCGCCAATCGGGTTTGCCGAGCCGTGCAGGATGTTGGCCGTCGTCACTCCGCCCGCCAGCGCGCGGTAAATGGCGATGTCCTCGGGGTTGATGGCGTCCTTGATGTTCACCATCGAGGAGACCGAGACGGTTCCTTCATTCACGCTGCCGTCTACGGCTATGTGCGAATGACAATCGATGATGCCGGGGATAACATATTGGCCGCCCGCGTCGATGATGGTGGCATGCTGCGGCATCATCACCTTTTCGCCGACGTCGGCGATTTTCCCGTCTTTGATCACCACCGACCCTTGCAGCGTGCCCTTGGTCACCGTCATGATGGTGGCGTTCTGGATGACGATTGGTTGGGCATACAGAGGCGCCAGCGCGGCCAGCGCCAGTATCCAGACCTGTCTCATTGGTTCGCTCCCGGTTGTTCGTCTGTACCGTGGCCCTCGCCAGCCGGTGGTTCGGGGGCGGGCTTATACTGCTTGCCGTCGACAAAGATCATTTCGATTTGCGTATGGTCGTCGAACAGGTCGCCCTTGGTGACCACCAGGTTGGCGATCTTGCCCACGTCGATGCTGCCCAGGCGGTCCGCCACGCCGTAGATTTCGGCGGGCGAGAGAGTCAGCGCGCGAATCGCGTCCGGCCGCGACAGGCCTGCGTCGACGGCCTTCTTCACCGCACGCTGTAGATCGCGCGGCTTCTCCAGCCCGTCGGAGTAAAGCGCAAACGGAACTCCGGCTTTCTGCAGCAGGCCGGGCGCGGCCGGACCCATGTCGACGTCTTCGAGCGAACGCATGGTGCGGTAGGCTTCCGGATCGGGATCGCGGGGCGCCTCGCTCCAGTGCAGGCTCACCAGCACAGGTGAACCAAACTTTTTGAGCAGCGGCGCCGCTTCGGGCCGGTACGCTTCCCGCATGCCATACAAAACCGCCGGCTGTTGCAGCTCCGCGGCGAAGCGCAGCATGCGATCCATTTCCACCACGCGGTTGGCCGGCAACAAAATGCGCTTGGAAGCGAGCACGCCCTCGAGTGCACGGTCGTACGGGGGCCGCTCCATGCCGCGCGGGTCGCGCGCGTAGGCCTCCTTCACCAGCTTGTAATGTTCTGCATCCAGATAAACCTGGCGAATGTAAGCGATGTAGCCCATCAGCGAGTTGGGAAAGCCAGCGCCGAAACCGCCGAACACTCCGCCGCCGCGAGAAACGGCCAGGTATTGCCCAACCGCGGGGACCACCACCATTTCGCCAGCCCGCTCCTCCGAAGCCAGATCGACGATCGACCCTTGGCCGCCAAATATTCCGCGCGTGGGAAATGTCACCGTAGTGGTGAAGCCCGCGCTGCGCACGGATTCGATGCGACGATCGGAGGGATCGATCTCATCGGCGGCGAGAACCCAGCTCGTGGTCGCGGGACGATCCTCCGGCCCTTTCGCCGGCGTAACCGGCGCGGCGGCTGGTGTCGGTGCGGGCGCGGGCGTTTGTGTTGGCGTAGTCTGGTTGCGGCCTCCGCGTCCAGCCGTCGTTGGCGGCGCAGCGAGACTCGGAATGCCAACCGTGCTGAAAGCGTCGATCAGGCCGGGGTAAACCGTCATGCCTTCGCCGTCGATGATCCAGGCGCCAGCGGGGATCGGCACATCTGCGCCAACCGCCTCGATCAGGCCGTTCCGCACCACCACCGTGCCCTTGCCGAGTACAGGCCCGCTCACGGTTACGATCTTCGCGTTGCGAATGGCCAGCGTCCGCGGATTGCCGGCAAAGGCCCAGGCGCACAGCAGCAGTAAAGCTGGAACCAGTTTCCTCATAAGACAAACTGTAACCCTATTCGCGCGCTGGTTCCACCGCCCCAATGCACCAGACACGACGCAGCCCGCCCGATGCAAGCTCGGCTATACTAACTGAAAATGGCACTCAGCCCGCTTCGCATTCTCCTAGCGGTGTGTCTTGGGTTACCGGGATTCTCCGCGCTCGCCCTCGACCAAGGCGCGATCCGCGGCGTGGTACACGATCCCGCGCACCGTCCCATCGAGGGAGCGCAGGTGGTGGTGCACTCTGTCGATCCTCCACGGAGCGAAAGCGCGCAGTCAAACGCCGATGGAGAATTCCATTTTGACGATCTGGCCGAAGGCTCTTGGACGCTCGATGTATCCGCGCCCGGATTCCAGCAGTTTGCGCGGAGTGTGACGGTAGCGGCCGGCCGAGTGCCGATCCTCCATGTACAAATGGAACTGGCCGGCGTCAACCAGGTCGTGACGGTTTCGGGCGCGGCCGACCGGCTCAACGCGCAAACCGCGACGCCGCAGGTACTGGTCGGGGCAGAAGACGTGGCGCGCACGCCCGGCGCGGATCGGACCAACAGCCTCGCCATGATCACGGATTTCACTCCCGGCGCTTACATGGTCCACGACATGCTTCACATGCGCGGCGGCCATCAGGTGAATTGGTTGATCGACGGGGTACCGGTGATCAATACCAACATCGCCGCTAACGTCGCTCCGCTGGTCAACCCGAAAGACGTGGAGGAGCTGGAAGTCCAGCGCGGCGGATATTCGAGCGAGTACGGCGACCGCACTTACGGCTTTTTCAACGTAGTGACTCGATCGGGATTCGAGAGCGACAATCAGGCCGACTTGATCTTCTCCGCGGGCAATTTCTATTCGACCGACGATCAACTCGACATCGGCGGCCATACCCTGCGCTTCGCCTACTTCGCCAGCGTGGACGGGAACCGCAGCGAGCTCGGATTGATGACGCCAATTTCGCAGGTCATCCACGATCGGGAAAGCGGCGCGGGCGGATTCGCTTCCCTGCTCTACAATGCCAGCCCCACCGACCAGTTGCGTTGGGTCGCCTCGGTGCGCGACGATCATTACCAAGTTCCCAACGATTTCAATCTCGAATCATCCGGCGTTCGCGACCTGGAACTGGAACAGGACGACCTGGCGGGCTTGCACTGGACGCATGCGTTTTCCAGCGATTGGTTGCTGACGATTTCGCCCAGCTACCATTTCAACGGCTCGCATTATGCGGGAGGTCCACTCGACAATCCCTTCATCCTCGACGACAACCAGCGATCGAATTATGTGGGCGCGCTGGCGGCGTTGCAAGTGCGAAAAAAGCGCAACAACCTGCGCGTGGGCGTCGATTTCTGGAGCCAACACGACGACACGTGGTTCGCGCTGACGGCAAATCCAGGCGGCGGAGTGTTCACGCAGGAGGAGAAGCACTGGGCGCACTCAATTACCGCGTATGCCGACGATCAGTTCCAGCCAACCTCGTGGCTAACGCTCGACCTGGGAATCCGCCTCACCCGTTACGGAGGGCTTGTCGATGAGAGCGCAGCCGATCCGCGCCTGGGCGGCACCATACGCATCCCGCGCCTGAAGTGGATTCTGCACGGCTACTACGCGTACTACTATCAGCCGCCGCCGCTCGACAGCCTGGCCGGACCCGCGCTCGCGTTCGCGCAAACACAAGGGTACGGTTTCATCCCGCTTTCCGGCGAGCGCGACATCCAGCACGATGTCGGAGTGACGGTTCCGCTGCGCGGCTGGACATTCGAGACCGACAACTTCCACACCAGCGCGCGCAACTTCCTCGATCACGACGTAATCGGCGATTCGGGCATCTTCATTCCGCTGACCGACCTCGGCGCGATCATCAGCGGCACGGAGGTTACGCTCCGTTCACCGCGTCTGTTCGGCCGGGCGCAATGGCGCGTCGCATGGTCGAATCAGACCGCGCAGGGGATCGGCCCGATCACCGGCGGCTTGCTCGAAGCGGCGCCGTCCGGGAATTTCCTGCTCGATCACGACCAGCGCAACACGGTCACGACGGTGCTCTCGCTGAGCCTGCCGGGGAACCTGTGGGTGACGCCGGTCAGCCAGTTCGGATCGGGGTTCCTCAATCAGGACGGCCCATCACACTTGCCGCCGCACTGGACTTTCGATCTCGCGGTGGGCAAGCAATTCCGCGAAGCCTGGACGATTTCCGCGAACGCCGTGAACATTGCCAACACCCGCTATCTTCTCGACACCAGCAACACTTTCGGCGGCACGCATTTCATCGATCCCCGCCAGGTCTATGTGGAGCTGCGCTACCGCTTTCATTTCTGAGCGGGAGCTTGCGTTAACCGCCCCCTATTGTCGCGGCTCTGAAAGGGCGCATCAAAGCCGGGACCATAGGGAGCGGTTGGGGCGGGTCGACCAGCTTATTTTCCGGCAGGCCCTTATCGCCCGGAAGAGACGCTGGAAGAAACAACAAGAGCCTCACGCCGGAGACGTCAGTTTCGCTCGTGGCGCGAAGTCCTTTCGCCGCCAACACGCGCGTGCTTTCATCCAAACTGGAGGCCAGCGTGTAGCGATTTTGGACGATCACTACCGGCCCTGGCGCGTCACTCGCATTGCAGAAGCGGGTCCGCAAGCCGGGCTCGAAAAGCTGGTACATCTCTTTCGGTTCGGGACTTGGCACAACCACGCACTCTCCGTGACTGGTGGCCGCCAGCAGCGCCCGCGCCGCGCCGGGCCAATCTTCGCCGGGGCTGCGGAAATAGCGCACATCCTTGGCCAGCGAGGCCAGCAGGAAAATCGCCAGCAGACTCGGTTGCCACCATTCGCGGCGAGAGCGGGGCAGCCAGACCGTCGCGAGCAACAGCAGCGGCGGCAGCACGAACAGAACCTGGCGCACGGCGAAGAAGTAGCCAGACATCGCGTCGGCTGCAATTGCGCAGACGATGCCGGAGATTACGCTCCCGAGCAGAAACCGCCGGGCGAGCGGGTCCGCGCGGCGCCACGAGAGCGTTGCCGCGCCAAGCAGCGAAAGCGAAGCGACATAACCGCCGCCGGAAATCTCGCGGATGAGCATCCAGGGAATCCTTGGCGACAGGGAGAAACTAAACTGGCTGGCGGCGATGCCGGAATGCCACGCGCCCCTGACGTGGAAATACCAGGGGGCAAACAACAGGCCGGCAATCGCCAGGGCCATCCCGCCCAACCACATCGCCCTACGCCGCCCGCCGCAGGCAATCGCTGCCAGCGCTCCCAGTTGCACCGCCGCAGAGAGCGGTTGCGTGTACAAGCCGGCCGTCACAAACGCGGCGTAAGCCGCCGCCATTCTCCACGACGGCGCCTGTGCCAGCCGCCAGAGGCACCACAGCGCCGCCAGCGAAAAGAACAGCGCTTGCGAATAGGGACGCCCTTCCACCGCGTAATGGAGTTGCAACGGCGTCACCAGAAACGCCACCAACACGACCGCGATTACACCCGCCTTCAGATCGCGCGCGAAACCGAGTAGCGTCGCGGCGGAAAGCAAGCCGAAGATCGCCGGCGCGGCACGCGCAGCCCACGGCGTCAGGCCAAACGTCAAGACGAAAACGCGCTGCGCCAGATAACCTAGCGGCGCCCCGCCCGGATTGTAAGTGATCCAGCGGATCGCGCTATGCGCATTCGGCTGCATGGACGCGACCAGTTGCAACACCTCATCCAGCCACAAAGGACGCAGCCCGATCAGCCACGCCAGCACGGCCGCATACACGGCCAGCGGCAGCAATTCGTGTCTTTTCGGCACCGAAGTTACTGTAACATCGCGGCGCGGCTGCCGCGGAGCGGGCCCTTCAGGCGCCCGTGGCGCAGCTTGCAAAACTGCTGAGCCGAGATTCGTTTCGGCATTTCTCCTCCGCGCAAATCCAGAATCTGCTGCAAAGAAGAATCGAGAGGACTCTCGACTCAGCCGGCTTGACAGTCGGCGCCACGATTTCAGGAGAAGCTGTAGATGCCGGCTGCGTCGTCCCAGATTACTTTCTTCTGGTGGCGGAACGAGAGCGTGGCCATATGGCCGGAGATGGCGGCCTGGTGGCCCACCGTCGGCGGTGCGATTGCTTTCTCATTGCCGAGCACGGCTTGAATGAAATTGCGGAAATGGTTGTTGACGCCATCGGCTTCGCCAAAATCGGCCTTGCCGTTGAGGTGGATCGGCTGGCGGGCGGCGATGGCGGCCGGCGCCTTGCCGTGATAAGTTTCGGGAGTGAAGTACAGGTCCTGACGGTTCATCACTTCGATGGTGCCCTCGTTGCCGCAAACCTGCTCGCCATAACCGTAATGGTCGTTACCGAAGAAGCAACTGTAGTTGATTTGGAAGTTATCGCCATACTCGTAAATGGCGCTGAACGTATCGGGCACGTCGCGATCGTCGTGCCAGCGGTAAATGCCGCCCGAGGCCACGCAGGTCTTCGGCGTGGTCTTATTGAGCATGAAATTGACGATATCGGTCTGGTGTACCAGCAGATCCGTCGAAATGCCACCGGAGTAATCCCAGTACAGCCGCCACTGGAAGTACCGCTCCGGGCTCCAGCTTCGCTTGGGCGCGCTTCCCAAGAACCGATTCCAATCCGTATTCTCCGCCGTGGCATCGGCCGGGATGACGTACCGCCATGCAGGGTCGTTCGGCAATGAGTTGCGATACCAGAACGCGCGCACGTATTGCACCTGGCCGATCATGCCCTGCTCGATCAGTTCCTTGGCTTTCCTGTAGAGCGAGGAGCTGCGGTTCTGCGTGCCCACCTGCACGACTTTGCCGGACTTTTCCCAGGCGCGCACGATATCGAAACCTTCCTCGATGGTGTGCGCCAGCGGCTTTTCGAGGTAAACGTGCTTCCCCGCCTGGAGCGCCGCCACCGCGATGTCGCGGTGCAGATGTTCGGGCGTCATGATGAACACGGCGTCCACATTGGGGTCCGCCAGCAGGTCACGATAGTCCACATAAGCGGCAGGATCGTTGCCCCACACGGTTTTCACGCGAGCCTTGGCGCGCGCGAGGAAGCCCAGATAGGTATCGCACACAGCGGTGACGGCGACGCCATTGGGCGCAGCATTGTGCAGCCACTCGATGGCCAGGTTGCCGCGCGTGCCCACGCCGATCCAGCCTATGTTGACTTTGTTGTTGGCTCCGCGCGCGGACATCAGAGCGGGACCGGCGGCCAGCGCGGCCGTCTTCATAAAGTTGCGCCGGTTGACTTCAGCGGACATGAATCGAACCTCCCGATTAGCTTGCGCGCCTTCATAATATCAACCGGCGCGCCCGTAACAGGGGATCGCTCTGAAATCGCCTGTCCGGGCAGTTCTGGCCGTGTCTTGCGCCAACAGCTACAATCGTCTGCAGCCTACACGGAAGACCCAAAGTGACAAGAATAGTTGCAGTCATTAGTCTGCTCATCGCTTTGTTGGTCGACGGCCTTTTTGCGCGGGAGTCCGGTAGCGTCGGCAGAACCGCGCCAAGCTCGCCTCTTCCGATCACGGTTACCTACATTGCAAACGAGGGCTTCCTGATCGAGGCAGCGGGAAAAAAAGTGTTGATCGATGCTCTATTCGACGGCGGCCAGCCCGACTACATGGTGCCATCGCCGGAACTGCTGGGCCAAATCGAAACCGGTAAAGGCCCTTTCGCCGCGGTCGATCTGATTCTGGCTACGCATGTCCACGGCGATCACTTCAGCCCGGCGATCATACTTCGGTACTTGCGCGCCCATCCGCGATGCCATTTCGCCGCGCACAAGCAAGTGGTCGATACCATCCGCGGCGATAGATCCTTCCCGGACGTTCGGAAACAGGTCCACGAACTCGACCTGCTGACCGGCGTTCGCGGACAGGTTGCGCTCGAGGGCATAACCGTCGACGCGCTTTGCCTGAACGACGGCGCCCCGCAGCGCGAGGTTAAGAACCTGGTCTTCCTAGTCGATATGGGCGGGGCGCGATTTCTTCACATGGGCGACGCCTTTTTGTGGGATCGCCAAAATGATATTCCACTAGATGCCTATCCCTTTGAGCGGGCGCACATTGATCTGCTCTTCCTCAATCAGTACGACCGGGGGCCTGCTCGAACCCGGGATCTCATCGCGAATCGGATCAAGCCGTCGCATCTCGTGATCATGCACATAGGGCCGGGAGAATTTGCAGCCGCCTCGCAGAAGCTCCACGCTAGCTTCCCCCTCGCAACTCTGTTTGAGAAACCAATGGAGCGGCGGGTCTTCCGGTAAGGGGCCGATCTCCACTCTTTGTCTGGTCGTTCCCGCTCTCTTCTTCTGGACACGCAGAGCGTGGGGGTGACTCCGGAAACGTGCGCAGTGGTGATCGAGGCTCTCGGCGGCGGACTGATGGGCACATCGGTAGCGCGTGCGCGGCTTCGTCCGCGCTCAGGCGGCGGAAGCGGCGCTGGACCCTCGCGCCATCGCCCGCTTGGACGAGCCGGCCGGCCGGCCGAAGGGAGGCACCAGCGACGCTGCCGAGTAGGCCGCCTTAATCCTATCGACCAGATCGGGACCAAAGGTTTCCACCAGATCGAGGAATGCGGCTACCGGTTCCCGCGCGTCCTTCAATCGGGAAACAGCCTCCGGCAATCCGGGCCGGCCCGCCGACTCGGCGGCGGTCTCCACGGCGCCGAGCGAAATACTCGCATAGCCGAAGACACCATCCGAGTTCCACGGCCCCATGCGGCGCACATCGGGTCCAAAGCGCCTTTCCAGGCGCTGCAAATCGTCTTCCGGAACAACGATTGTCTTCATGCTGCGTTCCCCCCAGCGCTCTGAGCGCGTTCAGCAGGGATACGGAACCGGTGTTGCCACAGGCTCCAGGCCGAAGTGATCGTGCGAATCACTTCCTCGCTATTGAGAGGCCTCGCCAGAACATCGTAGCCTCCCAGATTGAGAACCTCGGCCCACATCCGTTCGTCGGCGATGCGCGAAGTCACGATCAGCGGCGGCGGCGCGGGCAGGCCCTCCATGAATTCCAGCAACTCCCTCCACGACCCCGGTGAGAGGTCATACTCACAAATCACAATCGAGATCCGGCCCTGCTTCAGAGCGCTCTTGGCCGCCGAAATGGTTCTCTTGGCGATCATCGTGAACGCCTGATCGGAATAAAGGGTCCGTTGGGGGTTCGAAAAGATGTTCTGCAGGTAGAAGTGATCCTCCTCCGCCGGGCTGACCGACAGCACGGCGATACGCTGCGCCACCGGTTCTCGAGTTGGTGGAGAGGCTGTCATCGGCCACTACCTTTCCATGTTGACAGTCGGTCGACTTCGGTTCTATGAGTCCTACTAACTATGGGTGCCATTTCAAGACTAAACCAGTCGAATAGGATCTTCAAGATTATATTTAGGGGAGTTTCAATACCCCCATTAGTGGGTGTTTCAGGGGTAGTACGCCATCTGTACCAGCCTTTTTCAGTGCCGGCTGGATAACATACGAGGACAATTGCAAACTGTGGTTTCTGTGCAAACGCCATTTCCTCTCGATCCACCCCGTTCAGGCGATTCTCGCGCCCGTATGGGGCACGGTTTCCAACACCTGGGACATCAACAACCCCTTTTCTTTCAGGCCGGAAAGGGCCAGTCCGTAGCGGCCGCGGATGCCGGTCTTTTCGAAGATGTGCTTGAGGTGGATCTTGACTGTGCCGATGCGGATGCCGAGAGCGTTGGCAATGTCCTTGTTCTTCAGGCCGCGCTCGACCAGCTCCATAACTTCGACTTCCCTGCCCGTCAGTGGCGACCGGGCGGCGCGATACGGCCGATCCTGCTCCCACATCATGGAATCTTCCATCCAGGAACCACCCGCCGCCACGGCGCGCACGCACGCCATCACCGAATCCAGATTGGAAGTCTTACGTACTACGCCGGCCGCTCCGGCTTGCAAGATGCGCAAAGCCTCGGCTTCCGAGAGCGCAGCCGCCCAAACAATCACCGCCGGCCGCGGATCCATTTGGCGTAACGCGACTAGCCAGTCCAGTAGGGCGCGGAAGCCGAGCGCCTTATCCACGAGCAAGATGGCCGGACGCAACTCCCGCACAGCGTCCATGCCATCGGCCAAAGTGCTCTCGGCCGCGACGACGCGCAAATCCCCCGTCGATTCCAAGAGGCCTCGCAGCCCTTCTATGGCAATCGGCTCTGTATCGCAAACCGCAATGGTGACCAAGCGTTCCCCTTTGCCGGCGTGGATTGTCACGTTCAAATCCTGTTATCGGCGGAACCAGCGAAAACTTTACAGCCCGCTCGGCCGAATCTTCAGCGCGGCGAGGCGGGCCGCATTTCGCCAGAATCGGGCGCTCCCGCATTTCAGGCTGACAGTCTAACGGGCTGCTATGAGGGTGTAGTGGCGGCGGGGAAAAAGGGATCTCACAAATTAACGGGGGGGTGGCCAAGCTGGTATTCGGCCAAATCCAGCCAGCGGCCGGTCATGGTGTTTTTCACAAACACAGCCCGCTCGGCGCGGAAGCTGCGCGGGCCGCGAAACTCCCGCCAGCGCCGTTCGGCCAGTTGCAGCGCGGCCCCAACATCCTGGTGGGAGATATCCTGCGCCAGCGTGACGTGCGGGTGATAGGCGAACGGCTCCTCAAAGGCCAGTGAATTGGCATTCATCGCAGCGTGAATGTCGCGGAGCTCGCGGGCACCGGCGCCCACATCCAGATAGATCACATCGGTCACGGGAAACGTCCGAATCCCGGCCAGTTCCACTTCAAAGACCGCGCAGGGCTGGAGCGTGCGGCAGACCTCGGCCCACGCCTGACGCCACTCGCCGGCCAGAGGGCGGGGCGGCAACAGACTGACGTGTGCGCGGGGGTCGTCGTTGGGCACCAATTCGCGCCGCAATTCATCGAGAAACTCCCCAAGCGGAGCCGGTATGTAGCTAACCAGGGCGAAGACGTTCAGCCACTCTTCGGCCCGGACACTGCCCGGTGACCCCTTCGGATCGGAACTCATTGCCTTTGACCATTCTAGAGCGTTTGCGCGGCCGGTGTGGACCCGCCTGGGAAACTCGCTTCCGGCGCCGATCCTGATACGCTCAAGAAGATGCCTCCCGCCAACCAACTCAATCCTCTTTTATCGCCTGAGTTCCGCGTGCCATTCGACCGTATCCGCGCCGAGCACGTGGCCCCAGCTACCGAAGAGCTATTGCGCCATGGCCGCCAGCGTCTGGAGGAAGTGGCAGGCACCGCCGGCAAGCGCACTTTTCTCAACACGTTGCGGGCCCTCGACGATCTATCGGAGCCGATCGAATATGCGATTGGAGTGGTGCGCCACCTGGAGGCCGTCGCCACCTACCCGGAACTGCGCGCCGCCTACAGCGCCGCGCAGCCGGAGGTCAGCGCTTTTTATTCCAGCATCCCGCTCCATGCAGGCCTATGGCGCGCCGTGCAGGATTTTGCCGCGACTGAAGAGGCCGCGAGCCTGGAAGGGGAGCGCAGGCGCCTGCTCACCAAGACGATCGACAACTTCCGCCGCCACGGCGCCAATCTCGACGCGGCAGGCAAGCAACGGCTGGAAGCGCTCGATGTGGAGCTGAGCCGGCTCACCATCAAGTTCGCCGAGAACGTGCTCGATTCCACCAACGCTTTCGAACTGGTCATCACGGATCCGGCCGGGATGGCCGGTTTGCCGCCGAGCGCCGTGGACGCCGCCCGTGAGAGCGCCGCGCGTAAGGGCCGCGATGGCTGGCGCTTCACCCTGCACGCGCCCGATTACTTCGCGGTGATGACCTACCTGGACGACGCAGCAGTTCGCCGCCAGGTGTACGAAGCCTTCACCGTGCGCGCGACCGAAGCCGAGCGCGACAACCGCCCGCTGATCGCGCGCATTCTGGAATTGCGCCACGAGAAAGCACGCCTGCTCGGCTTTGCGAACTTCGCCGACCTGGTGCTAGAAGACCGCATGGCGCATAGTGGTGCGCGAGCGTTGGCTTTTCTGGACGATTTGAAGGAAAAAACCGCGGCGCGCTTCTGCCAGGAGAATCGCGAGCTGCTCGAATTCCGGCGATTGATCGAAGGCCCGGACGCCGCTGACCTGGCGGGCTGGGATGTGGCCTACTACGCGGAAAAGCAGCGCGCGGCGCTTTACGATTTCGACGAAGAGACTCTGCGGCCGTACTTCCCGCTGGAACAGGCCGTGGCCGGATTGTTTGAGCTGGTGCGCCGCCTGTACGGCTTGCGCATTGAGCCAGAGGCCGGCGCGCCCGCGTGGGACGCGGCCGTCCGCTATTACAACGTTCACGACGAAAGCGGCGAATTCCTGGGTGGTTTCTACACCGACTGGTTTCCGCGCGAGAACAAACGCGGCGGCGCCTGGATGGATGCGCTGATCACCGGCGGGCCGGACGGCGCGAAATTCCGCCCGCACCTCGGGCTGGTCTGTGGCAACCTGACTCCGCCGGTGGCCGGCAAGCCGGCGCTGCTTACGCACCGCGAAGTGGAAACCATCTTCCACGAATTCGGTCACCTGCTGCACCATCTGCTGAGCCGCGTGGAAACACGGACCCTGGCAGGCACCAACGTGGCCTGGGATTTCGTGGAGCTGCCGTCGCAGATCATGGAGAACTGGTGTTGGGAACGCGAATCGCTCGATTTGTTCGCGCGCCACTGGGAGACCGGCCAGACGGTGCCCGACGAGCTATTTCAGAAGATGAAGCGGGCGCGCACCTTTCGCGCCGCCAATCAACAGATGCGGCAGCTCGGGTTCGGCTATATCGATCTGCTGCTGCATGTGCAATACTCGGCCGACCGCGATGGCGACGCGGTGGAATACACGCGCCGCATCCTCGAAGAGTTCAGCCCCGCACCGCTCCCGCCGGCCCATGCCATGATCGCAGCTTTCACGCATCTGTTCGCCAGCCCGGTCGGCTACGGCGCTGGATATTACTCCTACAAGTGGGCCGAGGTGTTGGAAGCCGACGCCTTCACACGCTTCCGCGAGCAAGGCATCTTCAGCCGCGAAGTCGGCGAAGAATTCCGGCGCAACATTCTCTCCCGCGGCGATAGCGCCGACCCGGCGGAATTATACCGCGCCTTCATGGGGAGAGATCCGGACCCGAGGGCGTTGCTGATTCGGAATGGGCTGGCGGGGTGAGGGAGGCACGCGGATGGGCCACTCGCCGGTGGGCGGGCCGCGAAAACGCGTCCCCTTTACCCCCCTATTTGGCAAGTCCTTTGTGTTCATTACCATAGTTGTGCGGGACGCAATATGAACAGTCTTGACTGCGGTGTTGAGATCAACTCAACACTTCTTGGTGCGCCCGCTACCCCGCCACTGCCACAGATGGCTGCAGGCGGCCAAGACTTTGTCCAGACGATGGGGTCCGCCTCGCCACTATGAGTATGGTCATGTTCTGATAACGGGCGGAGCTATCGAGACCTGGCGAAGCGGGACGTCGGGCATTCGCCGGGGGAAGCCTGTCGGGCTTGGTCGCTCAGCTTCGATGGCCAAATGGCTTCCGCTGTTGTCCAGTATGCTGTTATGATCGCAGTCGGCGGCCTCAAGGGAGACTCCGTTGCATATTACAGGAACTGAGCATGTTGACGGAAACGGTCTTGAAGTGAGGGCGCAGTCCCTGATGGTGCGGGCGTTGGTTCGCCTTCTGATGCTGGTCGGCCTGACCAGTTGCATCGTTCTAGTCGTCCTCCCGTTGGCCCCGCGATTCAGAACTCGGCATTTCGGTATCTCGCTAGCCGACAGGCTCAAGTCCGGCGGCTTGACGTCGCCGGCGTTTCTGCTGGAGGCAGCTCTGCTTGCCTGCGGTGCGGCGCTAGTGATTCTGGCCCTCTATTATCTGCTCAAGAAACTGGCGCCGGTTCTGGATGCCGACGCTTCCGCCCAGGCGCAGTTCCTGGATAATCTGGATCTCAAGTATGTCGATGTCGCCATCGTGGGCGCTGCGGCTCTCAGCCTCGTTCTCGAATTGGCGCTGATCCGCTGGCAATCGTCCGTTTTGGAATTCCTCGCATTCTACAAGAACTTCAGCCTTCTGGCATGTTTTGCGGGGCTCGGCCTAGGCTATGCGCTCGCCACACGGGACCGCATCCCGCTCCTGACGGTCATCCCTCTTCTCGCCTGGCAGATTTGTTTCATTATGGTGACCCGACTGGTGCCGGAACTCTTCCATGTCATCCCTTTCCGGGAGCAGTTCACGATGGGCGTCAGTACCGGCGATTGGCCCCGTACCGTGATTCTGTTCGTGCTGCTTACGACGATCTTCCTGATCACTGCTTTGACCTTCTTGCCCATCGGCCAGCTTTGCGGCCGGCTGATGGAACGCCGCGGGCGCCTTCGGGCATATGGCCTGAACTTGCTCGGCAGCCTGCTTGGCGTTGTGCTGATGCTGCTTGCGAGCCTCCTGTGGACTCCTCCGCTGGTCCGGTTTACGTTCTGCTTCCTGGGAGTTCTGCTGTTTCATTCCAGACAGCGTGGCGCCCTGACCACGGGCGTCGTGTTCACTCTGTTTTGCACGGTAGTTTTGGCGTGGTGGCCCATCGATCGTCTCTGGAACCGGGTCTACTCCCCTTATCAATTGCTGGAAATTGGCGCCGATCCTGACACGGGCCTGACCTTGATAAGAGCCGCCGGTCATTACTATCAGCACATCTACGATTTTTCCAACCCCAGCCTCTCTCCGTCGCTGACCAGGGTCCGCAATTACTATGACTTCCCCTATCGGGCCCAGCCTGTTCTGGACGATGTCGCGGTGGTAGGCGCGGGCACCGGTAATGATGTTTCCGCGTCTCTCCGTGCCGGTGCGGGACGGGTGGATGCGATTGAGATTGATCCTGCCATCCTGGCGACCGGGAAGCTCAACCATCCGGAAAAGCCTTATCACAGCCAACGGGTGCATGCGATCACTAATGATGCGCGCTCCTTTCTCCGCGACACAGAGCGAAAATACGACCTGATCGTTTACGGCCTGCTGGATTCCCACACTCTTCTCAGTCATGGTTCCAGCGTCCGGTTGGATTCATTTGTCTATACCGTGGAGGGATTGCGCGACGCAAGGGACCGGCTCAAGCCTGACGGCATGGTTTCCCTCTCGTTCTCTGTCCTCTCGGACGAGCTGGGCCGCAAAATCTATCTCATGCTACAACAGGTCTTTGGTGGACAGCCTCCCGTCTGCGTGTCGGCCGGCTATGACGGTGCCGTTATATTCCTGGCGTCGAACCGGAAGGACTGGGCGCTGCCGCCCAAACTGCTCCAGGACTCAGGATTCACCGATTGGACTGCCCATTATGCCGATCCGTCGCTGCACGCCAGCGTGTCGACTGACGATTGGCCTTTCTTTTACATGCCGCGACGCCTATACCCGGTCTCGTACCTCATCATGATCGTCCAGATCCTGATCCTTTCGCTGCTCGTCGGTGGCAACTTCTTCGACCAGTCGCCGAAATTCAGTCATCTATCGTTCTTCTTCCTGGGAGTCGGCTTCATGCTGATCGAAACCAAAGGGATCACGGAAATGGGCCTGACGTTTGGGAACACATGGCAGGTCATCGGTGTTGTGATCGCCGGCATCCTGACGATGGCATTTCTGGGAAACTGCCTGGTTCAGTGGCTGGATATCAGGCGATCTCTGGTTCCGTATCTGGGCCTCTTGCTGGCGTTGGGTATTGGCTGGTTGGCTGCCAGCTCCGGCGGATTTGCCTCGACTCCGCTGGGGCGGCTGGAAACCGCCGTGTTGCTCACCTTGCCGCTCTTGTTTTCGGGCATCGTGTTTTCCACCCTGCTATCGTCTACCAAACAGATCTCGGCGATCATGGCCATGAACCTCTTGGGGGCTATCTGCGGCGGTTTGTTGGAATACAATTCGATGTACTTCGGCTTCCGGGCGCTCTACGTGATGGCGATCGTCTGTTACGGGCTCGCCTTCGTATCGGAGCTTGTGTTCAGAAACCGGGAGTCCGTTTCTTAGTCCAGGTGGCTATCCGCCGGGTGACAAGCCGGAGCTACCGTCGCCATGCACTAATTAGTACATCAGTCCGTCGGGCTGCCAGTAGTCTGTCCCCCCCAATGGCTCAAAAGGGCCACAACCACGAGACGGTGTCGGACGTCCAAACAATTGAAGGCCGGGAGCGCGGGACTGGCGGCGGGGCCGGCGGTGAGCGATTCCTGGCAGGGAGGTACCGAAATGGAACGCCAAGCAGTGCGACCGTGGCTTCGGCGGGCGGTGTCGTCGATCTGCGTTTTGTTTTTGACGGGGCTGGGAACAGTTGCATTGGCACAGGGGCCGGCAGTTCCACCTCCTGGCCCGCCCCAAGCGACGGCTTTGGCTCCACAGCAACTGGATGATCTGGTTGCGCCCATAGCACTCTATCCGGATCCGCTGCTGGGACAGGTGCTGGCAGCTTGTACATACCCGGTGGAATTGATGGAAGCGCAACAGTGGCGACAGGCCAATGGCAACCTGCAAGGACAGCAGTTGATGGATGCCGCGCGGCAACAGAATTGGGATGCCAGCGTGCAAGCGCTGGTGGCCCTGCCGGACGTGCTGGCGAAGCTGACTCAGGACATCCACTGGACTACCGATCTAGGCAACGCCTTCCTGGCGCAGCAGGCCGATGTAATGGCCGCCGTGCAGCGCATGCGCGAGCGCGCGCAGGCGAACGGCAAACTGCAGTCTACCCCGCAGGAGACGGTAACCACGGAGAACCAGGGCGGGCAGTCCGCAGTCGAGATTGAGCCAGCCAATCCCCAGGTGATTTACGTCCCGACCTATGACCCCGCGTATGTTTGGGGGCCTCCGGCCTGGGGCTACTATCCGCCGCTCTTCTATCCGAGCTACGGATATTGGTTCGGACCTGGCATCGACATCGGATTGTGTTTCGGCGGCTGGGGCGGATGGGGATTTGGCGGTTGGGGATGGGGCTTGAATTGGTTCGGTCACCGCCTGTTCGTCAACAACGGCTTCTTCAATCGATATGGATTTCACGGCGGTTACGGTTATGGCAGCGGGTATTTGGGGAGATCGGCATGGGCGCACGATCCCGCTCATCGGATGGGAGTAGGCTATCCGAACAGTCAACTCAGCAGCCGGTTCGGCGCGGCCTCGCAAGCTTCGCGTATGCCGGCCGGCCGGAGCGGAAACTGGCAGCGGTTCGGTGCGGGTAACGCCGGGACTGGAAACTCATATCGGGGCAACGGACTGCAATCCGGCGCGCGCAGCTTCCAGGGCGCGCAAAGCTCCGCGGGTTGGCAGCACTTCCAGGGCCAGCAAGGCTATCGCGGCTCGGCACAAAGCTATCGAAGCGCGGCGCAAAACTATCGAGCTCCGGCACAGCGCTCGTTTCAGCCGGCGCCCCGTATGTCCGCTCCCACCTACCGCGGTTCTAGTGGCGGCGCACGGAGCTACGGCGGCGGTTCGCCCAGCTCGCGCGGGGGTGGAAGCGTCCACAGCGGTGGCGGTGGTTCGCACAGTTCCGGTGGTGGTGGCGGCTCCCACGGTGGCGGCGGCCACAGCGGCAGAAGGTAGTTGCCGCGTTTAATGGCGCAATTGCTCAGGACCTGGCGAGAGTAGACAGCGGCATCTGGATCTGCGGATTTCGCCAGCACGACTCAAGACTTCGCTTGGATGCGTGCACCCAAAAGGTACGCGGCAGGCTGGTTTGCGGCGAAGGAGTTCCTTCGCTTCCCCGGAGCGCTCTGTCAGAACTTCAACCAATAGGTGTGGACGAGCCGCGCATGGGAACTCTGGCGCGGGGCGCCCCTATCGGCAAGGTTCGGCAGGAAGATCTGCTGCATTCCTCCGGGTCTGTCGAATAGCGGCGACGACGGGCCTTCCCAAGCATAGACAGGCTGAACCAACTCAATCTCCACCACACACAACTGGAAGCTGCCGGATGGCAGGGCCATAGACTGCGCGATATAGTTGCGAAACAGCCGCCCGCCTCCGTGGCCGGCCCGGTTAGCGTCGTTGTGCAATTCTTCGAACACTGCTTTCGGCATCCACCAGACCTCGTCGAAATACTTGCCCGCAACGAGATACACCAGGCGATACAGCCTTGTCCCGACCGGCAACAGGACTTTCCGGAAAGGGAGTTGAAACGATTGCCTGGAATCGTAGCTGGTTTTTCGCATGGTGGCCCAGCGCACTTCATCGAAACCAAGCTCCTGGTTCAGGTACTGTGGCATGTGATTCTCCTCGCGGCTGAGATTCCGCTTGCCGCCGCGCTGGTAGTTGTCCAGCCTGTGAACGCGAGAAACAGTCTATCGCTTTCCGCCGCAGATGCAAAGATCGCGAATTCGCACGGGAAGGAGGGGCAGACGTCGCGGCACGCCCTCAGATGAAGAACCTGTGGCTTAACCTGTTCGAAGCGCCGACTCCGAGGCTGTCTTAATCGCCTGCCGCGGAAAGTGAGAGCGGCGCCGGTCTTCGCGTGCCACGCGCCAATCTCGCGCAACGCGACTGTAAGTCGGCAATCTTGTCGGCCGCTTGCGGGATCTTGTCCAGCCGGCGCGAGACTTCCCGCTTCGCCCGGCGCACTAACTCCAGATCCATCTCGTTCATCCGTTGCAGTTGTCCGTATAAGTCCGGGCCCCACAGGTTTTCCCAATACTCCCGAGACTCGGCCTGCGCGCGCCGCCCGGCATGGCCTACGTTCTGCGGAATATACTCCAGACTTAGCGAGGGAAACGCCGGGCGAAGAAAGTACTCCGCCACCACCAGGCTTTCGTCGAACATCTCCACCAGACCGGGAACCGCCATTTCGCGTATCATCGCCGATGCATGCTCCAAGTCCCGCGCATCCGCTGGACGCGTGAACGCCCCCGCATTGGCTAACTGCGTCACTTGCACCTCGCTCACCAGATGGGGAGCTTCGTCGATCAGGCGCTTCGCGAACTCTCTCGCGTTGTGAGATCGCGCCCAACGCGCATAGAGAGAATCCTCGTCGCTGCGCCGATAGTGGTTGTAGCAGGAATACAAACGGGCCATCGGATCGCGTAGAAAGCAGCAATCGAAAAACACCGTCTGCCGGCTCACCGGCATCGGATAGCGCAAGTGGTGACTGGATACCGCGGCTATTCCCGGGTGCTGCCGCAGGAATTCTTCCAGGTCGGCCGAATTCAGCGTGGCGTCCGGATCGCTGCCGTGAACCGTTGCAAATCGCCCCGCAAACTCGCGCTCCAGTATGTATTCAATCGTACTGCCGCCGTTCTTGAATATGTGGTAGTGGACGATTACATACCTGGTGCGAGCCACGGGCACAGTTACGTTCATAGCGACACCTCGCCGCAGTGAACCGGAAAACCGTGCGTGTGCTTGGCAATTACCACCGCAAGTCCGATCGACACAGGTCCCCTCACCGATATATCTAACTTAAGAACCCGACCCCATATTGGAAGTTGCGCTGGGCGGCCAAAAAGTTCCCAAAAAGAGCCAAATCCGGAACGCCGGCTGCAACCGGCCGGGATCCGAATTCCAGCCAGCAGGATAAGATCGTATGCACGACGCAGAAATGGCGAAGGTCTCGATTCCTAGTGAATTCGCATGAATCTAAGTATTGAGATACGCAATGCGTTGCTCGTTCATGAGGATTTGTATCTGGGCATGGCTTGAGGATCTGCGGACTAAGAAAGCCTCAGTGGCTGAGGCCTCTTGGTGCCGATGCGTTGCGGCCCGGCTGAAGCCGTGCCCTGATACAAAGCCAGTCCGGGTTTCCACATCCACGTCTCACACCCAATATGATCTTGAAAACATCTTGCCGACATGCTTAGATGAAATGATAGCTGGCTGTGTCAGTTGGGGGGGAAATGATGCGAATGGGGAAGAATCGGAAGACGCTGGCCGATGTGCCGACGCGAAGGCATCTCTTTGCCGGAGTTGGGGCCGTATTTGGCGGCCTCGCTGCGAGCTCCAGACTTTGGGCGGCGGCTCGGCAGGGGTCGATGAAGGAAACGCCGGCTGCCGAGGCTAACAAAGCGCGCACGTCGCTTCACCAGGAGGCGCATTTCAAGGCGAGCCAGCAGCGTATTTACGAAGTGTTCCTGGATTCAAAACAGTTTGCCGCGTGCACTGGTATGCCGGCCGAGATCGACCCCAAGGCGGGCGGCGCTTTTTCCATGTTCGGCGGCTTGATCGTTGGACGAAACGTCGAATTGATCGCGGGCCAGCGAATTGTGCAGGCGTGGCGGGCAACACACTGGGACTCGGGAGTCTACTCTATCGTTAAGTTTGAACTGAAACCGCTTGGTTCCGAGACCATGGTCATTCTGGATCACACCGGCTTCCCCGCAGGCGAATTCGACCACTTGGATCCAGGCTGGCACGAGCATTACTGGGACCGGCTGGAGAAATACCTCGCGTAGCCGCATCTCGCACCGATCCTGCGCGCACTCTGGGATTCGCCGCCAAGGGCGGATTCGCCTTCCTTAAGCAAACTTTCCGCGCGAAACTGCGTCTAACCATTGCATCGCCACCGTATAGGTAAACATGGCCACTCTCTTGCACGACTTGCGCTACGCGCTCCGCAACCTGGGGAATGCGCGCGGATTCGCCCTGGTTGCGGCTCTCACGCTGGCCATCGGCATCGGCGCTAACACGGCTATTTTCAGCATCATCGACACGATCCTGCTGCGGCCGCTGCCGTACCGGAATCCGAGCCAGTTGGTGCGCCTAAATGAGACCGAATCGGCGCCCGGAAAGTACCCGTTCGCGGGGCCGGATTTCGTGGATTGGAAGGCGCAAAATAATACCTTCCAGGATATGACACTGTTTGCCTGGCCGCACGATATGAACCTCAGCGCCGGGGGACGGCCGGAGCATGTGCTCGCCCTGCCCACCGAGGCCAACTTCTTTGCCCTGCTGGGGGTTGAGCCGCTGCTCGGCCGAACCTGGGCCGCCGGCGAAGACCAGAAGGGCAAAGACGACGTGGCCATCCTCAGCTACGGCCTCTGGCAAAGCCGTTTTGCGGGAGATCCCCACGCCGTGGGCCAATCGATCGAGCTGAATGCGCGGAAGTACACCATCGTGAGCGTGATGCCGGCGAGTTTCCGCTTTCCCTGGAAGTCGCAGCTCTGGATTCCTCAGGTGATGGACGGCAAGGAACTCCGCGGGCGCGGCAGCCACTGGGCGAACGCCATCGGCAGAATGAAGCCCGGCGTCTCGCTCAAGGCGGCGCTGGCCGATCTCAAGATCATCGCCGGGCGCCTCGAAAAGCAGTATCCGGGGCCGAACGGCAAGGTGGGGGCTGCGGTGACCTCGCTCCGCGACGATATGGTTGGCGATTCCCGCGGCACGCTGTTCATGATGCTGGGGGCGGTGGGCCTGGTGCTGCTGATCGCTTGCGCGAACGTGGCGAACCTGCTGCTGTCCAGAGCCCTGGCACGGCAGAAGGAAGTGGCCGTTCGCAGCGCGCTGGGAGCATCGCGAGCTCGCCTGGTGCGCCAACTGCTGACTGAAAGCCTGCTGCTCTCCCTGGTGGGCGGGGCGCTCGGCCTGCTGCTGGCGTGGGGCGGCGTCAGCCTGTTTTCCAAGGCTAAGAGTTACGGCCTGCCCGAGTTCAACGTGGTGCAGGTGAACGGGGCGGTGGTCGCGTTCACTTTTGCGCTGGCGATCGCGACAGGAGTGGTGTTCGGCTTGTTCCCGGCATTGCAAATGTCGCGGCCGGATCTCCACGAGGAGTTGAAAGGCGGGGCCGGAAGCTCGATCAGCCCCGGGCGTCGGCGCCGGTTCACCAGCCATGCCCTGGTAGTGGCCGAGATTGCCCTCTCCCTGATGCTGCTGATCTCCGCGGGTCTGCTGCTGAAGGACTTTGCGGCGCTGCGCAGCCTGGACATCGGCGTGCGTCGCGACGGCGTCTGGACGGCGGCCGTCCAACTGCCCGAGGCAAGCTACAAAACCGTCCGGCAGCGGTTCGACTTCGCGCAGACGCTGCTGGAGCAATCGCGGCGCGTCGGCGGAGTCGATTCGGTGGCTCTCAGCGATCACCTGCCGCTCGAAGGAGGCAGCAATTATTACATCAAGCTGCGCGGGCAGACCGGCGAGATGAGCAACCAACTGGTGGAGAGTCATGCCGCCTCGCCCGAGTATTTCCGCGCCATGGGAGTGCGATTGCTCCAGGGACGAGTATTCACACAGGCCGACATCCAGAAGGCCCTCGAGTTCGATATGCGCATCATCCCGATCTGGGAGTCCGGCGTCTGGCCGCCGCCCGCGGATCTCACCAGCGGCATGGTCTACCCTTGCGTGATCAATGAACGCATGGCGCGCTTCTTCTGGCCGAATCAAAGCCCGCTGGGGAAGATGTTTTCGATCGGTGGCGACCCGGGCCCCTGGAGACAGGTGATCGGGGTGGTGAGCGACGTGCGGCAGTGGGGCCTCACCCAGAAACCGCAGCTGGAGGCGTTTGATCCCTTCGACGGCGACTCGCGCTTGTTTCTTGTTCTGCACACGTCCACGCCGCCATCCAGTATCACGCCGCAGGTGCGGCGCGCGCTGGGGCAGATCGATTCAACCTTGCCGCTGTACAGCGTTCGCTCGATGGACGAGGTGGTGGCAGGCCAGGCGGAGGGGCAGCAATTCCTCAGCCTGCTGGTGGGCTCGTTCGCGGCGCTGGCGGCGCTGCTGGCGGCGATCGGAATCTACGGCGTGCTTTCCTACGCGGTGAGGCAGCGGACGCGCGAGATCGGCATTCGGATGTCGCTCGGCGCCAGCCGCGGCCGCGTGCTCGGCGAGGTGTTGCGGGAAGGCATGCGGCTGGCTCTGCTGGGCCTTGTGGTTGGGATTGCCGGCGCGTTCGCCGCCGGCCGCGTGCTGGCGAGCCTGCTGAGTGAGGTCAAACCGGGCGATCCGGTGATCTTCGCCGCGACCGCCGGATTGCTGGCGGTGGTGGCGCTGATCGCGTGTTACCTGCCGGCGCGAAGGGCGGCACGTCTGGACCCGGTGACGGCGCTAAGGTACGAGTAGGATTCGGGCGTTCGGTCTGACCGACGCCTGAATCGGTTGCTATTAGTAACGCAAAATCTGCGGCGGTAGCAGTATGCGATCAGTGATGGTTGCCTTGCCGCCACGCCGATCACCTCCGCGGGCAAAGAAAAACCCGTCGGGATCATCCTTGCAAAGCACGAGAAAAGAGTATCTACTCTCCCCTGAATACACTCGAGGTGTCGCCTGTACGTAGGTCAGGCCGTGCTCCGACACTACAGTGAAGACGTAGGCGTCAGCCGAGCCGTCTTTCACCTGTCGCAGCCGCTTGACATCAGTGGAGTACCGAGTATTCTCGGCATGGATCTGGGGTGCTGTGAAACTCAAAAGAAGTGAGCCCAAGGGCAGATATGAACCTCGGAACGCGTAACATAGAGACTCGATTCGTGCTATGGCAAATGCGGAGTCCGCTGCCTGCCTCTCGACGCTGCTTAGCTGAGAGGGGAGGATCACAACTCCCGGCAATCCAGCGGGAGCCAGGATGACGAGGGAGAGGCCGTATACAGCGAAGCAAACAGCCATCGCGCGCAAACGGCTGATCACAAAAAGAGTCGTGGCAAGCATCACATCGTAGTACACGGTGATGCCAACCGGGAGCACAGCAATGAACAGCAGGTGGATGCACGCGAGGATCGCGGCGAACCGCACGGCCGAATCGTGATCCATGGCGGGAAGGTACTCAGCAACTTGGACAGCCAAGACCAATATCACTGCCCCAGCGGACACACTCGCAATGACGAGCAACTGCACCGGGCCGGATCGAAAGTACATCAAATCGAACAAGACGCGCCGGAATCGTGTGGTCGTCTTGACCCTGAACTTTATCGTTGTCCATCTTACAAATAGCAGGTACCAGCAACCCGAAATGACGAGTATGCCTATGCCGAATTCGTAGGGCTGGCCAACAAAATCAGGGAAGCTGAGATGCTCGCTTATAGCCTCAGCAGAGTCGAGCGCGTTTAGGAGGGCCCGAGTCGCTGGATAGTACAGAAGTGACAGGAACGCAACCGATACGGCAAAGAACTGCCAAGGAGGGCTAAGCTGAGACCTTCGGCACTCGAGCTTTAGCCCAACTTCCGCACATCCGGGCCTCCGCGAGTTTTCTTGAGGTTGTTTGCGGCCACTCCGGCGGCGCTGGAAACGGATCGGCTCTTTGTTTCCAGCGCGGCATTTTCAGG
>Ga0181529_10001078_pt1 | contig 37297 bp, 28 predicted proteins | sample PEATcosm2014_Bin_36_FD_119763 | JGI IMG/M metagenome (GOLD analysis project Ga0181529, IMG submission 119763) | Peatland microbial communities from MTU Mesocosm Facility, Houghton, MI, USA - PEATcosm2014_Bin10_30_metaG | ecosystem: Environmental > Terrestrial > Soil > Wetlands > Peat | place... | reverse complement strand
CCAAACGCGGTCCAAAATTGGCGTCGGTAAGTGCATGAAACCACGAGGACCTTGTCTGTAAGCGATTGATCTGGCTTCCATGGCATGGAAGAGGTCGTGAGTTCGAATCTCACCAGGTCCACCAAACTAAACCCCAACAAATCAAATACAAGCCGTACGCGAAGACAACTTCAAGGTGCGGTTCCTCTGATGGATACGGTCGAGCATTGAGGCATCGAAGATCGCCGGCCACAGCACGGCCCGAATGACCCAGGAATACACAAAGATCCAACTCACCCGCCAGGAAGAACTGACGCGGCTGATCAACGCCGGCAGCAGACAACGGCGGTGCAGTAGACGGACCAACTCCGGCTTCTTACCGGTGTGACGAAGGAGGCTCCCGTACAGCAGCAGTGGTCGAGTTGCTGCCACCGCGGGCGGCGCCGATCTGACACTGGTCGCAGACGGATGATGCTGGCCGTTCGTTGCTGGGGCTGCCCTTAACCCAATCCGGCAACCTGCCAACATGACGGGTCGCGCGGTCCATTCTGTCCCAGAACGCCGCGTGGGTCAATTTTTGGCTAGCCATGTGAAGATAGTATCCGGTTTAGATCTCCTGAAGCAAGCAATTCGCGTTGAAGGTACGTATTTGGCTTCACTTGCAATCGGACCGCCGCAGTCGCGCGCGACCACGGAATCAGCTTTCCGTCCTTCTTCCGCTCGATGGGATATCCCGTGCTCAACGTGAGGGAGAACAAGTCGAAGTACCGGCGCGGCCCCACTCCCACGAACGGAAGGAACGGAACTTTGCCTGCCTCTTCCTTGTCCACGGAGATCTCGTCGGGGTGAAGGTCGGAAGCCCTGCTCTTTGCGTACGGCTCGATGTAGATCACCTTACTAATGCCGGCGGCGATGATATGGCGCGTGCAGTTGTGGCACGGGAACGTGGTTGTGTACAGGACCGCACCCCGCGCGCTTCGTCCGGACCGGGCGCACGCTAGCAAAGCCTCCATCTCGGCGTGAACGGAGCGGCCGAATTCGGTGATGTCGAAGAAGCCCGCCGTTTTCAAACTGGATCGCACCGCCTTTGGATCGACCCCGCCTCCCAACTCCTCCACAATTCGGTCGGCGATAATTCCCTTCTCGCGCTCATTCGAATCATCGCCCCGCTCAATGTCCCGGTGGCTTGGCTTCCCAGCGGAAGGTGGGTCGTAGAGTCCTCCACCAGCTTTCGGGGCCTCGTTGCAACCGACAGAAATCAAGTCACCATGCGAATCAATGATCGCCGCACCTACCTGACGGGACAGATCGCCCGAGCGTAGCGATGCGGCGTAGGCCATGAACATCGCCTGTTCCTGAGGCGTCGGAGTCAGCGTCGGACACCCAAAGATCAAATCCAGAAACCGGCTCACCTGGTCTGCATAATCGGCACCCGCCGAATCGCCGGACAAAAAGACATCCGCCATCTGAAAGGCATCGCGTGTCGCCTGACCGTGTTCGAGTTTCTCCTTCGCGTCGGTTTCCATCAGGGTTGTGGCATTCTCGCCGACGATGCCCTTCTCGGAGAGGTAATGCTCCCGCACCTCTCGCGAGGCGTTTGCTCCAATTAGAAAAAAGCCCTCCCCGTAAATGCGCCGTAAAGTGGTCACCTCTTCTGGGCGCCGAACCGTCGAGATCACGTAGGCAGTGTTGTTGCGCGGCAGGCTCCGGCACTGAGTCGGCTTTCGCCCGAGCGCCCGGTTTGCTTCATACCTTAAGTTCGCAATGACGCCGGCCGCAACCAGAGCCATGATGTCGTTCTTCTCCGCAACTTGGCGGATCTGATTACCCGCAGCGATCTTATGGAGCGCAATGGCCTTCGCGTCGTCGCCAGCAGGCTTTAGGAGATCCGAACCCAGTCTCTGGAGAAGATCATCGAAATAGTCGCTGACCTGGATCGGTTCAGTCTTGTAACCGAACTGGCTGAGATAATTGCCGAGCGCTTCGGCGACCCGTTTGTACGGCGTGCCGAGTGGGCACACAATGGCAAAGACAAGTTCAGCGCCGGGGTGATAGCCCAAGTATTCCGGATCTTGTTGTGCCATAGACCGAAAAGCAAATTAGATCATATTTGCATCACCGAGTGCCGAACAGTCGATTTCGCGATGCGCCCGGCAACCTTCGAACATCACGTTTGTTCACGCCTGATGGGCATCATCCTTATCAGACTTATCAGATGGAATCCCTGCGCCGCCTCGTAATCGTAAATCCGGGTGATCGGCGACACGCCGTCTACAATCGGAACGACTCCACGCCATCCTCCCCAATCGGGCCGATACTCCTCACCAGCTTCGCATCTCTCTTGAGGGTAGGGTGAGCGGTTTGAGATAATGCTTGCAGAAAAGGCCGCTTGAGAAGACGGGCAACGGCAGCCGGGATCGAGCCGAGGCCCGGGCGCACAAACCGATGGCCGACAAAGTTCACATCACCAAACGCGGTATCCAGGCTCTCGAATGGGACAGCGATGCCCGGCAGTATGTCGAACAGAAGATCCCAACGGCACTCCACGTACTGCGGTGCGCCTGTCATCTCGATGCCGACCTGACGCTCGGCGATCTCTTCCGCGCTGTGGAACAAGACCCGGAGCTCGTGCGATTCGTTGCGGAGTGGTCCTGGTGCAATGTGGAGGCGTTCCATGCAGAGGCGCGTAAGCCGGCGGCCAAGACCTCCGATCTCGCCTATATCGAGATCGCTAAATATTTCGAGTGGGATGACCGGGAGGCGCACGAGATCATTGATGTCTCGGGCATCGGTGAGCCCGACGAGCACGGCGCGACCCACTACGGGCTCGATTTCACGCCCCTCAATGAACTGGTCCACCTGCCGGTACGGCTACGGCCGGAAATGGAGATACACAGGGACCACAAGAAATTGGGCGAGGCGCTCTGTATGTTCACTCTGCTCGACGTCCTCGGTGAGATTTACTGGGAGATCGGTTTCTACGGCAGCCCCGAGGACCGCGACCGGGAAGGCGCCGAATTGCGGGAGAGCGTGCGCGACGTCGAAGAAGGCCGCGCGACGCTGATCCCGTGGGAACCGCCGGAAGACATCGTTAACTGAAGGGGCAGCCCGAATCGGTACGCGCCGGGCCCGATGATGGGGGTCCAGCACCCCAACGTCGCGGCCGATCGCCTTTGGACACCAAGGGAACTTCAAGATCCCGCGCTTCGTAGTTGCAATAGGTGCTCCACAACTAGCGTGTCTTGCAGAGGTAACAATGCCGAATCGACTCCCGGCTCCATCAGATGAGCGGGCGCCCCGGAAAGGCCGCGGCATCACCATCTGGGTGACGGCGCGCGAGGCTTTCTGGATTGCCGTCGATGCACTGCGCGGTCACAAACTCCGCTCGTTTCTTACGTTGCTGGGGGTGGTCATCGCCACCACCACTCTGATCGTGGTCATGTCGATCGTCAACGGCATGAACCTCTACATCGCGGACCACATCGCCAACCTGGGCACCAATACCTTCGTGCTCCACCAGTTCCAGTGGGCCCAGGGCTTCGATTCTTTCCTCAAAGCACGGCGGCGCAATCAGCCGATTCGTATGGAGGATTACGAATACCTGAGAGACAATCTCCAGGGGTACCAGCATATCGGAGCCTTCGCCCAGCTCAGCCCCAATCCGCCGGCGCGCTATCAGGGCCACCTGATCGATGAGATCACCCTGAACGCCATGACTCCCAGCTTCGTCGATGTGGGCCGCGAAAAAATCGAGCTAGGGCGCTACATCAACGACACCGACTATCAGCACAACGCCCGGGTCTGCGTCATCGGCCAGGACTTGGTGGATAAGTTATATCCCAACGTCGATCCTCTCGGCAAAGAGGTGCAATTGGGCGGACTTCCCTTCCGCGTGGTGGGCGTCACCGAAAGAGTCGGGAGTACGTTTGGACAGAGCCTGGATAATTTCGCCATCATCCCGTTGAGCACATTTCGGACCATTTGGATGGGCCGTCCGGAGCTTCTGGTTTACATAAAGTCGCCGGATGGCGCGCACATGCTGGAACTGCAGGACGAAGTCCGCGCCTTGATGCGCGCCCGCCGCCACGTCCCGTATCGCGAGGAGGACACCTTCGGCATCAACGCCTCCGACACATTGATGGGCGCGTGGCGAAACCTGACCGGCACCATCTTCGCCGTGACCATCGGGCTGGTCGCGGTGTTCATGCTGGTGGGCGGAATTGTCATCATGAACATCATGCTGGCCAGCGTGACCGAGCGCACTCACGAGATCGGCATCCGCAAATCGCTGGGAGCGCGCCGCAGCGACATCCTGTGGCAATTCGTCCTCGAATCCGGAATGATGGCGGCCATGGGTGGCATCGGAGGCGTGCTGTTATCGGTGGTCATCGCCCGCGTGGTCAACATGTTCTTCACCGCCGCGGTTCCTCTCATCGCGGTGGTGGTGGGAGTAGGTCTTTCCGCCGCCGTGGGCCTCTTCTTTGGCATTTACCCCGCCAGGAAAGCGGCCCTGCTGGAACCCATCGAGGCTCTCCGATCGGAGACGTGAAGTTCCCCATGCTGCAAACTTACCGTCAAAACGTTCGCGAGAATCTGCTGCTGGCGCTGGACACCATCCGCACGCACAAATTCCGCTCGTTCCTCACCGTCCTCGGCGTGCTCATCGGCACCACCACGGTGATTGCGGTGACCTCCATCATCGCCGGCTTGGACAGGCAACTGGTGGACGTGGCGGAGCAATTCGGCACCCGCACGCTGTGGGTCTACAAGCTTCAACTCGGCGCACCTCACTCCCTGACGCGCGAAGAGCGATTGCGCAAGCCCCTGAGCTACGAAGACGCCATGGCTATCAAGGAGCAGTCCCCTTCCACGGCCACGGTTTCGGTGGAGCTCTTTCGCGAAATGGGAGACTTCGGCTTGCCCCCCGTCACCGCCAGGTACAAGGGCCAGGACATGCTCGACGCCCTCTTCGTAGGCGTCACCGCGGAGCACTTGAAGCTCATCAATGCCACGCTTGGCCAAGGCCGTTTTTTCACCGAGGTGGACGACCTGCACCACCGCCCGGTTGCGGTGATCGGCCACGGCGTCAGCGAGAGATTCTTCGCGCACGACGATCCCATCGGCAAGACCCTTCTGGTGGACGGGCAGAGCCTGGAGATCATCGGCACGCTCACCAAATTCAAGTCGTTCCTGGGCGACGACCAGAACGATAAGGCCATCCTCATCCCCTATCATTCCTACAAGAAGGCCTATCCCGAAGCCAAAGACAACTTCATCTGCGTGTTGACGCATGAGGGCAGAATGGACCAGGCCCGCGACGAGGTGACCGAACTGCTTCGCCGCCGCCGCCACGTGAAACCGCAGGAGCCCGACAATTTCGGTGTCTCCAGCGCCGAGTCGGTCATCAGCCAGTTCCGCCAACTCATTAGCACGGTGGGCCTGGTCATGGTGGTGATCTCCTCTATCGGCTTGCTGGTGGGTGGCATCGGAGTGATGAACATCATGCTGGTGTCGGTCACCGAACGGACCCGGGAAATCGGCGTACGCAAAGCCATCGGCGCGCGGCGCAGCGACATTACGTGGCAGTTCCTGTTGGAAGCCATGACCCTGACCGCATCGGGCGGCGTGCTCGGAATCGTGATCGGCTGGCTGCTCAGCGTGACCATTCGCACTTTGGTCCCCAGCCTGCCATCGACGGTACCGCTATGGTCGGTGATCGCCGGGTTCAGTGTCGCCACCAGCGTCGGTCTGTTTTTCGGGCTGTGGCCGGCGCTGAAGGCGGCCAGGCTCGACCCCATCGCGGCGTTGCGGTACGAGTAAACCCGCGACCGTCTCGCTATTTGCCTGGCGCGGGAACCGCTCGCCCCAGCGTATTCACCAGGCCCGAGATCGCCGCGGTGAGGCGTTCCTGGCTGAGCGATTCGGGCAGCGGTATCGATAAGACCGGCCGGTTCGTCCTGGTATCGCGGGTGAACAGCCCCGAGAGAATCTCTTCCAATGGGCTGCCGGATGCGCCACTGGAACTCCCGGTGCTGCCGCTACCGGCGATCGACTCGATAAGCCTGACGCCGGCTTCAATCCATCCGGTCGCGGCCATCTCGATACCGCCCGTCGCTGGGCGTTCACCGGCGGCACGGGCGTCCGGAGCGGCCGTCCCGATTGCCGCGGCGGGAGCTTCGAGTTGTGGCGCAGAGGCGGCTACTGGCTTCAACGGAACGGGTGCGGCGGCGTCGATGATGGGTTTGGGTCTGGCGGGCTGATCGGCGAAAATCTCCTTCACCGCCTGGAGCACGGATTTCCTGCCCAACTTGGCGAAGCTGACCTCGCCGGTTGGCGAGTCGAACACTCCCGCGAACAGCGATTTCTTCAGGCGCAGCGTTTCCCACACGCGTTCCTCGATGCTCCCGGACGTGAGCATGTGAATCACGTGAACCGGCCGCGACTGTCCCAGCCGGTGGACGCGCCCAATGCGCTGCTCCAACCGGGCCGGGTTCCATGGCGGCTCGAAGTTCACCACCGCCGAGGCGGCCTGCAGGTTCAGCCCGACGCCTCCGGCATCCGTGGAGAGGAAGACCTTGCAGGCCGGGTCGTTGCGGAATTTCTCCATCAGAGCCCCGCGCTGGCGGGACGGCACGCCGCCATGCAGCGAGACGAAGCCGATCCCCAGCTTGCGAAGCTCCTCGCCGGCCAGATGCGTCATGCGCTCGTACTCGCTGAATACCACCACCTTGCGGTCTTCCTCGATAGCAAGTTCCCTGACGATCTCGCGGAACTCTTCCAACTTGGGCGAGTGATGGGTTTCCTTATCGAAAAGAAAGGTCGAGTTGCACAGCATGCGCATGTTCTGAATGCAGCACAGGATGCGCTTCTGGTCGATCTCCGACAGCCAACCCTGCTTCTCCCACTTGCGCATGAGCGCGGCCAGAATGTCGCTCTGCTCGTAATACGGCTCGGCCTGCTTGGGGGTCAATGGCACGCGGAAGACCTGATCGGTCCGCTGCGGCAGGTCCTTCAGGACCTCGGCGCGGGTGCGCCGCAGCAGGATCGGCGCCAACTGATCGTGAATCCGGTCCAATCCGCGATAGCCCAGCAGTTTACCTTCCTCGTCTTCCATGCGGTGCTCGTGCAGGAAGCGGAAGGCGGGTCCCAGTCTGCGGCCGTCCACGAACTCCACCACGGAAAAGAGTTCCTCCAGCTTGTTCTCCAGGGGCGTTCCGGTGAGGACGAAGGCGTAGCGGCTCTTCAATTGTTTGATGGTGCGCGCGGTGGCGGTGGCCCAGTTGCGGATGCGCTGGGCTTCGTCGAGGATGATCAGGTCGGGCTTCAACTCGTGCATGTACCGCACGTCTTTGAGAACCAGTTCATAGCTGCTGAGAGTGAAGAACACCGGCGATGCGTACAGCTTCTGCCGCCTGGGCAACAGCCCGTCGATCACCTGCGCGGGGAACTCCGTGAACTTCTCGATTTCGGTCTTCCACTGGTACTTGACGGAAGCGGGCGCAATCACCAGCACACGCTCGATTCCCTTGCGGCGGCGCAGCAGTTCCACCGCTGCCAGCGCTTGCACGGTCTTTCCCAAACCCATATCGTCGGCCAGGACCACTCGTCCGCGGCAGGCCGCGAAGAGAACCCCCTGCATCTGGTACGGCAGAAGCTTGGCTTTAAGAACGCCGGCCAGCGGGTCGTGACCGCGCTTGAGCTTCGCCAGCAGTTTACGCTCCAACTCCAAGCCCTCGGCCAGCTCGTTCTCCCGGTCGATGTATTCCAGAACGTCGCTATAAACCACCGCATGGTCGTCCACCTGCCGGATCGCTTCCAATACGCGGGAGAATTGCCCGTAATGTTCGCGCCGTAGAAGTCCCACGGGGTCGAAGTATTCCGCGGCGAGGGATAGTAAGGCAGGCGAGGGCGAAGCCGGCTGATTCAGCCGCACTTCGATGCTGTCCCCATATTGAAGCGCAATAGAAGCGCGAGTGCGCTTGTAGGCCACCGTCTCCAGTGCTTTTCGGCGGTGCTGCCGCAACCGCATCAGCATGGCTTCGATGTGTTTGCAGGTACCCAGCGTGTTGACGGCGAAGTCCGGGCAGGAGCAATAGTTTTCGAAGAGTCCCGGTCCGCGGAGCGCTACACGGTAGGTTCGCCCACTGGCGGACTTAATCTGGTAATCGCCATAGGCGCCGCCCGAAGGACGAGCGAGGACGCGCACGACCGCGCTCTCCGCCCTGGCTTGCCGTTCGGCAATTTGCTGTTCGATCAACATAACGGCACACTCTCCTGTGATCCCGTCAGTAAGCGGGATACCAACAAGGCCTGTGACCAGCTCGAAGATTCAAAACCGAATGTACCACGAGCATTGCTGCATTGCCGGTGCAGCGGCGGCAGCCGGCATTGTTTCCAAAGTGGCAATATCCTAAACTGGGCTGGAACTCGATGAACACTTTTCCCGTCCTGCTTGGGGCTCTTTGCGTATTTGTCCTTTTCTACCGCTATTACAGCGCCTTCATCGCAGCCAAGGCCCTGGCTCTCGACGACCGGCGAATCACGCCGGCCCATACGTTGAAGGACGGGCACAACTATTTCCCCACGCCGCGCTGGGTGCTTTTCGGCCACCACTTCGCGGCCATCGCCGGAGCCGGGCCGCTGGTGGGTCCGACGCTCGCCGCGCAATTCGGATTCGCGCCCGGGTTCCTTTGGCTGGTGATCGGCGCCGTGCTTGCCGGGTGCGTTCAGGATTTCATTGTGCTCATCGCTTCGGTCCGCCACAAAGGCCGCTCGCTGCCCGATATTGCCCGAACCGAGATCGGCTCATTCGCCGGTCTGGTATCCATGATCGCCGTGCTCTTTATCCTGCTGGTCACGCTGGCCGGCCTGGGCATCGTCGTGGTGAACGCCCTGGCCGGCAGTCCGTGGGGCGTGTTCACCATCGGCAGCACCATCCCCATCGCCCTGGTCATGGGTCTGTGGATGTTCAGGAGCCGCGGTGAAAAGATATCGATCACAGGTCCCAGCGTGTTCGGCGTGATCTTTCTGATGCTGGCCGTCGTCGGGGGGCATTGGTTCGCGCAGAGCGGGTCGGCGCACGTCCTCACCTTCTCTCCTCACGAGATTACCTTGCTGATGGCGATTTATGGATTCGTCGCGTCGGTGCTGCCGGTGTGGCTGCTGCTGGCGCCGCGCGATTACCTGTCCACGTATGTCAAACTCGGCACCATCGCCGTGCTGATTATCGGCATTCTGATTGTCCGCCCCGACATTCAGTTTCCGGCGTTCACCCAATTCATCCACGGCGGCGGGCCCATCATCAAGGGGAAACTCTTCCCGTTCCTCTTCGTCACGATCGCCTGCGGCGCCATCTCCGGGTTCCACTCGCTGGTGGCCTCCGGGACCACGCCGAAGATGATCGACAAAGAGACCGATGCCCGGTTCATCGGTTATGGCGCTATGGCCGCCGAGTCGCTGGTGGGCATTCTGGCCCTGATCGCCGCCACCTCCATGCACCCCGGCGACTACTTTGCCATCAACAGCACGCCCGAGGTCTTCAGCCGGCTCGGCCTGCATACCGTGAATCTGGATGTGCTGTCGAAGGAAGTGGGCGAGAAACTTGCGGGACGCACCGGAGGCGCGGTTTCGCTGGCCGTGGGCATGGCGCAGATCTTCAAAGGGCTGCCTAAGATGGACCGCCTGGTGGCCTATTGGTATCACTATGCGGTGATGTTCGAGGCGCTCTTCATCCTCACGACTGTGGATGCCGGAACCCGCGTCGCCCGCTATGTGTTGCAGGAGCTTCTTGGCAAGGTGAACAAGAACTTCAGTAACACCGCTTGGCTTCCGGGCAATCTGATGACGACGTTCCTGGTCGTGATGGGCTGGGGCTACCTTATTTATACGGGGTCGATCTCGACTATCTGGCCGCTGTTCGGCACCGGCAACCAGTTACTGGCAACCATCGCCCTGGCCGTCTGCACCACTTTCCTGATCAACATGGGCAAAGCCAGATACGCGTGGATCACGGCGATTCCCATGTGCTTCGTGGGAGTCACCACGGTTACGGCGGGCGTACTATCCATTCACGACATCTTCTGGCCGCTTACCGCGAAGCCCGGACAGCAGTTCACCGGCTACCTGGATTCCACGCTCATGGCCATCTTCATCACCGGTGTGATTCTGGTAGTGTTCAACGCCATCCGGCGGTGGATCGCCGTGTTGAACGGTGCGCCGGCTCCGCCCGAAGCCTTCGGACCTCCGGTGGCGCCGGGCGGCGATATCCGCATGGGCTGCTGCTGAACGGCTGCAAGTTGAGAGTTGCCGGGCGATTAGATTTGATAGTCCAACACGAAGCTTTCGCGCGACTTCTTGGGAATCACTTTCACGTTGGTCGCCTCCATCACGACCAGCGAATTCGCCGGGACGCTGGATGTGAGGAAGACACTGGCGCCGACGGTGCTGCCTTCGCCGACCACGATGTCGCCGATGATGGTGGCGCCGGCATAAACCGTAACTCGATCTTCGATGGTGGGATGACGTTTGCGGCCGCGTAGCGCCTGCCCCGCGGCGAGCGATTTCGCGACCAGGCCGACGCCTTGATACATCTTGACGTGGTCGCCTATGATTGTCGTCTCGCCCACTACCGTTCCGGTGCAGTGATCCACGAAAAAGTGGGTGCCGATTTGAGCTCCCGGATGGAGGTCCATTCCGGTTCGGGCATGCGCCCATTCGGTCATGATGCGCGGGATGAAGGGGATGTCGTCGAGATAGAGCTCGTGCGCCAGCCGTTGCACCGCAATGGCCTCGATGAAAGGATACGCAACGATCACTTCTTCTTTGCTGAACGCGGCGGGATCGCCGTTGTAGGCCGCTTCGGTGTCAGTTTGGAGCAATTCCCGGACTCGCGGCAGGTTGCCCAGGAACTTGAGCGTGAGCGAGCGCGCCATATCGCACACTTCCGCGTCGCCGCATCCCGCCGGCGGGGCGTATTCGAGGCTCTTCCGGATCTCGGTTTCCAGGCGGCCAAGCACGCTTTCGAGAAGCGCGAGGGTTACTTCGCCGATTTCGGAAGAGTGGATCAGCGTCTCATCGAAAAACCCGGGAAACAGCAAGCGCAGCAAATCCACCGTGATTCCGGCGATGGCGCGCTTGGAGGGCAGGTTCTTGCCGTCCACGTGATTGATTCCACCCGCGCTCACGTAAGACGCCATCAGGCGTTCCGTCAACTGGTCCAGTGTCAACGGCACGGGGCGGCTCTCATGAACGACCGTGGCTGGGCGCAGCTCTTAAGTTCCAGCAATATTTGGCGTCTGTGCCGCACTTGCCACGAATTATACCTGAATTCGGAAGTTCGGCGATAGTTCAGGTTCAGACGTGCCGGTTCGAATTTGCGAGATCCGCCGCAAGTTGTTAAAGTTTAAAGGACGGGCCACCCTAGCTCAGTTGGTAGAGCGGCTGATTCGTAATCAGCAGGTCTCCGGTTCAAGCCCGGAGGGTGGCTCCATCTCTTCAATAACTTAGCTTCTCTTCTTCTCTCGATCGTCATACTTGTCTCGCATTTTTGTCAGCAAAAAGGGCGATTTTGCGACATTTTGTAGAATCGGCAGGTCACAGCAGAACCAGGCACGCAGCATCGGACTCGGCGCTCGCGTGAGCTTCTGACCGTGGTCCATCCGTTCGCAACCACGGCTCTGCTGGCAAGAACCGTGGGCTCATGCGTGTGCCGGTTGCCTCTGACACCGCTATGACTTACTTCGCAATCCCGCTCATCTTGGTGCTACCGTGGTGCTTTGAGCCGGCCTCGGCCCGGTGCGAAGGTCCTCATAAGCGATGTGTCGCTGCGGCCTGTGCAGCAGGGGGCCAGCCACTCGTAGTAAACAAGGAGTCAAAATGAAAAGCGTTTCTCTCCGCCCTCTCTCAATAGCCTTGCTCTTGCTGAGTGCCCCGCTGTTCGCCCAGCCGCGTCCCCAGGCCCCAAAGTCGCCCGAGATTCTCCCCGATAACCGCGTGACATTCCGGTTCTCAGCCCCGGGTGCCACAACCGTAGCCCTGAATGGAGACTGGGCCACCGGCAACCCGGCCGCGATGACCAAAGACGACCAAGGGGTCTGGTCGATCACCGTCGGCCCGCTGAAGTCCGAATTCTACAATTACACGTTTGTCGTAGACGGTATTCCCGCGCTCGACGGCAACGTCGGCCGTATTCACCGTTTCGGCACCCGCTATGAGAACATTCTGATCGTTCCGGGCGCGCTTGGCGATCTGTACGAGGTCAACGACGTCCCGCACGGTACGGTGTCGCAGGTCTGGTACAAGTCCCCCACGCTTAAACTCACCCGAAGACTTTATATCTATACGCCCCCAAGCTATGAAGACAGCAAGACATCTTACCCGGTCCTCTATCTTCTGCACGGCGCCGGCGGTGACGAAGAGACCTGGACCTCCAACGGGCGCGCCCCGCAGATCATGGACAACCTGATCGCCCAGGGCAAGGCCAAGCCCATGATCGTCGTTATGACCAATGGTAATGCCAACCAAGCCGCTTCGCCCGATCAGATTTTGCCGCCTCCCATGCCGCCCCGGTTGGCTGCGGCGCCGGGAGCGCCAGGCGGGCGGTTCAGTTCCACGATTGAAAACTACAGCCCCTTTCCCAATAGCGTCGTCAATGATGTGGTTCCATTTATCGAATCGCACTATCGGGTGATCGGCAACCGCGATAGCCGCGCGATCGCCGGTTTCTCGATGGGAGGCGCGGCTACGCTCTTCGCCGGTTTTAAAAACCTCGACAAGTTCTCCTGGATCGCCGGCTTTAGCTCCGCTGTGGTGGCATGGCCCGATGTATTCGTCCGGACGGATCCGCCGGCGGGCGCAAACCTTTCGGGCCCAGGCATCGGACAGGGAGTTGACAAGGCAGCCCTTAGTAAGCTGTTCCCGAACATCGATTCCAGCGTGAACTCCAAACTCAAAATGCTCTACATTTCCTGCGGAACTGCCGACGGGTTGATCACTTCCAATCGCCAATTCAAAGAGTGGCTCAAGGGCAAGGACGTTCGCTTCATCGATGTCGAAACGGAAGGCTACGGCCACTTGTGGAACTTCTGGCGTATCAGCTTGACCGACGTAGCCCAGCGTCTGTTTCAGTAGGAGTTTCCTGAGGGGACGCCAAGGTCCATTTCCGCTTTCTATCTGGCGCCTGAAGTCACGCGGATGGTGCCGCCTACGGGCGCCGAGGATGCAACAGCCGCGGGCGCGAGGGAATCAGCTTGATCCGCTCCGGGCAATCTCGCCCCGAGTTTTTGTCGGCAGTCTTGTCAGCAGGAGAGTTCAGTCTCGTGTGTTTTCCACAGTTTTCAGAAGTCTCGCGGAGTCGTCAATTATGCTCAAAACCGGCCAAAAACGAGAAACATAATGATAGGTGAGACTTGACACGGGTGGTTTCGTAATCAGCAGGTCTCCGGTTCCCGAGGACGTTCAGCCCCGCCGTCAATTGCGCCGCATCGTCGCCACTCATCGCGGCAAGATACCAGCGTTCACCCGAGAGGACGACGCTTTCATCCCACACCGTCGGAATTTCGCGCAGGAACTCGATTCCAGCCTGTCCGCGATAGTTCTTCGGACTGTCGCACAACACCAGCAACGGACTCGGATAAACCACCGTCATCGCCAGTTGGCGCGCCCGGGCGCCCATGACTTCCGCAGGGACGGTGGTTTTGAAGTCCATCGGACCGAGCACGGCGCGGGTGAACGGCAGCGTGGCTGTATGCGTTAGCGTGCATTGTGTGCCGGGGAGTTTGTTGAATTCGTTACGCGATCGTCTCACGCGTCTTCGACTCCGGCACCGGCGAGCTTCCGATCCCGGTAAACCGCACCGCTCGGATCGTGTAACAAGGCAGCCGAAATGGGAATCATTGACACGCGCCACGCCGCAAGCGTATCGTGAGAAACGTTTACTTAAACGGTAACTATGAGCGTTCCAATCGATTCTTCCATTGACCGCCGGCTTGGGTCCGACGACCCGATCGTCATCACCGGCGCCGGCGGGTTCATCGCCGGTGCGCTGACTCGCTATTTCCACGATCTTGGCTACACGCGCATCCGTGCCATCGACCGCAAGCCTTTGCCGGAGTGGTACCAGCATGTCCCGGGCGTGGAATGCCTTTCCCTGGATCTGAGCGAGAAGGAGAATGCCATCCGCGCCGTCGAGGGTGCGGTGGAGGTCTACAATCTCGCCGCGGATATGGGCGGCATGGGTTTCATCGAGCGTTTCCGGGTGCAGTGTCTGCGCAGCATCCTGATCAACACGCACTTGATAGAGGCCGCCTGGAGGGCCGGCGCACAGCGCTATTTCTATTCCTCGTCGGCGTGCGCTTACAACACCGACCTGCAGAAGGACCCGAATGTCCGCGCGCTGAGAGAGTCCGATGCCTATCCGGCGATGGCGGAACGCGGCTACGGCTGGGAGAAGTTGATCTCGGAGATGTTCTGCCAGGAGTACTGGGTGGAGCGCGGCCTGGAGACGCACATCGCCCGCTTCCACAACATCTACGGACCCAACGGCACGTGGTTCGGCGGCCGGGAAAAGGCTCCCGCCGCCATTTGCCGCAAGGCGATCGAGGCCCTCGACTCGGGCCGGCACACGATTGAGATCTGGGGCGACGGCACGCAAACCCGGAGTTTCTGCTACATCGCCGACTGCGTCGAAGGCATTGACCGGATCATGCACTCGAAAGACCTCATCGCCACCCCGATCAATCTGGGAACGAGCGAGCTGATTGCAATCGGCGACCTGGTCACCATGGTCGAGGAGATCGCTGGAGTGCACCTCGCGCGCACCTTCGATCCGGACGCGCCGAAGGGCGTCGCAGGCCGCAACAGCGACAACACTTTCATCAAGCAGGTCCTCGATTGGGAGCCCCGGACCCCGCTGCGCACCGGCATGGAGCAAACTTATGCCTGGATCGCCACGCAGTTCGCGGACCGCAAGGCCGGCCGGCGCGTGGTTACGGACTAAAATGCACGTCGAACCCCGGATCGCCGCGCGGGGGCCGCTGGGCCTTGAATCGCTCATTGGGAGCGTCCCTCACCGGGTGGCTTTGGCCGGCGGCTGGATTGACCAGCCCTTCGTTTCAAGCCGCAATCCGTCGCCGCCCGGTTCCATGGTGGTGGTCGGCCTCGAGCCCGATCGCTGGTTCATGGAGCGCGCCGGGATGGCAAGCGGCACGCGCCGCGTGGCACTGCGACTGTGGAGCGGGGTGCTGCCGAACCGTCCGCGCGAGGAGCTTGTCCGCGAGCTCTACCACGCCGAAAACCATGGCAAAGCCGAGCCCTCCGGGTCCCAGGACATGGTCGGTCTTATCTACCCGGGGGTGAGCCGCCTCGATTACGACGCGGCCTTCGAGGGCGGCTTCTTCCCGGCGCACGTCGAGTCCAATTGCCATCCCGCCATTGCTCGGTGGCTGGAGCGGGTGCTTCAGTTCGTGCCGGTGAATCAGCGCCCCGAGGGCTACAATCCGCTGGGTGTGAAGAACCTGGCTCCGGAGTGGATTGGACGCCTGGGCCAGACCGGCAGGGATTGCTACGACGCCATCCTCCGCCAGGATGTCGCCGCCCTGGGGGCTTCCATGAACGCCTGTATGGAGTGCTGGGAGGCTATCCTCCCGCACACCGTTTGCCACCCCACGATTCAAATCGATCTCAAAGCCCTCCTGGCTAACTTCCGGGCCCGCTACCCCGGCGCCATGTACTCCGGCTGCGGAGGCGGCTACCTGCTGGTGGTCGCGGAGGAGGACGTCCCGGCCAGCTTCCGGGCGCGAATCAGAACCCAATAGCGGAGGAGGAATTCAGATTGTGCTCAAAACCGGCATCCTCAACCCAGCCATCAATTCGTTGCTCAGCCGCGTCCGTCACACCAACACGCTGGTCGTCGCGGACCGTGGATTCCCCTTCTGGCCGCAGATCGAGACGGTGGACATCTCGCTCATCGACGACGTACCGCGGGTTCTCGATGTGCTCGCCGCGATCCGCCAGAATTTTGGGTTGGGAAGAGCCTTCATGGCGGAGGAGTTTCGGGCGCAGAACGACGCGGCCACGCGGAGCCGTTTCGAACAGGTGCTGGCCGGGGTTCCGCTGATTTACGAACCCCATGTCGAGTTCAAGAAGCGGGTACCGCAGGCGATCGGGCTGATCCGCACCGGCGACACAGTCCAGTACGCCAACATCGTTCTGGAATCGGCGTAGTGGGATGGGGCAATGCGCCAGCCATGGCAATGCCCCCCGGGAACTGCCCATGGAAGGAGCGCGTAATGCGAATGAACACTCTCATATTCACTGTGCTGCCGGGGGCCCAAGCCGCCTGGGCGCCCGACGCCTCCGGTCTGACGGTCGAACTGCCCACCGGACGCCGCAACGACTGCGCTTTCGTCTCTCGTATCCGCCAATGAACATGCCTACCGTCAGTTGGGATTATCTGGTTCTAACGGCGTCGAACGCCGCGCAGGCCAACGCCTATGAGTTTCAGTTGCAGTTGCGCCGCCAATACGGGCTGCTGCCACAGGTGCGCGAAACCCTGGTGGTCTCCGATCTCGATGGCCGGCGCATCGGCAGCGGGGGCAGCACGCTGTTGTGCCTGGTCCGTATCGTCGAGATCGAGCGCCGCCGGTGCGGACGCGGCGAGGGAGTTGCCGCCATCCTGCGCCGGCTTCGCATCCTGATCGTGCATGCCGGCGGCGACTCCCGCCGTCTCCCCGCCTACGCTCCGTGCGGCAAGATCTTCGTTCCCCTGCCCACCGACTCTGGCGCGCCCGTGCCGGCGACCCTGTTCGACCGTCTGGTGCCCGATTTCCTGGCCCTTCCACCCGGCGCCGCCGGACGCGGGCAAGTGCTCGTGGCGGCTGGCGATGCGCTGATCCGCTTCGATGCCAGCCAGGTCAGTTTCTCCGCGCCCGGCCTGGTCGCACTAGCCTGCTATGCAACACCGGAAGAGGCCAGCCGGCACGGAGTGTTCTGCATGGGAGAAGGCGACGCGGTGTCCGTCTATCTGCAAAAGCCGCCCGTTGCCGAGCAGCAACGGATGGGCGCGATTAACCAGGCGGGCCAGGCTGCGCTCGACGTAGCCGTGATGAGCCTGGACGCAGCCGCCGCGGAGGCGCTGCTCGGCGCGTTCGGGGTAGCGGAGGGTCCTGGCCGCGAGTTCGACTTTTCGGCCGAGGCGCGCCAGCGCATGCTCGACGATGGAATCGATCTGTACCGCGAAGTCTGCTGCGCCCTAGGCAGCGCAGCCACGCTCGATCACTACGTGCGGAGTGCGCGCTTCAGCGGCTCACGTTGGCCGGACGAAGCGCTCGGCCGCCTCTTCCCGGCGCTGAATCGTGTTCCGCTGCACATGCAGATCGTCCCGTCCTGCCGGTTCCTGCACTTCGGCTCGACCCGCCAGTTGGTCGAAAGCGGCCTGACTCTGGTCGCCGAGGATCGGGGCGCGCCCCCCTCGCCAACCGTGCTTGCGGTCAATTGCCGCATCGCGCCGCAGGCCCGCATCCGCGGCCGCGATTCCTGGCTCGAAGCCTGCCGGATCGGCGCCGACGTCGAGTTGCCCGGCGAAAATGTTCTGGTGGGCCTCGACGTGGATGCGCCGCTTGCGCTGCCCCGCGGCGCCTGTCTGGAGGTGCTGCCTGGACGAAATCGCGCCGGCGAAGACGTCTGGTTCGTCCGCTGCTACGGCATCCGCGACACCTTCAAGGACGGCCTGTTCCGTGGGTCTGCGCCGCTCGATTGGCTCCGCGCCGTGGGCCTGGACGCCGAGGAAGTCTGGCCCGGCGTGAGTGATCGAGCGGAGCGCTCGCTGTGGAATGCGCGCGTGTTCCCCGCGGAGCGGTCGGCCTCGCACTTCCGGCGGTGGCTGTGGATGTACGCACCGGAAGCGGCCAGCGCGCAGGAGTTGCAGGCGTTCCGGGCCGCCGACCGCTACAGCGCCGCCGATATCGCGCTGCTGGCGAACCAGGAGGCGTTTCACTCCCGAAGGCTGGATATATGGAGGAGTCGTTCACCCAAGCCATGCGCCACGCATTGATTCCGGCAGGTGGTTCCGAACGGGCGGAGCGTCCTGGCCGCAGCCGACGGCCGGCTGGAGGGCCTCTTCAGTCGGCGATACTCCTGGCGGCATCGCGGGACACACCACCCGCTTGCCCCTGTGGACCGGTAGTGGAATTGCGGCCATGACTGTCCGAATGAAGGACATTGCGCGCGAACTTGGAGTGTCCGTCGTCACCGTCTCCAAAGTGCTCCGCAATCACAGCGACATCGGACGGCGGACGCGGGAGCGCGTTCTCAAGCGGATCAAGGAGTTGAACTACCGCCCGAATCCCGCCGCGCGGGCGCTGGTAACCGGACGGACACGCATGATCGGACTGATCGTGCCCGATTTGGTGCACCCATTCTTCGCCGAGGTGGCGAAAGGCCTGTCCCGTGTCCTCCGCAAACGGGAGTACACTCTGATGATTTCGTCCTCCGAGGAGGATCCGGCTCTCGAACAGTACGAGATCGATCAGTTGCTGGACCGCCGCGTGGACATACTGATCGTCGCCTCCACGCAGCGGACTACCGGTAGCTTCCGCCGCCTCGAGAAGCAGGGCACGCCATACGTCCTGATTGACCGCCGCTTTGCAGGCCTGCCGGCGCACTTCGTGGGGGTCGATGACAAGCGGGTCGGTGAACTGGCGACGCAGCACCTGATCGACGCCGGATGCCGTCGCATCGCTCACATTCGCGGGCCCGAGGTCAGCACGGCGCTGGGCCGGATCGAGGGATACCGCCGGGTTCTGTCGCGGCGCGGCCTGACCATGCCGCCTGCGTACGTAGTTTCTCCCCGATCGAGCGACGACGCCGGGGACATGAGCGGCCATGCGGCCATGAAAGTCCTGCTCGAATTGAGCCCCTTACCCGACGGCGTTTTCTGTTACAACGATCCGGCTGCGGCGGGGGCGCTCAAGGCCATCCTGGGGGCGGGTCTGCGGGTTCCCGAAGACATCGCCCTGATTGGCTGCGGGAATGTCCACTACTCGGCGCTCCTGCGCGTGCCGCTCAGCAGTATCGATCAGGATTCAGCCGGCATCGGGGAGCGGGCGGCGAAACTGGCATTGAGCGTGGTTGAAGCCAAGACTCCTCCCCCGCGGTCGAAGACGGTGCTGCTCGGCCCCAAATTGGTCGCGCGCGAGTCGACCCGGCGTCCGCCGGCCTCCCACTAGCAAGATCCGCCCGACCCGGCTAACTGGCGTCGGCAAGCCGCAGCGCAGCGGAGGAAGACCCGCTCCGGAGCTCCGGAACGAGGTGCCCGGAAGCGGAGTTTCCGGGCCAGGGCGATGGTTTCGGCCGGCTTCTACTCGAACTTCAATTCGCGGCGGCGGGCTCTTTCCAGGTAGCCCGTAATCCGGCGATCGGCCGCTGTGTCGTTCCTGCGCCTGGCTGAGGCCAGCGCCCTTTCGAACGCCTGGATCGCCTCCGGGAACTTGCCCTGCACGATGAGCGCTTCGCCCAGCGCCTCCTCGCTGGCCCGGCTGGGCGGGATGTGCATCAACTCCAGCCCGCGGCGCACCCACTCTTCGGCCTCGGCACCGCGGCCGGAACGGGACAACAGGTCGGCGTAGTCGAAAAACGGAATCAGGGCGGTCGGCGTTCCGCCCACCTGGACCATCTCTTCGACCGCCGCCTGGGTGCGCGCCAATCCCCCTTCGCGGTCGCCGTTGCGGAACTCCGCCCTGCCGAGCGCCGAGCGGCTGAACCGCCCCTGGGGCGACGACGCGCCGTAGGTCGCGATCGCCAGGTCGAAATGCTTGCGCCGGTAGAGCAGCCCGTTCTTCCAATCGTTCCGCCGTTCCGCGCTCATCGCCAGCGCCCAGTAGACCCGGATGGTGTCCTCCGCGCTGTGCGGGTATTTCGCGTCGTCGTCCAGGAACTGGCGGCAGTACCCAAGCCCGTCGTCTTCAAACGGGCTATCGACCAGCACCAGGCAGGCCCAGGATCGCATTACCAGGCAATCGTCGCCCGAGATCTCGCAGCCGCGCTTCACCAGCTCGTGGTATTGCCCGGCCATCTCCGCGGGGATGGCGCGTCCTTCCACGATCAGGAGGTTTCGGTGCGTCGCCAGGTACAGCATCAGCGCCGTCAACACCGTCTCGCGGTCGTAGCTCAGCTCGTCGCGCGCGATGGTGTAGCCTTTCCACGCCGCGGCATCGGCCTGCTGAGTCTGCTTACCTTCGAGGTTCATCAGCCCGACCGAAGCGAACGCCTCCAGGTATCGCACGCGGGCCGACGCTCCCGGCCGTGCCGCCAACTCGCGCACCCGCTCTACCTGTGCCTGCGCCGCCGGCAGATCCCCGAGATACTCGAACGCAGACGCCAGCGGGAAGCGGACGGTCGCCTCAAGCTGCGGCTCCGCCGCCAGAGGCAGGCGATCGATGGTCCGAGCGGTCGCGTAGATGAACTCGCCCATGGTGGCGTTCCTGCTCGTCCCGGAACCGCCGCCGAGCAGGTTCGCATAGAAACCCATGGCGGTGTTGGCGCGTATTTCGTCCTTGCGCGCGGCCTCGCGTTGGCGGTACGTGTACACGCTGCTGGCGGCCAGCACCAGAATCAGCGCCGCCAGCAGCGACGCGGTGATCCAATGCCGGCGCAGGAGCCGCCGCGTCCGGTAGAAGATCGACGGCGGGTGCGCGATCACGGGCTCGCCGCTCTGCCAGCGTCTGACGTCCTCGGCCAGTTGCTCGGCCGAAGAGTAACGCTCAGCCGGTGCGGCAGCCAGGGCCTTGCGCGCCACGCGATCCAGGTCGCCCGCCAGCGGCCGCGGCAATTTCACTTCGCCGCCGGCGCCGCTCAGCCGGCTGGACAAGTCCGCGCCAAAGGCCTTCTCGCCCGCCACCAACTCGTAGAGCACCGCGCCCAGCGAAAACACGTCGCTCAGTGTCGTCGCCGGCTCGCCGCGCAACTGCTCCGGGCTGGCATAACCCGGCGTGATCATCGCGAAGCCGGTCTGGGCCATGGTTTCTTCGCCCATCAGTTTCGCGGCGCCGAAATCGAGCAGCTTGACCTGCCCCTCGCGATCCACCAGGATGTTCGACGGTTTGATGTCGCGATGCACGATCAGGTTCTGGTGCGCCCACTGCACGGCGGCGCAGACGGCGCGGAACATTTCGAGCTTCCGGTCCAGGCTGGCCGGGAAGCGGTCGATCGGCACGCCATCGACGTATTCCATCACGATGTACATCTGGCCATCGCCGGTGATGCCGCCATCGAGCAGACGCGTGATGTTGGGATGGTTCAGTTTCGCCAGAATCTGCCGCTCGCGGCGGAAGCGCTCGCGGAATTCCTCGGTCTCCAGGGGCAGGCCGATCAGCTTGACCGCCGCAGCCATCTGGAACGCCCCGTCGGCGCGCTCGGCGAGGTAGACGCTGCCCATGCCGCCGCGGCCCAACGGCCGGATCAGCCGGTAGTGGCCGAAACGGTCCGCCGGTAAGGGCGCGGAGCTTTCGGACTCCGCCGCCGATGAAGACGCGCTGTCCTGGGCGGCGCCGGGACTGTCCTGATCGTGCAGGGCGTCGAGCAGAGACCGGACTTCGTCCCGTATGGCCGGATCGGAATCCTGTTCGGCCAGCCAGGCGGCGCGGACATCCTCCGGCCGCTCGAGCGCGGCGTGGAACAGTCCCTCGACTCGCCGCCACCGGTCGGTCGTCATCGCCCCTGGATCTCCCTGGGCCGCAGTTCGCGGAACAGCCAGGCTCGCGCCATGGTCAGATCGCGGTCCACGGTGGCCTTGGAGAGCCCCAGGATATCCGCCGCCTCTTTGGCGCTGACGCCCAGATAGACGCGAAGCTCGAGTACCTTGGCTTTGCGCTCATCGAAAGCTTCCAGTTTCGAAAGCGCCATATCGAGATCGGCCATGTCCCTGTCGCGCCGCCCCAGCCAGGCCATTTCCGCAACTGAAGCGAAGGCCATGGACAGGGTGCGCTTCTCGGCCAACCGGCGGCGGGCATGATCGGTAAGAATCGAGCGCATCACGCGCGCGCAGAAGCGGTAGAAGTGCTCGCGGTCGTCCCATTCCGCCCGGCCTCTTCCGGCCAGCCGCAAGTAGAGCTCACAAATCAGTGCCGTGGGCTGGAGGGTGTGGTCGGGCCGCTCCGACCGCATCAGCGCGCCGGCGATTGTGCGAAGACGGTGATAGGCCAGCGGCAGAAGCTGACGAAACGCTTCGTCGCGGCCTTTGCCCCACTCCTCAAGCAGCAGCGTAATGTCTGGATCTTGTGCGCCTTGCGGAGAATGAGCCATCGCGCTCGCTTCGGGAACAGTATATCAAGTCAAAGACCTCCTAAACTCCGCTTGCGGATGGCTCGGCGGCTGGTTCCAGTACCGCCGCAACCGGCCTTTTGCGAGTCTCCGTCCGGCTGTGTGAGTCATTTTGCCGCCCGGTTTCGCTTTATGGTCGGTACCGCCCGGCCTCAGCCCGAAAGGAGTTTACCGACCATGAGACGACTCATACTGATCGCTCTTCTGCCGATCTGCGGCCTGATTCAAGCGCAGACCTGGACCCCGCGCGTGAACTTCGGCGCCAGGCTCGAACCGAAAGGCGTCATCGTGCACGGCGCCGGCCAGGAACCCCCCGACTTCGCCGCATACTGGAACACTATGCCCGTCGGCCGTCAACCGCAGGTCTATATGTGGTACCAGGACCTCGATACCATGTCTCCCGGCTGGACTGCCAACCTGAAGGCGCAACTGCAGGCCTATCCCGGAAGTTTTCTGATTCCGCAGATCGGCGTCAGCCTCACCAACGGCGCCAACGCACACTACGAAGCGGACGTGGCGGCCGGCAAGTACGATACGCAAATCGCTAACCTGGTGAGCGGTCTGCGCGCGCTGGCCACGCCGGTCTACCTGCGCATCGGCTATGAATTCAACGGCGTCGGCTGGAACGGATACCTGCCCGCGCCTTATGCACAGGCGTTCATCCGCATTGCCAAGGCGCTGCGCGCGGCCCCCGATATCGAAGTGGCCACGGTCTGGGACGCCGAGGTCGATGGCGCCACCGACTTCATGGATTACTATCCGGGCGACGACTACGTCGATTGGTTCGGCATGAACATCTTCAACGGCACCTCGTTCTCGAACCCCATTCTGCCCACCTTCATGAGCCTGGCCGACGCGCACAAAAAACCGGTCATGATCGGCGAGACGACACCCGTCGGAGTCGGCGCGCAGCAGGGCTCGACGAGCTGGACGCAATGGTTTGCGCCGTTCTTCGGTTACCTCCAAGCCACTCCCGAGATCAAGGAATTCAACTATATCGATTGCGACTGGAGCACCACGCAATGGCCCACTTGGGGCGATTCGCGCCTGCAACTCGACACCGCCGCTCCAGTACGCAGCCAGTACATCGCGCAGTTAGGCGATCCGGCCGTTCTCAGCGGCGCGAGCGAGAGCGCTTTCCGAAAACTGCTCGGCTACAACAACGCCACCCCGCCGCCGGCGGTGTCCGACCTGAAAGCCTCCGTCGATTCCAACGGAGTCGTGACTCTCACCTGGACCCCGGTGACCGATCCGTCGGGCATCGCGCGCTATTACATCTACCGCAATGGCACGCTGCTGGATTTCACGCTGGCGCCGCCCTACACGGACACCAGCGCCGTGGCGGGGACGCCCAGCTATGGCATCGCGGCGATGGACCGCGCGGGAAACCTGAGCGCGGTCTCGCCAGCGCAGAGCCTCGCCCTGAGTCAAGTCCAGACGCTGGTCAACGGCGGCTTTGAGAACGGGACCCTGGGCTGGACTCTTGAGAACGATGCCGCCACGGTCTGCGCCGGCACGTTGACAGCCGACACCACCAACCCGATCGATGGGACGGCCTCGGGGGCAGTCACCGTGAGCAAGAGCGACGGCACCAACTGGCACCTGCAAGTGGAGCAGTACTTCCAGATGACCAAGGGGTTGACCTATACCATCAGCTTCAAGACCCGCGCCAGCGCTTCGGTTCAATTGCCGCTGATGATCCAGCAGAACGGCGGCGCCTACACCGTCTATTACCAGGCCAATTTCACCGCCTCGCCGACCGTCGCTTCGTACCAGCATACGCTCACCGCCACCGACACCCAGCCGGTGAAGCTGTCGTACGAAGTGGCCGCTATCGGCAGCGTGACGCTGTGGCTGGACGACGTCTCGGTGGTGGAATCGCTGGGGACGGCGAACCCGCCGCCGGACCTGCTGGCCTCGGGGGTGACGAGCGGCGCCAGTTTCCTGCCGGCCATCGCGCCGGGAGGCTGGGTGGCGATCAAGGGCGGCAACCTCGCGCAGGTGGCATCGGACACGTGGGACAAGTCCATCGTGAGCGGCAAGCTGCCCACGTCGCTCGATGGCGTCGGCGTCAGCGTCGGCGGCCAGCCGGCGTACGTCTACTACGTCAGCCCCGGCCAGATCAACGCCGTAGTGCCGAACATAGCCGCGGGGCAGACCACGCTCAGCGTGACTACCCCGACCGGTCAGACAGGTGCGGTTGCCGTCAACGTCGGCACTCAGGCGCCCGCGTTTTTTCTGTGGCCCGGGAATCAGGCGGTGGCCACGCGGCAGGATGGCAGCTACGCGGTGAAGGCCGGCACGTTCAGCGGTGCTACCACCGCGGCGGCGCATCCCGGCGACGTGATCGTGCTATGGGGCACGGGTTTCGGCGCCACCACGCCGGCGGTCGCGTCCGGAATCCTGACCCCCAGCGACAAGTTGTACAACTGCGACCCGGTGACAGCGACGCTCGGAGGCGCGGCCGTCACGGTCTACGGCTGCGCGCTGTCGCCGGGTTGGGCGGCGCTCTATCAGGTCGCGATCCAGGTGCCATCGACGCTCGCCGCCGGAGACTACGCGCTGAAGGTCGTAATCGACAACGCGAGCTCGCCCGACGGCGTGATTCTTTCTATCGCGCCATAGGCTGGGCGGAATTGGCAACCGCGCTCCGCGAGCGGCAACTTCCGCAACTGCACGCCGGACTCGTTGGCCTGGCGCCGTGCCGAGGGCGACCGTGAGCGAGTGCGGCGAAGAAGTCGGCCCGTTCCGTTCGATCGCGCCTTACCGCTACTCGATGGCGGTGACCTTCCCGCCGGCGAACGTGACCTTTACGTCTTTGTAGACGAAGATCTTCTTGGTCGGCAGATCGACGATTCTGGCGGGTTGACCGAGGGCCGCGGTCACCTCTTCGGGGCTTTGGCCCAACTTGACGGTGGCCGTCGCCGAACCCGCGGGTTGCGCGGCCGGCGCGCGTGCCGGGACCTGTCCGAAGGCGTCCGCGGGACCGCCGGAGACAACCTCGTTGAGCGCGTCCTTCTCGGCTTGATCGGCGGCTTGCGCCTGTTGGTTGATTTGGGCGGCGACATTGGGCTCGGGTGGCGGAGCGGCCGCGGCGAATCCCGCTTTCACCGGCGCGGCGGTGGCGGACATGGGAATCGCAGGCAAACCGCCCTTGCCCTGCTTGGATTGCAGGTCCGCCATTCCCTGGTCGATCAGTTCGCGCATGTGGTTCTGCATGTCCTGCAGGTCCGTAAGCGGCACGGTTACCCGCGCGCCGGCGCGGCACTCCGCACCGCCTTTGTTCGACAGCACGGTGAGTGTGGCGGCGGTCGCGTCCGGAGCCGGGGCGCCGGCCAGTTGCAGCGCATCGCCGTCGCTCAGGGCGCACTCCGCGCCCGCGGTATCCACTACATCGATCTCGCGGCCGGCCACGAAGACGTGGCTCTGGTTGTCGGTTAGCATGCGCTGAATGCCGCTGGAGGCGGGATCGGGATCGGCGTTCTGTGCGTTGGAACGCGCCTCGACGTTTTCGAGCGCGATCTGGCGTTGGACCTCGGCGGCGATCTGGTCCTTCACCTGTGGCGTGAGCCGAACCGCGCCGCTCGTCTGGCTGGCGGCAAGCGCCTGCGCCTGGCTTGCCCCGGCCGCATCCGCGCGGGCCTGGTAGGACGCCGCCAGGCTGGTCGAAATCATGTAGTCCGTCAGCCATGCCGAAGCGCTCGGGTAAACCGGGTAGGGCGTAAAGTAGAATCCATAATAGCCGTACCACGGAGCCGCGCCCCATCCCCAGGAGTAGGCGACGGGCGCAACCCACGGATTGTAGGCCCAGCCGTAGAACGCCGGCGCGTAGTACAAAGCCGGAGCGTAGACGTCCAGATACAGACCCCGGTACGGATAGCGGCGGTAGAAGCGGTCGTAGGCCCTGCCATGTTCGTAGTAAGTCCGGTGGCCGAACTCATGTCCCCCGTGCATGTAAGGACGCTGCACATAGCCACGGCCGCCGCGTTCGGCGACCACGCGCGAATGATCCGGCCGCTCCACGGCGACGCGCCGGTTCCCGCCGAGTCCATGGTGTATGTCCATCCCGCGGCCGGCGACGTGCACATCGCTGGGTTTCCCGCCGGAGCGCATGCGCACTTCGGCGCCGCTCTTGGTCTGGACCGTTCTGGTGCCGTTCGGCGTGCGCGAGGCGCCGAGCGAGCCGCCGCGGCCCACTGCCGGGCTTGCCGCTCCTCTCGCGGCGGGCGTGGCTCCGGCGCCGCGGCCGCTGGTGGTAGTTGTTGTGGCCGCCGTCCCGCGGCCGCCGGTGGTAGTGGTGGTGGTGGGACCGCGCCCCGCGGGCGAGGCCGTGGTTGGCCCCCGTCCCGCCGCTGGAGCGGAAGTCGTGGGGCCCTTGCCCGCCCCGGTGGTGGTGGTGGTGGTAGCGCCACGGCCGGTTGTCCCTTTCGCGGCGCCGCTGCTGGAGGCGGGCTTGGCGGCCGGCGCGCCGGCGGGCTTGGACGGTGCGGCAGCGGGCTTGGATGCCGCGGCGGGCTTAGATGCCGCATGTGCAGCATAAGGCGCCATCGCAAGCGCCACAATTCCCAGATAGACAATCGCCCGGGCGATCTTATCGGCGTTCGGCTGACTCATGACCTTCTCCTGTTCGCGAAAGACTCATCGGTGTAACTTACTGCACGTCGGTAACTTTGTTATTCACAAAGGTAATCTTGAGATCCTTGTAGGAATAGATCTCCTTGGTCGGCAACTTGATCACCCGCTGCGGCTGCCCGAGACTGGCCACCACCTGCTCGGCGGTCATTCCGAGCTTGATAGTCGGCGGTTCCGCAGGAGGCGGCGGTGGCGCGTCGATGGGCGGCGGCGGAGCCTCGCCGGCGCCGGGTTGCGGTTGAAACGCCGCCTGACCCGGCCGTACCGGCGCATTCCCCTGCGCCGCCCCTGGGTCCCCGGCCGCCGGCGCGGCTGGTGGTGGGGGATCGGCTTTGAACACCTGCGCGACCATGGCTTCCACTTCCGCCGGCGCCGGCAAGGCTCCTTTGGCGAGAGGGAACGTCAAGGTGGCCTTGTAGCGCTCGCCGGCGTAGGCATCGGTATAGAGTTCGAAGACGACTCCGCCGTCCTTCACGTCGATGTTGGTTACCCAAAGCTTCTGACCTGCCAGGAAGACCTTGCGCTTCATGGCAACGCCGATTGCGCGGCCGCAGGTGATCTTGGCCATGGTGCCCACGGTGATCTTCCCGTCCTTGAAAGTGTTCGGGCAAACGCTTCCCGTACTCAGGCCAACCGTTATCAGGTTGTCCTGCTTCAATGTAAGGATGGACCCCGCGGTGACGATATCGGACTTATCGTCGTTGGTTTGCGTGGGCACATACAGCGCCTCGAGCCGCTCCAGAATCGCCCCCTTCGAGCGCGCTTCCTGGGCAGAGCCGGAAATCGAAAGAGCCGCGGCCAGAACCGCGACGTGGAATGGGCGTTTGACGCAGTAAGTCTGTAACATTGAAATCCTTTCAGTTCTGCACCGCGATGTAGAGCGCCTCGGTTCCCGCGACGCCGCCGAGCGTTAAGGTCAGCGGCACCGTGTCGCTGGCCACCACGTTCGGCACCACCAGGTTGAATTGGTACAGTCCGACGGCGTTTGGCGCCAGCCCGTCGTACTTGACCGTGGCTTGAACTTGCCCGAACAGAACGTTCAACGGCGCCGCCAGCGTATTGGTTTGCTGCACGATCTGGCCCGCCGGCACGCTGGGCGTCACCGTTCCGAAGCCGATGCCGTAGAGCGTGATGACGTCGCCAGGCTGGGCGCGCCGCGAAGCCACGCCCGCAATGGCGCCGGGCGGAAGCACGAAGGTCGCACCATCGGAGAACAGCGCCGCGAAGTACTGCTTCCCGCCGACGAGGAACGAGGATGGCGCAAGCAATCCCGGCTCCTGTCCATTCACCGTGATGGTGGAGGCGGAACTCGAGCCTGCCGAGGTGCTGACAACTACAGGCTGCGAGCCCGAGGCGACGCCCGAGGGCACCTGTGCGTTGACCTGGGTGGGGCTGATGTAGTCGAGCAAAACACTCGTGGCCGGACCACCGTCGCCGGACCCGGGCTGACCGTCGGATACCGCGCCCGCCACCGTGGTAATCGTGTATCCCTGTCCCAGGCACGCGACCGGAATCGCCAGCGAGGCCACGGCCACCGCTCCGAGCGGCCCAAACCATCGCTTGCTTATCCAAACTCGCTTCATCGGTTTGCTGCCTCCTATCCTGGTCAGGCGAGCGGGCCGCTTCTTGTGACACGAAATCGCGCCGCCCGGCTCATCCGGTACACCTGTCTATGCCCAACAGCGAGGCCGCATTACGGAGCGGGTCGAAATTTCGCCGCGGGCCGCTGAGCGCTCCGGCCGGGTCCGTGACTTAAGTTAAGTCACGGAGGATCTGTAAGTGGTTGAAAACAGGAGGCCTGCCAATTTCCGATGACTTAAATTAAGTCATGCCCGACACACGGCATCGATTTCGTCTCACAAACCAGCCGCCTCCCGTCCTTTCCCCAACGAGGAGATAAAGACGAGGAGACAAAGAATGGATACGATCATCCCCAGGGTGTTGCCCGGTTCCCGCGGTGTGTGAGGGCCTCGATCCATCCGCCACACTGGCCAAGTGCAGGACGAAGTCCTTCCCGGGAATGCGATCTGGCAGATGCTGCGGCTCTACGCCGTCGCAGCGGGCGTCCACGGCATCGCGCCACATGACTGTCGAAGAAGAGCTGCGAAACCGTGGCACGCCTCCGTCCAGACCAACGAGTGTGACGGGATCAAGCTGGAGGCGCCCGGAGCGGCGGTGGGTGCGCGCCTGTTGGGCTGCGTCGGGGTTGGAACCGGCGCCACCGGTGGAAGTGGCGAAGATGTCGGCTGAATTCCCGGGAGTGTTGCGGGGCGGCACATCGACATCGAGTCCGGCGATGTGCAGCTTGACGCCGGCCGCGGCGAAGGGAGCGCCCGGCGTTTTGAGCTTCCCGATGAGTTCGATGGCGGCTTGGCGCCTGGCTTCGTGGGCGAATTGGGAGTCCGGCTATCCCAGATTAGGTGCTCGCCGACGCGGCGCCGACCCGGAAGATCCCCTGAAAAGCGTCAGCCGGCAGAGGCAAACCCCTTGCGCCGCTCAGCCAACTCGTCGGCGATCGCCTGGTTCTTCGACCGCGTGATGGGATAGAAGAGCAGGCAGACCGCGGTGGCAAAGAAGGCCACACCCGAGTAGACGCTCGCCACCAGAAGAATGCCGGTCAGAGAGTGCGCCGTCTGCGTGGCGTTGGGCACGTAGCCGTACGCATCGAAGAGCCAGGCGGCAATGGCGCCGCCGAGGGCGAGCCCGAGCCACAGCGCAAAAACCACTGCGGAGGTCACGGTGCCGGTTGCGCGGCGGCCGGTTTTCCACTCGCCGTAGTCGGCAACGTCGGCTATCATGGCCCACAGCACCGGGCAGGAGCAGCCGAACGAGAACTGGCGCAGGATTTCGGAAGCGAAGATGGCGGCCGTTCCGGTAACCGGCAGCACAAACAGAGCCGCAGCGAAAATCCCCGCGAGCACCATGCTGGCGATGAACACGCTGCGCTTGCCGAAGCGCGCCGACAATTTGGTGGAAACCGCGACGCCCACCAGCAGGGAGGCCAGGCCGAAGCCGTTGAACCAACTGAAGAGGCTCTGGTTGCCGGCGTTGTATTTGAAGAACGGCAGCATCACGCTCGAGCGCATCACGATGGCGATGAAGTAACACGTGGTCGCCAGAAACAGCGCGATCCAAGGCCCGTTCTTCAGCAGATCGGCCAGGTCCTGCCGCAGCGAGCTCTGCTGCTTCGGGTCCGGCTGAATGCGCTCCTTGGTGGACAGGAAAGCGACGATGAACAACGCGCCGCCAAGGACGGAGAAAAGCCCCATGGTCCACTGATAACCCTTGGCGCTATTGCCCTGGCCGAAGAAGGCAATCATGGGCACGGCGAGGCTCTGCACGATAAACCCGGCGGAGTTGGCGAAAATCTGCCGCCAGGAGGCGATGCTGGTGCGTTCGTCCGGGTCGCCCGTGATCACGCCGGTCAGCGACGCGTAGGGCACGTTGTTCACCGTATATACGATGCGCAGCAGAGCATACGTCACGTAGGCGTAAATGATCTTGCTGCCCGCGCTGAGGTTCGGGGTGGTGAAAGTGAGCACGCCGATGATGCCGAACGGGATCGCCGTCCACAGCAGGTACGGGCGGAATTTGCCCCACCGGGTGTTGGTGCGGTCCGCGATGGCGCCCATCACCGGATTCAAAACAGCCGCGCAGAGGCCGACCACCAGGAACATCGTCCCGGCTTGAATCGGCGTCAACCCAAAGGTGTCGGTGTAGAAGCTAAGCTGCAACGCCAGCATCGCCTGGAAGACGAAGTTAGCGGCCATGTCGCCGAGGCCGTAACCGATCTTTTCGGAAAACGAAAGCTTCTGAATCATATGTGCCCTGTTTCTTGAGGGTCCAATTCTTGAAGGTCCAATCGAGGTTGCGGGCCTACTTCGTCACCGTCAGCGTCACCTTCTGAAGGTCGGTGTCGCGCGAGGAGTTGCCGATCATGATCGAAAACTCGCCGGGCTCGACGACATATTTCATATTGACGTCCCAGAACTTCAGCAGATCCGCGGCGATCTCGAACTTGACCGTGGTGCTCTCGCCCGGCTCGAGTTCCACTCTGCTGAATCCCTTCAGCTCCTTCACCGGCCGCGTCACCGAGCTGACGAGATCGCGGATGTACATCTGCACCACTTCGCTGCCGGCGCAGCGTCCGGTGTTGGTGACATCGGCGAGCGCTTCCACCTTCCCATTCAGACCCATGCGGCTTTTCGAGAGGCGCACGTTGGCGATGCTGAAGGTGGTGTAGCTCAAGCCGAAACCGAAGGGGTAGAGCGGCGTCACCTCGTCGAACAGATAGCCGCGGCGGGCGGACGGCTTGTAGTTGTAAAAATCGGGCAGATGGCCGGCCGAGCGCGGCACCGAGATGGGCAGCTTGCCGCCGGGGTTGACGTCGCCGAACAGAACCTCCGCGATCGCGGTGCCGCTTTCCTGTCCGAGATACCAGCATTCGAAAACGGCGGAGGCCTTCTCCACCACGGGCTGGATGGCATTGGGCCGGCCATGGAAGAGAAATACGACGACCGGCTTGCCCAGTGCGGCGATGGCGTCCACCAGCTCCTGCTGGCGGCCGACCAGTTCCAGATGGGCGCGATCGCCCATGTGGTTCAAGTTCCAGGCTTCGCGCGACGTCAACTCGTTGCCGCCGATCGCGAGCACGACCACGTCGGCTTTGCGCGCCACCTTGACGGCCTCGGCGATCGCCTTTCGATCTTCGACGGGGTCGCTGGCAAAGACTTCGTCCTGCTGCCAAACGCCCGGCTGCATGATCTTGCAGCCTTCGCTGTAGAGCACTTTGACGTGCGGGCCGGCTTTCGCCTTGATGCCTTCGAGCATGGTGACTTCGACGGCCGGCGTGCCGCTGTAGCCGCCGAGCAGACAGCGATTGGCGTTGGGGCCGATGACGGCGATGGTCTTCGGCACGTTGCGATCGAGCGGCGCGATGCCGCCATCGTTCTTGAGCAGCGTGATCACGCGGCGCGCGGCCTGCAGCGCCAGTGAGCGATGGGCGTCGCAGCCCACCACGCGGCCGGCTTCTTCGGGATCGACGTACGGATCGTCGAACAGCCCCATGCGGAACTTCCAGAGCAGCATGGGCGCAACCAGATCGTCGAGATCCTTCTCTTTTAGTACGCCCTTATGCACCAACTCGACCAGATGCAGGTAGCAGTCCGGCTCGGGCAACTCGATGTTGACGCCGGCGCGGACGGCGAGCGCGCAGGATTCCTTCTTGTCCCTGGCGACGAAATGGCCGTGGGTTTCCGGGCGGTAGCCGAGTTCCCAGATGGCGTAGTAATCGGAGACGATGAAGCCTTCCCAGCCCCATTCCTTGCGCAGAACGTCGCGCAGCAGCCAGCGGTTGGCATGGGACGGCACGCCATCGATTTCGTTGTAGGAGGCCATCACGCTGATGGCGCCGCCCTTGTGGATCGCCTGCTCGAACGTGAACAGGAACGTCTCGCGCAGCAGGCGCTCGCTGACATTCGCGGGGGCGCAATTCATGCCGGATTCCGGCTGGCCGTGAGCGGCGAAGTGCTTGAGCGTGGCGATGACGCGTGTCTTGTCCCGGAAGGTGGCGTCGCCCTGAAATCCGCGCACGGCGGCGATGCCCATGCGCGACGTCAGGAAAGGATCTTCGCCGTAAGTTTCTTCGACGCGGCCCCAGCGCGGGTCGCGCGCCACGTCCACCACTGGCGTCAGCGCCTGGTGCGTGCCGCGCAGCCGCGCCTCGAGCGCGGTCATGGTGAAGAGCGACTCCACCAGCGCGGGGTCGAAGGTAGCGCCGAGCGCGATGGGTTGCGGGAAGCTGGTGCCGCCGATGGCGGCGTGGCCGTGCAGGCACTCCTCATGGAAAATCACTGGAATGCCCAGCCGGCTGTGCTCGACGAAGAACTTCTGGATGGCATTGGTGACCTCCGCCATTCCGCGCGCATCCTTGCCGCCGCCCGAGTCGCTGGGCCGGCCAACCTGCCCGAGGCCGCGCCGCTGCTTGAAGGCTTTCTTAGCTTTGGCCAGATCGAAATTGCCCTGTTCGTCGAGCAGCGTCTCGCTCTTCTTCTGCCACACGCACATCATCTGCGCGGCCTTTTCCTCGAGCGTCATGCGGGCCAGAAGATCCTTGACGCGTCTGGCCGGCGGCAGCGCGGGATTACGATAGAGGGGCGCCTTTTTCGGCGGAGAAACTTTAGAGGGGGCAGCGGGAGATGGCTTCTTCATATAAGTGCCGGAACGCCTCGCACGGATATAGTTGTAGCCAAAAACTATACCTGGATTGAAGGCCCGAAAGCAAGGAGCCGCAGTGATGTGTCGCAGTGATGCCGAAGAGATGTGCCGGAATCGGACACTCCCCAGACAGCGCCTGCCTCAGTGGTCCAGATTCCAACATGCCGAGGAAGAGGAGCGCACAGCCCCAAAGAACGCCTTGGGCACGCGTGCGACGCGGGTCTTTCAGTCGGTGCAGAGGATGTGCGAGTGGCGCCTGGGCCGGGCCCTGTTCCCCGGTGACGGCGAGATGCCCGAAGCGGTGATTCCGGTCTCGCGACTCGTTCGCTGCCTGCGAGAGGTCCAAAAGTCGATTCCGCGCTGGTCCCAGCGAGGTGGCCGCAAGGGGTATCTCGATTTTATTAGTGAGTTCTTGCCGTAGACCTCTTCCATTGGTTGGGCGGCCTCCCCAGTTGCCCGCTCCGAAGGGCTGGTTCGGATTGGGTTTCCGCGCCTACCAATTGACTCATGGCTTGAATGGCATCCATCAGGTACTCGGACTGGGCATTCAATTCAGCGGCTGCCGCGGCGCTCTGTTCCGCATTGGCGGCAACACCTTGGGTAGCCTGATTCAACTCTCCCAACGAAATGGTGACCCGCTCCACGTTGGATTGCTGCTCGCCGGCAGCGGACGCGATAGCGCCCACCGCCTCGTTCAGAGGTTTGCCGCGGCCTTCGATCTCTTTCAGCCGGCCCACTACTTCGGTGCAGATCTGAGATCCGCGAACAGTCCGGTCCAGCGCTTCGCCCACCAGGGTAGCGGTTTCTTTGGCAGCCTGCGCGCTTCGTAGAGCCAAACTACGTACCTCGTCGGCGACCACTGCAAATCCAGCTCCGGCCTCGCCGGCGCGAGCGGCTTCCACTGCGGCATTCAGTGCCAGGATATTGGTCTGAAAAGCGACTTCATCGATAGTCTTGACGATTCTGGATACGCTTTGGGTAGCCGTCCGGATCTCGCCCATGGCCTCATCCATTCTGGTCATATCCTCGGCCCCCCGCACAGCGGCGGCACTGGTTTCATCCGCCAACGACTTGGCTTGCTGCGCTCCGTCGGCGGTATGCCGGGTTTCTTCGGTGACGTTCGCCAGGGAACCGCGAATCTCATCGAGGGATGCCGCTTGTTCGGTCGCACTCTGCGCCAAGCTCTGCGATGCCGCCGCGATCTCCCTGGATGCAGACGCCGTTTCGACGCTCGACCGGTGTGTGGCTTGAACTACTTCCAAGAGTGGCTGGATGATCGACTTGCGGCCGTACCAGAAGAAGCCTAAACCGATGATCAGCCCGGTCGGCAGCATCCATAATAAGGTGGTTCGCATCGCCGCCGACTGAGCGCGCGCCGAAGCCACGTGGTCCACCTGATCCAAATGTGCCGTCAGGACGAACGCGCCGTGAATCTCGCCCGCGTGCCAGCCTTCCAAGGGAAATCCGAGCGCGTCCTTGCCGTCGTGCGTGAGGCTGGTGCCTGGGTCACCGTGGCAAGTCAGACAATCCGACGTCAATCGGATTGGCCGGGCATAGACAATCAGGTTGGCCGCCCGGTTCGCCATGAAATACTCTTCCTGCCCGGACTTCTCCAGAGAATCCAGAATCGCGGCTTCCGCGGGAGTGGGCTCATTCTGCGGATTGCGTGCATGGCGCTTGGGTACGCGGAATTCGAAACCCTCCTGACGCGCCACCTTTTCTATGGACTTCCACGCCGCGACCACCGGCACCGTGTCGTAGAGCCGGGTCTGGCGGAAATCCGGCGCACTCTTTGCTTCTTGCAGGATGGCAGCCTCGTCGAAGGAATTGCGCGCCCTCAGCGCCGACATCGACGCACGCACATTCTCCGCCGAAATCACCGCTGCCCGCATGGTATTTCGAGTCAATTCAATACCTTGGGAATGGAGCGCCATGCTTTGCACGAACAGCGCCACGACCGTACTCAGGGTCACGCTCGCGCTGGAAACCAAGATGATTTTCTTACCTACCGTCATGCCCATCGCTTCGACTCCAGATTCACGTTACGCACAGGCTCCGTCTCCGCCGAAAGAGACTGGCCCCCCAAGCCTCTCGCCGCCAGGATATTGCGACCTTGCAATGCATATCGGCAGTTTCAACGTCATCCATTAGGGCTCACACGCAATCGAGAGCGCACCGACGCCACCGCGCCAAAGCGGTAGGGCAAGGATAGATCCGTAGCTACCAGGCCGCGGACTGCGCCGGCTACGTCGCGCGAACCGTCCACCCGCACTTGTACCAGGCGCTTCGAGGAAGCGCTGCGAGGAGAAGGAAAAGTGATGGTATCCTTCGGGGAGCGATGAAAACGGCGATTGGGTTTCGGCCCGAATTTCTGGATTTCAAGCGTGGGATTCACGTGGGGAACCTGGAGGAGCGGGAGCGCATCACCCGCATTCTCAAGATTGCGTTGGAATCCCGCTACGGCGAGGATTTCGTCACCGAGCGTTGGGGCCGCGGCGTCTACTGGCGATGGATCGGCTATCTCTCGCGCGCCAATCGCGCCGCCAAGCCGGTATCGAGCAAAGTCAGTTTCGGCTGCGCCAAGTTCTTCCTGTCGATGGATACCGAAGAACAACTTTTCCAGTGCGGCATGGGAGTGGAACGCGGCTACGTGAAGGCGCCCGGCGATTTCTCTCAGTGCCAGCTTGCCGAAGATTGGGACTGGCACCGGCTGGTCCGCGCGCTGCGGCCGAAAAGCCCCATGGAACGCGAGCTCACCCGCTTGCTTCGCGAAGGATTTCAGATCCGCGGCGGCAGTTGGGAGGCCGAAGAACCCGGTTTTGCGGGGGTCGCCAAGCTGCGTAAGAGGCTCGAGGCCGCGCCCAAGAATGAGTGGGCGGGTTTCCAGCTCTTCTATCCCATGCGCGAGGCCGAGGTGCAGAGCGCCACTGGACTGGACCTGGTGGAATCCATGCTCGCCATCTTTAAGGAAGTGACCCCGGTCATGAATCTGTGCATGCAGACCAAGTTGCGCGCGCCGAAAATCGCCGACGAAGGGTAGCCCGCCGGGGCGGCTTGGGCAGACTGGTCGGCAGGCCGATGGAAATCGGCCGCAGGGTGAAAACCTGCCCCACATAACGCTTCTTGCGGGGCTCAACCTCCGCCGCGCCGATCTGCGAACCTTATCTTATGCCCGTCTTTCAAAAGAGCCTGCATTTCTCTACCAAGGGGCGCTGCGACGTGGTCGATATCAGCGCGCGCGTGGAGCGCATTGTCGCGGAAAGTGGCATCGAAACCGGCGTCGTCAACGTCTCGGGCATCGGCTCCACGCTGGGCATTACTACGCTCGAATTCGAGTCCGGGTGCGTTGCCGACCTGAAACGCGCGCTCGAAACCATGGCCCCCTCCAACACCAATTACGCGCACAATGCCCGCTGGGGCGATGAGAACGGATACTCGCACCTCCGCAGCGCGCTGATCGGAACCGCCAAGAGTTACCCCGTAGTCCACGGCAAGGTTGGAACCGGTACGTGGCAGCAAATTGTGTTGTGCGATTTCGACGACCGTCCACGCGAGCGCGAGGTGGTCGTCACCGTGGTTGGATAGCAGCCTCAGCCGCGAGTCAGGCGATAGACCGTGATCTCGGGAGGCGCGCCGATGCGAATCGAATCCCGATGGTGCCGATGCCGCGGTTGACGTAGAGTTGGCTTCCCGGTTTGCGGAACCACCCGGCAACGTACGGCGTGACCAGCCGCGAGGGCGCCCACTCCGGGCTGATGAATTCCAGCGCCACCTGGCCGCCGTGCGTGTGACCGGCCAGGCTGAGATCGATGCCCAGTTCCGCGGCGCGGTCGAAGGTGTCCGGGTTGTGGCTCAGCAGAATGTTGGCGCGGCCGGGCACGATGAGGCCTTCGATGTTTCCCAAAAGGTTCATCACCGGGGCGGAGGGGATAACGGGCCCCACGACCTTCCTGGACAAAAGAGTTGCACGTTTCAATTAGCCATGCTAGTGTCTATCTCAGCAATAGAACTGCAGCACCATGACAATTGATGAGTAAAGTGGACCCGGTTGTCAAGACCATTTTTCGCCCGCAATAAGCTTATTTAGGATCGGCGGGTCCGATGTTGTGGGGCGGCCGTGACCGCCCCTTGCCATTCCGGCGCTTGAGTCGGCGCT